>Ga0163147_10007413_pt1 | contig 12451 bp, 8 predicted proteins | sample OliLakLV19MP6G1_FD_148597 | JGI IMG/M metagenome (GOLD analysis project Ga0163147, IMG submission 148597) | Freshwater microbial mat bacterial communities from Lake Vanda, McMurdo Dry Valleys, Antarctica- Oligotrophic Lake LV.19.MP6.G1 | ecosystem: Environmental > Aquatic > Freshwater > Lake >...
ATCCGATGAGTAAAATAATGAGTGGGATGAAAATCTTATCCCTGTTGCGCGTAGGGACGCGATATATCGCGTCCAAAGCATCGGATGGCATAATGGTTGTTCGTAAATAAAAAAGGTGTTTAGCCCCTCCCCTAAATCCCCTCCCCATTGCATGGAGGGGGGATTTCTTATCGCCCAAATAGCGCTTTTCTCCGCCTCTCCACAGCGTGGGGGGGCGGCAGGGCGGTGGGGTTGTAAGGTGCTTTTTTATCATTTTTTCCCAAATTTATTTCGCAAATATCCCAAAGCGACCTTATCAATCACACTAGGCGACTTTTCGATTGACCAACGTTCTTCTAAATTTTCGTTGCCGACTAAATTGGCAAATGCCAATTGGCTCATTTCATCCCACACACCGTTAATCTCCCCGCCCAAATAGCCACCTTGTAGCATCATCGCTTGTAGTTCACGGGCGATGTCGTTGGTGATGGGGGTGGCATCTTCTGGTTTTGGACTGCCAAAAAACATATGATGGGTATTCACCAATACCGATAATTTCCGCACAGGTTCTGGGTCATCGTCTACGCGCAAATCCAGATAACGGTCATTATCTCCGCCATAGCCACCATTGGCTTTGACGACCAATACCGCCGCCGATTGTTTGCCTCTGCTATCGCCACCGATGGTATCACCTGCTACTAGCGAGGCAACGAGACGGTCTGCGAGTTCCCCTTTGGTATACAGAAAGGTGTCTGCCATCGCATCCAACGTATTTGCACCTGTGAGGATATTCCCCTGACACGCAAACCCTTCGCCCAATTTATGCCCCGCCCATGCGTGACACTCGCTCCCTGTATATGAGGCGCTATTGCCAAATTTGTCTACCATGCCCACCTGACGCTTGTTGCGATAGTTATCACTTGCGATGAGGGTGTCGAGGGTCTCTTGGGCTGTTTTGCCACTTTCCATGAGCGCCAAGCCGTTATTGCCAAACGGGACATTGGCATACGATTGGGTGGCAACCGCCCCCGCACCTGCCCGCGCCCAACTGACCACCGACCCAACTGCTAAAAATTTGCTGGCAACCGCCACGCCCCATGCGTCCTCTGTGGGGTCATAAGCGACAATGGAGTACGTATTTACAGTTCTCATGGTGTATAACCTTTCTGTCCTATAAGGTGATATATGTGTGTATAATGGCGCATACGATGCGGATGTGCAAGTAATCTAGGTGAGACAACGATGAAATTTTCGACCATACAAGGTGTGATATTCGATATGGATGGGGTGCTGTGGCATGATAAAAAGCCGTTGGCGGGTTTTTATGAATTATTCGCATGGCTCAAAGAGTCGGGCATCCCCTATGCTTTTGCGACCAATAACAGTAGCAAAACCCCACAAGATTATGTGAAAAAATTTGCCGATATGGGAGCAGATGTGCCTGTGGCGACCATTTTCACATCGGCAGTAGCGACTGCACAATATATGCAGACGCGCTATATGGCAGGCACACGCCTGTTTGTGTTTGGGATGAATGGCATCCGTACCGCGTTGGATGAGGCGGGTTTTGACCTGACAGAAGATGACACAGAAGCCCCGCAAGCGGTGGTGGTGGGGATAGATTTTCACATGACCTATTCACGACTCAAACAAGCGGCATTACACATTCGTAAGGGTGCATCTTTTATCGCCACCAATGCCGATAAGACTTATCCCACGGAGGACGGACTCGCACCAGGGGCGGGGAGCATTGTGGCGGCATTAGAGGCGGCAACCGACCAGCAAGCAGAGGTCATTGGTAAGCCTGCACGCCCCATGTTTGACCTTGTACTTCAATTTTTGGGGACACCCGCGCCCAATACCCTCATGGTGGGAGATAGGCTCGATACCGATATTATGGGTGGGCGCGATGCAGGCATGAAAACGGCACTCCTATTCACAGGAGCAACCACCCCCGACATGCTGGTGAATTCACATAATGACATTTGGGCAGATGTCGCCTATGAGGGCTTGCCCGATTTGCTTAAGGCATGGGCGGGTGATGCGTGGTGGATTGCCCAACAAAAAGCCAAGCGGGGACGCTAATAGATGTCAAAAATCACCCGTCGGCAAATGTTGATGATGCTCGGCGCATCGGCATTTGCCCCACAGATAGGGTTTATGCCCCAAAATTCAGACCGACTGGCACGCTTGCAATCGCAAATTAATACCCTCTTTGCTAATGAAAATATCGGCTTCGATTTGCGCGGATGGAATCGAATCCTCAACCGTGAGACCTTTCGCATGAGCATAAATGGCGATGCGTATTTTCCGGTTGCCAGTAGCTTTAAGGCGGTGCTGATTTTATATTATTTTTGGAATACCCCGCGTGAGCTATGGCGTGATGACCCCGAATCGGATGCGTATCGGGTGGCGGTGTTTAGCAATAATCTGCTCACAGGCACATTGCTAGAGAATACCGCGCAATATATCGGCGGGTTTGGTAACTCAATTCAAAAATTCAATATTTTTCTCACCTATACCCTCAACCTCAATAGTGGCATTTTTAGCTGGGATTGGCAGGGTAGCCCAACAATGGGTCAGCGCGACCTATATTACGAACCCACCCAACAACGGTCTGTGACATACAATGGGCAACGCTACGACATCACCAATTTATTCACGGCAAGCGATTTGTCGCAGTTTTATGTATATCTGCTCAATCCCAACGGCTTCCCACAATATGCCCAAGCACAAGAGGCGCTTATTCGCACACGGGCATTATTGAGTATGCCTGCATCGGGGTATTCGTCACCGATAGAACGGGCATTTGGCAGTTATACGGGCAAAGACGGTGTGATTCCCACACAAGATTCGCAATTTGGGCGTGTGACCAATGATGCAGGCATTGTGCGCCCTGTGATGAACGACTATGTGATTTCGATACTCTATGCACAGGGCGAATTTCGGTTAGTGGAATTTTTGCGACAGATTCGGCGCTATTTGGTGCAATATGAGGTGGGATAAAAATGATATTAGATGAGGCATTAACCGAAATAAAAAATCTCGTTGGGCAACCTCTGGATGTGTTGGACATCACGAAACCTGTAGATATTGAGTATGCACGCCATCTTTTTAAGGTTATATCCAAATTATCACCGCTCATTGGGAATATGATAGAGTTTTTTATCCCTAGTGTGTTGAATAAAAAACGTTGGCAAATGTCGGGTGAGTGGATACGACAAGACCCCTCATTTCCAGATATTATTTTTTCTGGCGATAATGAACGTGTTGGCATAGAAATCAAAACATGGTTTCCGTTGGCAACTGAAATGACAGCCCGTTTTAAAGAGAGTCGTTTAAGACTTCAGGCGATGCCAATTGATGTTGTCGTGGTGGCATGGATACCGCAACATATTATTTATGGCAAACCAGTTATTCTTGATATTTGGCACGATAGCGCCCTCAGTTTGGCTGATGCACGCGATAATCATTATCATAATCCACCCGATTATTTGGTGTTTGAGCCATTCGATACAACGACTCGTACCCTTAATTTGCAACAAACAAACACCAATGGCTATAAATTTCAAGGTGATGCGAATCAGTTTGCACAAGCACAGGCAATCGTTCAGTCATGGGGTGATAATGGAAAAATCTATAGCGCATCTATAGACTATCAACTCAAGTTAAATATGCTACAAGCACAATTTCCCTATCGGCTCGATACGAATTTTGCCAAAATAGACCGTATTCAGCATCATGGATTAGAACAATTTAAGCGACAGGTGCTTGAAACCACACTAGAAGGGTATACTTTATTGGAGTGGTCGCGTAAAGATTTGATGAAAGACATCAGCGCACTCCAAACTCTTTTAGAATAATTGGGGTTGGTTAATATGCGATAAAATACGTTCTTTACCGATGGCATAGACCTGATTATCTATCTCTGCGCTATAATAACAGCGTTGCAACCCATGTGAAGCGATTGCCCCTGTAAATAAACCGCCAAATGGCTCCCAAATAACATCGCCCTTATCTGAACTCATTTGAATGATATTCCGAATGAGCTTTAAGGGCTTTTGATTGAGGTGAATGGCTTTTGAGCCATTTTTGAGCCGTTCTTTACCCGCTAACGGTGGTTCGTCCCATACATTAGTGATGCCAATGGGACAATAAAACTTCGCACGCATTTTTTCCCACTCAGCACCTGATAGTGGAGAGATACCATCAAGCGAGAAAAATGGTTTCTCGCTTTCAACTCCATACATATTGGCATAATTAGCCAGACGCTCAAAGGCTTCAACAGGTGGAAAATACCATAAGTGGTCTTTTGTAAAGTATTTGCGTGTGGCGGCATTTTTTACCCCACAGACCTCATTCGTTTTATTGATAGGGATACCTGTTCGTTCCCATTCGTATCTCAACCATTCTTTTAAGGTTAAGTTGCGATTATCTATGGGAATTTGAACCTTTTTAACATAATGTACACAAACTTCTGTCACAACAGGCAATTTACGAATAACCTGTGTGTTTGTGTTGCCTGCCACATGCGCCATTCCCTTATTCCATACACAACAGGCGCGGTATTCCCAGCCATATTTTTCTAATAGGGGGTGTATGGTTGCCCACCCAATCTCTGTATTCCAAAACCATAATGTTGTAAACGGTTTTGCGGATTGTGACCACAAAGCAATATGTGGCTCATATAATTCAGATAATTCTTGATGGCTAATTGGGTCGCCTTTATATCCGCCGATGCCATAAGGTCCATCTGAAATAATCACGGTTGGATTATCCCATTGAGCATACACATTCAATACATCTGTATTAAATAAGCGGATACCATGTGTATCAAAATAAAACTCTTCCATTCTAAAACCCTCTTTATTCAGCAATGTTTATTCAATTAGAGTGTACTCTTTTTTGAGAGAATTGTTTAGCAGGTGTTCAATTTGCTTGCAAAAATAACCATATACCCCTATAATCACACTACATCGAAATAACTTACGTCAAGGATATGTCCCCAAATAGGTGTGATAATGTCCTATTTTTGATTTTGAAATCTATCCCCCACTTGACGAATCATAAACCTTTCTGTTATTATCTATAATCCTATCATTGTATACGAATTAAACCACTGGGCGCTCCCAAAAAAGGCGCATCGGTTTTGTCGCTATATCAGTTTGTTAGCAAGTGTTGAAGGAGCGTGGCGCATTGGTTAGCAACACAAAAACAAAAAATTATGCCCGTACCCCAGATGTTCAAGACCTCCCGTCATTAATTGAAGTTCAATTACAGTCGTTTACATCATTCGTCCAAGAAGGGCTATTAGAACTCTTTGATGAAATTAACCCCATTGAAAGTTTCAATGGCAATTTGCGCCTATACTTTCCGGGTAATATCCCAGAAGCGCAACAATTTGGCTTGACCTATTGGTTTGATGAACCAAAGTATAGCAAAGAATTGTGTTTAGAGCGCGATATGTCGTATGCCGCGCCGTTATATGTGCGTGTGGCGTTGGTCAATCGGGAACGTGGCGATGAAGTGACCACACAAGATATTTTCTTGGGTGATTTCCCTATCATGACCGAAAAAGGTACATTTATCATCAATGGGACAGAACGGGTGGTGGTGAGCCAGCTCATTCGCTCCCCTGGTGTGTATTTTGATGCCGAAGAAGACCGCACAACAGGTCGTTTGCTCTCTAGCGCCAAACTCATCCCCGATAGAGGGGCATGGATGGAATTTGAGACCCGCAAAGACGACCGCATTATGCTCAAATTCAATCGTAAGCGTACCTTGCCTGTGAGCATTTTGCTCCGTGCGATGGCATCAGTGGATGATATGCTTCCCGCCGAATTGTCACCAATCAAAACGGGTGATGATGCCGAATTGCTGTCTTTATATACCAATAGCGACAACGACCCTGCCCACCAATATATGGTCAATACCATCAAAATGGAACCCGATTGGACTGTTGGGGCAAAATCGGAGACGAATATCTCCCGTTTGGCATTGCTCGAATTTTACAAGCGGATGCGTCCGGGCGACCCTCCAACATTGGATAATGCCCGCGAATATCTGTTTAGCCAGTTATTTGACCAACGCCGTTATGACCTAGAACGGGTAGGGCGCTATAAACTGAACCAGCGCCTGATGCTCGATAGCGTCATCCCGCGCAAAACGCGCACCATCACCAAATATGATATTGTCAAATTGATTGAGCGCATGATTCTTATCAATAATGGTCAATTGCAACCAGACGATATTGACCATTTGGGAAACCGCCGTGTGAAAACGGTTGGTGAACTCATCATGAATAAACTCCGTATCGGTTTGCGCCGTACAGAGCGCGTGGTGAAGGAACGCATGTCTATCCGCGAGACAGAAAATATCTCGCCCATCAGCCTCATCAATATTCGCCCCATTGTGGCGGCAATTCGTGAGTTTTTTGGGTCATCGCAACTGTCGCAATTCATGGAGCAGACCAACCCACTTGCAGAACTCACCCACAAGCGGACACTCTCCGCGTTGGGTCCAGGCGGGTTGCGCCGTGAGCGCGCTGGTTTTGATGTGCGCGATGTGCATCATAGCCATTATGGGCGTATTTGTCCCATCGAAACACCAGAAGGTCCAAATATTGGGCTGATTGGTCGTTTGGCGAGTTATGCGCGGGTCAATGAATTTGGTTTTATCGAAACGCCCTACCGCAAAGTAATTAAATTTTTGCCCACCATCAGCGCCGAATTGATTGGGCGCACGGTGCGCGATGATATTGAAGATGCCCAAGAAAATGTGGTCGTTAAGCAAGATACGATGATTACGCCCGATGTCGTGAAAAAATTGCTCTCTGCCAAAATTGAGCAAGTGCCGATTGTGCCATTTGTGACCAATGACGTGTTTTATTTGTCCGCCGATATGGAAGACAATTTCGTCATCGCCCAAGCCAACGCCCAAATGGATGAAAAACGCCAATTTGTGAGCCTGCGCGTGTCTGCACGACATAATCAACGCTTTGTCAATGTGCCAAGCCATCGTATTGACTATGTAGATGTCGCGCCCCGCCAAATCGTGGGCATTAGCGCGGCGCTCATTCCATTTTTGGAGCATGACGATGCCAACCGCGCCCTGATGGGGTCAAACATGCAACGTCAAGCCGTGCCATTGCTCAATCCCGATGTGTCGCGTATTACCACAGGCATGGAAAGCCAAGCCGCCAAAGATAGTGGGCAGGTATTGGTGGCAGATGTTGATGGTGAAGTGTTGAGTGTTCAGAGCGAAAAAATCATCATCCGCAAGCCAGATGGTGAACAACGGATTTATAAACTGCGTAAATATGACCGTTCTAATCAATCTACGTGCATTGACCAGCGTCCTATTGTACGCAAGGGTGAATATGTGCGGATTGGTCAGACGATTGCCGATAGTTCGTCCACACGCTTAGGTAGTTTGGCGCTTGGACATGATGTGTTGGTCGCTTTCCTCTCTTGGGATGGTGGTAACTATGAAGATGCGTTGCTGATTAGCGAAGATTTGCTCCGCAACGATAAATTCACCAGTATCCATATCGAAAAACACGAAGTCGAAGCGCGTGATACCAAACTCGGTGCAGAAGAAATCACCTATGACATCCCGAATGTGGGCGAGGATGCCCTCAAAGATTTGGATGAATATGGTATCGTCCGCATCGGCGCAGAAGTTGGACCAAACGATATTTTGGTGGGTAAAATCACCCCCAAAGGCGAAAAAGAACTGAGTCCAGAAGAAAAATTGCTCCGTGCTATCTTTGGTGAGCAAGCCCGTGAGGTAAAAGATTCCTCGCTCCGTTTGCCACATGGCGATAGAGGCAAGGTGGTGGATGTTAAGACATTTACCCGCGAAGAACACCGCGATTTGCCTGCAGGCGTAGAAAAAATGGTACGCGTGAGCGTTGCCCAACGGCGTAAATTGACCGTTGGCGATAAAATGGCTGGTCGTCATGGTAACAAGGGTGTTATTAGCCGTGTGGTCGCCATTGAGGACATGCCCTATCTGTCTGATGGTCGCCCGGTGGAAATTATCCTCAACCCCACAGGTGTGCCTGGTCGTATGAATATTGGACAGATTTTGGAATTGCATCTGGGATGGGCGGCAGACCGACTCGGTTTCCGTGCTGTTACCCCTGTGTTTGATGGGGCAAGAGAGACCGAAATTCGTGCCGATTTGGGACGCGCTTGGATGATGGAAATCGCATGGCGTGAACTCACAGAACGCGCATGGGAATGGTTTAGAGAACAAGAATTTGCGCCAGAAGATTGGCAAGACGATGATGAAGTGCGCCGTGTGTTTATCTATGAATGGTTGAGCGAGAATCCCGCTTATGACCCCGATGTACTGAATACCGATGTTATCTATCAACGTCGTGTGGTATTGAACGAATGGCTCATGGCACAAGGCATTAATCCAGAGGAAGTGATTGTCTACGATACCACTGGTCTAAGCCTTGATGAACGTGCAAAACGGGATGCAGATTTTACCGATTTGTGCTTGCGCCTATGGATTCGTCAATATTCACCAGAAACACGGATTCCAGACCATGCTGATATGAAGGATTTGTTGGCAATTGCAGACCGTGTGATGTTCGCCACAGGTGAACCAGTACCCCTCTATGGCAAGTACACCCTGTATGATGGTCGCACAGGTGATGTCTTTGATAATTCGGTGGCTATTGGCTATGTTCACATGCTCAAGCTGGCGCATTTGGTCGAAGATAAAGTCCATGCCCGTTCTACAGGTCCATATAGCCTTGTGACCCAACAACCATTGGGCGGTAAAGCTCAATTTGGTGGTCAACGCTTTGGTGAAATGGAAGTGTGGGCATTAGAGGCTTATGGCGCGGCATATACGCTCCAAGAAATGCTCACCGTCAAATCGGACGATGTGCAAGGGCGTGTCAAAACTTACGAAGCCATTGTGAAGGGTGAGCCGATTGATGAACCCGGTATCCCCACCAGTTTCCGCGTGTTGGTCAAAGAATTGCAAAGTTTGGGCTTATCAGTCGAAGCCATCACCGACACGGGCGAAATTATCCGCTTTGGCAAGGAAGATGATCCCAACAAGACCCAGCCAAAAATCAACACTGGTCTAACAGGGATTGGCGAAAAAATATAAAATTTACACAGAGGGGCATGACAACATGCCCTTTTTGTATCCCCATGATTTCAATTGAAATGGACGCTAAAAATGCCCATACCCCATTTGCATCAGTGGAATTTATCGCCACAACAGGCAATCGCTATTCAAACCCAATTAGCGGGGCAGGTGGTGGATGATGTATCCCTGCCCCTCGCCAACATCCGCACGATTGCGGGGGTAGATGTGAGTGTGCGCGATGATATTTCTACCGCCGCAGTGGTGATATTATCGTTTCCTGATATGGTGGTGATGGAATCGGCACGGGCAGTATCGCCCACACCATTCCCCTATATCCCTGGATTATTGAGTTTTAGAGAAATTCCCGTGATATTACAGGCGTTTGAGCAACTCAAGACCACCCCCGATATGCTGATGGTGGATGGCATGGGGCGCATTCATCCGCGAAAATTGGGCATTGCGTGTCATCTTGGTTTGTGGCTCAATCTGCCTAGTGTGGGTGTGGGGAAAACGCCGTTTATCGGCACACACGCACCCTTATCAGCAGAAAAAGGTGCAACGAGCCATATTATATACAAAGATGAGGTGCTAGGGGTGGCACTTCGTACCCGCGAAAATATCAAACCGCTTTATGTGTCGGTGGGGCATTTGCTCAATTTGGATTCGGCGGTGGCGGTGGTGATGGCGTGTGTGGGCAAATATCGGCAACCGGAGCCAATCCGACAAGCCCACAACACGGCAGGGATGAAATAATTTTAGGGATTATTCCATCGGCGCGAAGAATGTCACTGTGCCATCGAAACCGCCGTAAATCGCGGTCATGATGGTCTCATCATAGCCATTTGGCATGTATAAATCGAACAGATAGCCGATTCCATTTTCATAAAACATCAAATAATAGCCATAGCCTGTTTCGCCAAAAGCATATTCTATGGCGATACCCGTATAACCTGTGGCAGTGGTAAATGTGAATGGGTCTGTGGCAAAGCTGATGGTTTGTTCAAAGAATGGCATAACGGTGGCAGAAAAATCTTCTAACGAGGTGGCATCATATTGTTCGAGATTGATGAAAAATGAGCCGTCTTCATTGCCGATATAATAGCGCGTGTTGGTCTCCAGATTTTGGATGACAGAATCGCCCCATGTGATAGGATAGGCAAAATTTACACCCAACACGAGGGCATCTGGAAATCCGCGTAGGTCATTGGGCAGGTCGTTGTTATTGACCGTGATGAGGGCGTTATCGGCGCGAAACGCGCCTGTTAGGTCGCGGATGAGTAGCGTAACGACATATGTACCCGTAGCAGCGGGACCATAATAAAATTTGGGCATAACACCATCGGCAAAAACGATGCTATTGGGCAAGGTAGCCGTTTCGATATTACCTTCTGGAGTGAGGATGGCTAAGGCAGGGTTGAAAGTATCGCCTGCTTGTGGGGTGACTTGTGCTGTCACGGTGCCGTTTTCTGTTTCGATTGTGACCCATACAGTGAGCATTTCGTAGGTGATGCCATCAAAGAACATCTTGGCTTGGGTACATTCGGCATATTCTATCCAGCAAAATACACCGCTCATTTTGAATTGACTAGAACGGGTCTGATATTCTAGCAAAACGGGTATCGGCGCACCTTCAATATCCATATAGCTCATCAAAACATCCCACGCATAGCTACTTTGATAATCGCCATCGGGATAAGTTGAGCGCAGATTGCCATCGGCATCCTCGCTATAAATGGCGAGGGGCGATTGTGCCACAATCACCTGACCCGATTCAGTTTGATAAAACGCCACATATTGCAGGTCAATAATAGCTGTGCCAGTCGTCTCGAAATTGATGATAGGCGGATTGAGGACATTCACCACCTCACCGACTTGTAAGACATCTGTCACGGTGATGGTGATATTATTATCCGCCAAAATCCTACTGGCGGTGGTGTGGAAGGTATCTAAGAAACCAATCCAGTCTTGTGCCATAAGGGGCGAAATGCCACTGGCAATATAAGCCTCTTTGGTGAAAGTATCTGCCAAAATGGGGAAATAAATCGAGATACCATTGGCACTCGGCATGGTATCGGTGGTGCGGGTATATAACACAGACCCCACCACAGCATCTATCACAGCAAGGGCGCTGGCTTGTACCTCTGGTGATTCCGTCCCTTGTTCTATCAGGGTCATTAAATCTATCAAATCTACAAATTCTTTGTCAGTGGCATAGCTAAAAAATTGTGCGCCCACCCGTGATGCACCGATGGGGCTAAATATATCGGTCATATTGGCATTGGCAACCGTGATAAAATCGGCGAGGGCGCTATTGACACCCTCTAATGCCACCAAATCAATCGCGTGCAAATCATAAGATTGATATGCTTTGCCAAACTTGGCATAAAAATCCATATAGCTGTCTATTATCACACTGAGCAAATCTTCTGTGGATGTGTCTGGATTATTTACCAAGTAGGCGAGCGTGGCGGTGTAATCATAGCCATTCCCTGGTATGACTTCTTCGGCGGCGAGGGCATACTTGGCATGACCTTGTAGGGTCTGATACACCTCTAATTGCCCCATGAGACAGGCATCAAAGCCGATAAATTCAAATTGGGCGATGCCTGTTTGGGCGCGGGCGGTGGTGAGGGCGCTATTAATTTCTGCGAGCGATAAAATACCATCGTTATTGGCAGAATAATCGGGACCAATGCCTTGCCATCCCCCGCCATGACTCGATATGATGAGGCTATATTTTTCTGCGGGATAATTTTGTATCCCCCACGTAATAAAATTGACCAAATTTTGTGGGTCTCCCGTATTGGTCTCTCCGATTACTTCAACAGGGAGCAATTCGCCAAGCGACCCATGCTGAGTGACAAGGTAACGGCGAGTATCTGTAAAATCGCCCCATGCGTCACTATATTGTTCTGCGCGATCAATTTCTAGGACGATATTGACCGAATCGGAACTGCCGATGCCCACCATCTCGGTAATATCGTTGAGCAGAAATTGTTCTAGGTCATTATCTGCCGCCATATAGACCAAAAATGTCCATTTTTTGACCGTTTGGGCGCTGGTATTGGCGATAACAAAGATAAAGATGGTGAGGATAAGTAGTAAATGTTTGAGAAAATATTTTTTCATGTGCGCGTGCCTCTCTGTTGATCTAACTTAATTCAGTGTACCTCAGACGGATAACGCATACAAAAGAAATAAAAATATTTTTATGAACGGATGTGGGCGCAACAATATGCGCCCAAAAATGAGTGCTACAAAATGAATTTATGGAACAACTATTTTGAATTCAAATGATTTTCAAATTTCAATGGATAAGCATTTTCAAGTCAATTATCAGCTTAAAGCACCCCTATCC
>Ga0163147_10007415_pt1 | contig 12448 bp, 11 predicted proteins | sample OliLakLV19MP6G1_FD_148597 | JGI IMG/M metagenome (GOLD analysis project Ga0163147, IMG submission 148597) | Freshwater microbial mat bacterial communities from Lake Vanda, McMurdo Dry Valleys, Antarctica- Oligotrophic Lake LV.19.MP6.G1 | ecosystem: Environmental > Aquatic > Freshwater > Lake >...
TCTATCTGCATGGAATAATCCCGTGAGATGTAATACTGTACCCGCTTATCGAACCCGGTTTTGTCCGCCACCTGCATTTCCACCACAAACTTTCTTCCAGACTGATCGGTTGCCCGAACGTCAACAAAGGTCGCTTTTTCTCCGGCGATGCGTGGAAACTGGTATGGGTTGGCTATGGAGACGCTGACCACCTGATGTTCCCCCTCCAGCTCCAAAGAAGCGTTCAAAAAGGAGATGAGCGGAGCCGTTTTCTGCTCGTTGCCGAAAATCTTCCGAAAAGCGATGTCGTTTTTTATATCTGCGAACTGCATAATCCTGTTTTTAGAGCAAAATTACGGGATTTGAAGGGCAGGAGCAAAAGATACAACAGAATGTTTAAAGTTTGTGATTTGGGGCCAATGATAGGGTATTTGGTATTCCAATTTCGCCCAACGTGTGTGCTGCTGATGTAGCCGCGCTTAGCCGGCTATGAAAAGTAGTGCATAGTTGGGCGATTTACATATTAATATTGTTTGATTATTTCTCTAACACGCTCAATTGGAATGTCAAGCAAGTCAGATATTTCTTCATCGGATCTCCCTTTCACATGAAGTTTAATAACTGTCTCAGTCTCTTTTTTAGATTCACCCTTTTTCTCCGCCAACTCAATCTTCCCCCGTTCATCTTGCTCCCGCATTGCAGAATAGTCATACGCTTCCAATTCTTCTTTTTCCCAGGAATGCTTGTTCGCGTCGTGATATGCTTCTTTTAATCCTTCATCGTCCACGTTATCTGGAATCACCGTCAGGCTTTCAGCCTCCTTGATGAAATATATCCATTTGTCGGTAAGCTCCGTAAGGCTTGCAAGCGGCTGGTTGAATTTCGGCAATTCTATAAAATAGAAGTCCATATCCTTGATAACCCTGTCTCCGTTTTCGATGTCGCATACCGCATGATGTGAAAGGTATTTTGTCCCAGGCGTGAAAGGGAAATCGAATATGCCGATGAAAATGACTGGTCCCAGTTTTGGGTATTGTTCGCCACTTTCAATCTGCTGAGAATATTCCTTGCTGGCATAATAAAGCAACCGCTTGTCCAAACCGTCAGGCTCGGCAACTTGCATCTCGATGATGTACGCTTTGCCTCTTTTATCCCTAGCCTTCACGTCAATTATAGATGCTTTCAAGTTTTTGATAATCGGCAGTTGGTAAGGATTGAGTATCTCCACGTCGGCAATACGGCTACTGCCTTCCAACTTCATCACGGCATTGAGGAAGGAGATGAGGATGATTTTCTTGTTTTCGTTGCCGAAAATTTTCCGAAAAGCGATGTCGTTTTTGATATCTACGAACTGCATAACCAAATTTTATACAAAAATACGGCAAATCCTGATGAATTTCAGGGTTTGCCACAACTGATATTTTGGCCGCCACCAATACTTGATTTTATAAATGTGACCTTTGCGCAAGTTTTTTGCCTCCTCGGTATGGTACTAACGACCATGTTTCGTTGACGTTATATAAAATTTAATTGAATATTTATTATTAATATCATTTTGCCCAACGTGGGCGTGGCTGTCACACCGCCGCGTATAGCATGCGGTTGACAGCCACGCAGAGTTAGCACCATTATTATCTTTAGATTACACGTCGCAGTTGTAATATCTCTTTGGTCGTGACGATATTTTTGAAACCTTTTTGGGCCAATCCACCAATGAGCAGTTTATCTCCTGTCCAAAGTTTGATGCCGAGGAATAAACTCAGTGCAACATGGGAGATGTCGTCCATATCTACGTCCCTAACAAGGTCAGCGGCTTTCTGCCAAAATTCAAAAGGAATTGTACTTTCCGAAAAGAAATCAACCTGTTTGTAAACTAAAAACTCCACTTCGCCATATTCGTGCTCGTCGTAGCCAGCTATCTTGATTATCTTATCTTTATGGTCATTGATCTCTTCCCTTAAATATTCACAGCCGTAAAATGTAAATGTATCCTGTGAGTTCAAGATAATGTCGCCAATGCTACTTTCTGGGTTGAGCATAGCACTAAACACTATATTGCTGTCCACTACAACTTTCATTCTCCTGGTAGAAAACGATGTTTATTTTTCTCCCACCAGCTTTTGTTGACCTCTCTGGCGAGTTTGTCAACATCCTCTTGGGTCGCCTTGCTCTTGGCAACAATTTCTTTGTACCGGAGGTAGTTCAAAAAACGCTGAATCTCCTCGATGTTAATATTCGTTGGCAGTTTCACGATGATGGCATCTGCCGTGCGTTCGATGGTCATGATAAACATTTAGTTAGACCCCAAAGATATTGACAAATCGGTGATTATCCAAGTCTAAGCGGGGGTTTGAGGGCGAATGCTCTGAGCGATCTACCGCTAAAATGTCCACAATCCTCAAAAGCCGTTGAAAATCAATTTAATATCCATGTCGCGGCGGCATCACGCCGGGCTATTTCCCAGGCCCGAAGCGGAATCTTCCGGGCGGATGCCCTGCACAATCCACCGCTAAGAAACCCGCACCAGCCATAAACAGCCCACTTTCCCCCTCACCGAGCAAAGGCCCTTTTTACGTGCCCAAGCAGTAGAACCAAACTCTCGGCGGAAGGGCAGTCGCTCGAGCCGCCAGGCAGGGACTGAGAAAAGTCAACGTGGACAAGCTGTTGCGCGCCACTTGCCGACTGCCCTGAGAGCCAACCCGATGCCAAACAAAAGTGGGCCCGCGCCAAAAGCGGAGACTGATCAAAAGACCCCTATTATTGGCACTAACGTTACCACTGCCGACGTGCCGACGTTTAGGAGGCATGATAGGTAGTGGATTGTTCTGCGCACCTATTCTATTTTTAGTATTATGCCATTCGCCCTATTACTTCCACCTTTGATGCTATAATAATAAGCTCCGTTCTTAAGTTGGGAAATATCTATGTTGCTTAATGGCTGGATTAATGTAGTAGAGAACACCAGTTGTCCTGTAATATTGCAAATTTTCATTTCGTATTCTCCGCCTTCAATGGCTTTTAAATTTATCCAAACCGTCCTTTTTGTGGGGTTGGGATAAACTAAAACTGGGTGGTCAGCAAGCTCTGCATCTGTGTTGCTTGTGCTGTCACAGTTGTCATTAGATATGCCGTAATGTGGCATATTGGGTATGGTAGCAAAATTATAAGCCGGAAGCACCACTCCGTGCTGTTCCAGTTCACAACTCAGCCCCGGGCAGTTGGGCTTGTTAATGACGTGCAGGTTCAGGGTGCTGCTCGTGCTGGAGATGTAGATTTTGCTATCTGGAGCGAGAGCCGCAAGGTAAAAAATCGTGGAATTTGGGTTCTGATAGCCATCGTATACTGCCACCAGCACCTTACTGTCTTCTACATTGGGTGCTTGCAGGTCGAACTGATAGACTTTTTTTCTGGCGCATACATACAAATATCTGGAGTTAGACGAAACGGCTGCCCCACCAACATAGTTGATTGTATCATTTGGAAACATGATGTCAATTGGGTTGGACAGGTCTCCTGTAGCCGTGTTGAAGTTAAAGATGTTCAGGCCGTTCCACCAATTAAAGCGAATGTACTTTTTGCCGTCAGGCGTGAAGACCGCCTGCCCTCCGGAGTCATCGTCCGTCCAGACTTTTCCTGAACACTTGAGTTGGGCTGGTTGAACGCCTTCGGAGGTGATCGGCACAAGGAAGTAGCAGTTACTGTGTGATTTTGGAACGATAATCCACCAGTCTTTCCCATTGGCATGCCGTACTGCTTTGATATAACCTCTTGCAAAAGTGTCAAGTATAGCAATTTGATTTTTCAACACTATGGCACCATAGCCTGAATCATGCGTCATGTCGATTTTTTGATAGTAAAGCCGCTGTGGAGCCACCCCATAAAACATTGTGTCAAATACATAAGGCTGATCGTAGTCAAGATTGAAAACATAGTACAGGCTGTCCCCTTCTGGCGATGGGATGGCGATAACTCCTTGTATGAGTGGGCTGCCACCAAAAGGGCAATAAAAATCTCCTATAATGCCAGGGTTTATGCCGTCCCCATTTTCCATGATTTGTTTTTTTGCATTGACCACTTTACAGCCGTTTGAAGCAAATAAAAAGTTCCCATTTTCATTGCTCATGCTTGTGTTGGAGCCTTCCATTTTTATCCCTGTTTGTCCAAATTCAATATTTACTAGGTTGTGGTTAAAGTCTAAAAAGATACCCTCGCCAGACGAGTAACCTCCAATAATCCACTGGTAGTCTCTTTTGTTTTGGGCGGATGTTTCAAAAGAGCAGAGAAAAAGAAAGAATGATGTGAATATTGATACAGCTTGCATAGCCAGGAACAAAAATGAGGCTGCCCCTTGTGCAGGAACAGCCTCGGTGAAAAAAATTAATTAGGCTGGATAGCCAGTCTTTCAATATGCGAGTAGCCATCGTCCATGAAAATCTTGAGGACGTAAATACCTGATAGGATGCTTGGGTCGAGTGCTACCGTGACTTCTTTCCCTGAGAAATCTTGGCTTAGCACAAGCCGCCCTTGAAGGTTTATGAGGGACAATCGCCCCGAAGTTTCCCAAGGCCCTCGAACAGTAAAAGATGAATGTGCAGGGTTAGGTGCGACTATTACTTTGCTGTCTACAAGGTGAGTAAATATCTGTTTGTTCCTTTGAGTAAGCTCAGGCCATTCTAGCAAGAGTTCTTCATCTGAGGTAGAATAAGCTTGCGGAATCTCGAATTTTGCACATTCTGGCAGTAACCCGAGCGCAGCATAAACGGCTGGGCCGCCTTGTTTTGGGTCTTGCAATGCAATTGCCTGAAGCGTCAGCACTTGGCTTTCTGTCAGTTCGCCGCCCTGTTGCATAAGGGAAAGGAGGTAGATTTGATTGACCGTTTTCTCGTTGACTTCGTAGGGGTGCGCGGTTGTTGTGCCCGCATTTAGCGCGTAGGCCGTTTGTAAGTTTGCAACGGTTTGGATTTGATAGGTTGTATTTAGTGCATTATAAGTGGATTGCCTAGTCCCGATCTGATCCAGCAGCCCCTGCTTGGTCTGGTACAGAGTTTGCATCTGGCTTCCATTGCCAATCGTTTCAATCTGTTCGTCCAGCAGGGCCAAAGATTCGATCAGAATACGGTTATCTGCCAATGCTTGCAGGCTTTGTGCGCTTAGGCTTTCATCGGGCCGAAGGGCGTTTTGGATGCTTTTGTAGATTTCATAGAACCTTCCCACAGAACTGTTCGCTTTGCTGCTCATAAAAGAGGGGAACGAAAAGTGCTCACTGACAAACGTTGGGTTGTCCTTAAATTTTTGGTAGAGATAACGCTCCAAAACCCAGGCTTGGGCAGGATCGTCATTAGAAGGAACAAACGACCCTTGAGCGATTTTCCTGTCCAATCCATCTGTTCCTGACCCGCCTACACAGCCTTCCACAGGACTGCCTGTGGGATCAATATCAAAAAACTCATTGTTGTCATCAGGGACAATTTTTTTTGGGTGGTACTTAAAAAAGCAAGGGGCGGTTTCATCTGCACATGTGGACTGTTGGGTATGAACAATGATTTTGTTATCTGCAGGAAGGGCATTGCATCTGGCATGGCGCAATGGCTCTGAGCCCAAGAAATTGTGCCATTCATTTCCCCTATTTGATTGAGTTCCAATCATTGTTCCGCTTTGTATGAGCAAAGCCTCGCTCGAGAAGGCTGGAAATTCGCCACCTCCAAAGTTAAGGATGTTGCCCACCAAGTCTGTTCCTGTGCAGGTTCCTTTAAAATTAAACCCATAAGTTTTGTGCCCAGAACCGGAAAGCGTGTTGGAGCAATATTTCATATTTTGAAACCCGTTCACGTATATTGCATCATGTAGCGTCTGCACCTCATCATTAAAAGCATTAGTTGATACTTCATTGTTTTTTCCGGTTATATTTGTTCCTAACACAATTCCTTGGCCGAACTGCAACTCTGCAATAGAATTCGGCATAATTACAGGTGAGTAGGCTGTAAAAGTGTTCCCTATGATGGAAAGGTTGTTTTTATCGCCGTTTTCAACCAAAATGCCAATTGGTGTACCATAGTTCAGTACTGGCACAAAGTTTGAAATGCGAAAACGGTTACCCCAAACTTCTGTTAAGCTACTTTCTGGGTAAACACCACCCAAGCGAATTCCAACAGAGCTGTTTGCTTTGATGCTAAAAACGCTTCCACCATCAACACGAATTTTGGTTCCAGCTCCGATGCCAGATATACCAATACCGGTTATTGTCGTGCCAAGATCAGACATGTCTGCATTAAGGACGAAATGGTTTACAGTAACGGACGCATTTAGAGAGGTTTTAGCGATATTAACCCCGATTTTATTCATTGGATTGATTTGTGGAATAGAATTATTGATGAAATAATTTACATTCTTGAGATTGACAAGCCTTGCCATGCTGATGTTTATCCCTTTTTCGCCACAGAAAAAGAATCCCGAATCCATCAAGGTCAGGAATCCTGATTCAAGATAGATACCGTCTTTTTTGATGCGCTGAAATACTACCTTATTTGTTCCAATGCTACAGGTACCTACTGCATAAATGCCATACTGTAGGTCACGAAACCAACCAAAGGATAAGGCTGGGAATGCTAAGAGAGAGGCATTTGTAAGTTTTACTCCGGCAAAAGTGAATTCGTTTATCGTTCCTTTGAGTGGTGCCGTGCAATTGAACTGATTCCCGCTAAACGTCCATACCTTTGGATTGATTAAGAACCCATCACCAACCAATTCAATACCAATTCTATTTCGGTTAAAGGTTGTGTTCTGAATAAACAGATGGTTGCCAGGTAAGTAGGAATAGATCCCCTTTTCTGCATCCTCAATTTTAGAGTTGTTGCGGGTGTTTACATAGGCTTGGTAGTTCATCCTGATCCCTTTCCAAAGCCCTTTACATGAAAATAGTTGAGAATTGTCAATAACAAGCCCATTCTCCGGATTGAACGGGCCCGCATTGCCATTAACTAATATTTCAACCCCCGGCCAAATTCTGACTACTGCATCCTGAAATGTAAAAGGCTCGTCAACGATGAAATTCCCCGTGATGCATACATTGCCAGTAATAGAAGGCCCTATATCAGAAGCCTTATGGAAAGGAGTCCCTTGGCCAATTGCAATAGTTGACAAACATTCAAAATTAGGATAATTTGGGTTGATGTCACATGGTGCCTCTTCTGGGATTTCTAAAGGAATAGGAAAAACATATCCGGGGCATTTGAAAAACGGCTCTTCCTGCCCCATCATCGGAAAACAGAAGCAAAAAATGAAGAACAGAGTGGGGAATTGAGTTAGAAACAAAGGGGCAAATGACTTTTGGGGGGATTTAAATTGGGCTGAATTGCTCATGATTTAATTATATGGCTGGTGAAAATATGATTGTAGACATCTTAACATATTGAAAATGTGGCGGTTATATTTGTTGTATATGCGCAGAACGGTTGGATGTGCGCTGTGCCGCCCGTTTAGGTGGCATAGGCGCACATCCGTTGTTAGCACATTATTTAATCGGGAAGCCTCGCTACAAAATTTCCGCCATTGAAATTTATCCTTTCCGAGTGGAGATAACCCCAGCTCCCTTGAACAGTCATCTTAAAGTGAACATCAAATTTTCCAGACACGATGCGACCATCGGTGTTCAATTCGGCAAGCTCGATATAGTTGTTTTTTTCTGCGTCTATCTCCCAAGTGGCATTAAGTACATCGCCATCTGAATGCCAACGAGTATATTCAGCACAGGCCGAACCTTCGACTAAGGGGTATGGCTCCATCAAATAGAAACCTTTTTGCAGTGGAATGTTGGATATAACCAACCTTTCTCTTGCATAAAGATCAATCGTATCCTCGTAAGTTTCAAAATCGAGGGTCAATGTGTTATTGTTCGCAATCACGGTAAGGCAATTTGCAGTCCAAGAAACGGCGCCCAGCCCAGGCACTTCTTTTGTCGCCGTGCAGAGGAAACTGTCTGGCAGGAAGGCGAGCAGTTCTAAATCCACAGGGGTGGTAAAGTAAACTGGGTCTTCTTGCGGGGTATCTTTTTCCGTTTTTTTGCAATTTTGGAAGCAGGCTGCAAGGCAGCCCAATAGGATGAATAGCCTGATGTTCATGACAGATCAATTTATGGTGAAAGAATAGGCCATGCGGCATGCTCGTGCCGCATGGCCTGTTGGTTTACCGGACTACGGCAAACTTTAATGTCAGGTTCTTTTCAGAGCCCTGAACCCGCAAAAACCACAGCGCCGAATGCAATGCTGAAATATCGCAAGTTACCTCACCCTGATTTGACCTCGAAAATCGGGTAATATTTTGCACTGCACCTGCCGCGTTTACTGCTGATATGCTCTTTATGTCCCCTATTCCGTCCAACAAAACCCGAATTTGATCATTGGCCGGGTTGGGGATGACCTGATTGGCAGGAGCAACACCACTCGTTTGCTCTTTACTGTTCCTGTCGCAAGGCTCGGGCTGGCATTTTATCAGCCGGGTATACACCCGGCGGAGCTGGTAATGGTTACCCTTAGGTAGAATTTAGGGCATTGGGGCGGTGCGGGCATGTCCAGTTCCGGGCTGTTCGTGCCGATGTTGTGGGGGTTTGAAAAATTGGGATTGCCGCTCCACGACCACTGATAGGAGTATGGGCCGGTACACCATTGCTCCCAACCGAGAAAAGTCAGTCCCCAGCCCTCCTCCGCGCTCGCGGAGGCATAAAATGGGTTGCCTGCACAGACAACCGGGTCGTAGTCGAAATTTGCCGAAAAGATTGTTGGGGCAATGTTGTTGACCACTTCGCAGAACGCCCCCCTGATTTGAGCGGCGTTATCTCGGGTTCCCACATCTCCTGTTGCCTCTCCTGCAAAGAAAACATCAGGGTTGGAAAAATGCTGTATTCGGGTGTTGTCTGCGGCATTTGCCATGATGGTGTTTCTGCCGATCAACATATTTTTACCGTTTGGGCATCCGGGAATGGTGGGGGTACTGTGCCAACAACCAAAATGGTGGGCAACTTCATGCGCGAAGGTGTAGCGAATTGAGCCAATGAAAGGGACTTCCACGATAGCAACCTTATTTGTCGTGGTTGGGTCTAACTGGTCCGTTGGTATTGCTCCAGCCAGCCCTGGGTAGTCTTGAATGGTCAGCAAAACCCTGATGTCGGCCCCGTTTTGCTGTGCCAATTGTTGGGCTGCGGCATTGTTCCTAAAATTATTCATGTCGGTTCCTATCAACGTGGTCAGATTAAAATCAGGCGTGTAATTGATAACCCTGACCCTTACGCGCTTGTTGGGCACGATGCTGACAAAGAATGCCCCGTTGATGTTGTTGGTCTCAACGAACAGGAACCACTGCCCAAAAATGCCGAAGTTGTCGTTTACCCATGTTTGAGCCCCTGGCTCTACCATGGCCAGCACGTCCAGCACTGCGCTGCCGCAGTCGTCCTCGCAGTAGCCGCCGCCCTCAGGGCTTGGCGTGTCCACGCCGCAAACACCACTCTCAACTTCTGTGGGAGACCTTTTGATCAACAGCCCTTTTATCCCACCAAGTGGGTATAGGCTGTACGAAAATGCGTTCAGGTCAATCGAGCCTCCCGTGCCTTGTGGTGTGACATAGAAGGCTACCTCACCAAATGAAGACCTGCCGAACAGGGCATATTCTGTGGGAGTAGCGAAGTACGCGTCGGTCACCTCAAAGGTGATCGGCTGCCCACTATTTTCATTGGGCAGGGTGAAGGAAATGTTCCCATTGTTGTCAACCAGGCTTTGCGCATCCCAGTTGACGTACATCAAATTTCCATTCCTCGGGAGGTTGGAAACGTAGGTCAACACTTTGTTCTGGTCGGCACCCAGTCCGGTATGGGTAGTTGTCAGGGTGAACGCCGAAGCCTGTGCAGAGGCATTGCTTGCGCAAGCCAAAGAAAAGATCAGGATGAAATATAACTGTTTCATACCGTGGTGATAGGATTTGACCCTTTCGGGTCTGTAAATGAAGCCCCGTTGATTATAGATGAGTGGTCGGGGATTACCACCGTTATGGCCAACAAAACAGAAGATCGTGTTCCACGGCCCGGACAAAATTACGGGTTGCCATAAGTTGGCTTACTTTGTCTAGTTGGATATTTTTTATCCTCTAATTTGTGCTAACGTTTGGATGTACGCTGTGCCGCCCGTTTAGGCGGCATAGGCGCACATCCTTTGTTAGCATCATTTTACTATTTTAAATGCCCTACCAAATCCTGCAACTGCATTGTCTGGAAACATGAGTGAATCATTGAACCATACCTTGTCACACACGATTGAAGAGTTGATACCATTATCTTTTCGCACGAAATGACATTTTATAGTGTCTAAGTCTCCATTCTCCCAACGTATGTAAGTGATTGGATATTCTTCATTTTCGGTATCATTAGGTGTGATACCGATCCGTTCGCTACCAAGGTCATTGAGAAAGCATATACCTCTTGGGCAATCCATATTGGAATTATAAACGGTATAATTTTCTCCATTTAGTTTGTAGATTAACTTTATAGAGTCTGGGTTGATAGCATTGGGAGTTGATCCCAAAAGCAAATTTTCCCCGTTGGTGTTTGAAATGAAAATTTCAACTCCAATATCAATCACGACATTTTGCGATTTTTCCTTCGAACAGGAAACAAGCATTCCAAGAATGCAAAAAAGCACGTATTTCATTGTAAAAAAATTTAAAAGTGAAAGGTTATGGATGAATATTGTGTGTAAATTCTTGGGCATACTGAAAATTGAAAGACCCCGGGTTCCATGTGTTGTAATAAAACCAGCCATTACCACCATTTGGACCCCAGCCCCAATTCATGTGAAATTTTAAAATTGAGTAACAACTATTTTGATGCCGTTCGTAGCCGTCGCATACCCACATGTGGCAATCGGAATATGTGTACCAAAGAAATCCCCATACTCTCTTTCTTTTTGAGCATCCATCAAGTAGAACTGGTCTGTTGGCATCAATGTTTTGAACGACAGTTTGATAACTTCCAGAGTTGTAATTACTACGACTTGCCGAACTGAAACAAAAATCATCTTTAAACGCATTATCAGTTTTGTCACCATCCGCACCGGAACCATCACATCCGTAATCCATATCTACGGCATCTCCCACATCCTTCATCATTCTTTGTGCCTCACTGTTGCCAGAGTTATTGGGCATTGTTGCATAGGTGTAGGCCTGTGAGCATGGATGCGCCCAATATCTTAAAATTTGTGCCATAGCGGTAGCAACACAACCTAGGCTGTGTAATCTGATACCATTATCCCCCGGCACATTTGAGTTCCTTTTCCATCCTTCGGCGAACCCCGTAGCGGTTGTGGCAGACGTTGTCGCAGCGCCATTCATCAAGCATCGGACCGGTAACTGATTTCATTGCCGTTTGGACGAAGCCACTACTCAGGGCTTGATTGTACAGGGCAATGGACAGCACGTCGGCACTAATGGCCTTCATTCCTCCCTTGTTTTTGTAGCGGCCGAAGATAGACTCGATAATATCCGAGCAGCAGAGGAGTTGATGGCTGTTGGTGTAGCGTAAGCCTACGACAAACCCCATACCCATCTACCCGATTCCCTCCTCTTTTGGTTTCCAGAACTGCGGCAGCAGTAGCCCGAGTTCAGATATTTTACAATCTTGGATCCGATTGAGTACATCGTTTAGCCAGATTTCCGGGTCAATTTGATATTGTTTACAAGCCGAGAAGAAGGTATAAATCATGGCTGTTCGCTGCGCAGACTCGTGTGAGCCGGCAAAAAGATAATTTTTGCGACCAATGGCGGCAGGTCGGATGGCGTTTTCCACCAAATTATTGTCAATTTCGATGCGGCCATCGGTCAAAAACACTTTCATGTTTTCCCAGCGGTGCAGCGCGTAAGCGATGGCTTTGCCGATCGGGCTGGCTGGGGTGACCAAGTTATAATTGGTTTGAAGCCACTCGCCCAAGGCATCGAAGATCGGTTTGGATTCTTTAAGCCGCAGTTCGAGGCGTCGATCGGCACTGAGTTGCAGATTTTTGGCGTTTTCTTCCACCTGGTACAACAGTTTTATGACTGATAGCGCAAAGGTAGCGCGCTTGTCGTCGTTGCTTTTGGCTTCAAAAAATTCACGCCGGATATGCGCCATGCAGTTCACAAGGCGGATATCGGGCCGTTGTTTGCCCACGGTTTCATATACGGCGTAGCCATCGCATTGCAGGATGCCCGCAAAACGTTCTAACAATTTTTTGGGCTTTTTGTGATCGCGCCCGGGGTGATAACTAAAAAACGGTAATTTGTTTACCGGATCAAATGCTACCCATAAATAGCCCAAATGGCATTTTCCTTTGCCGTCTTCGAGGACTTTTAGGGTAGTTTCATCCATTTGCAGATAACTGGCCCCAAAAATCAGTTTTTCGTACAATTGATAGAGCAACAACAACAAATCTATCCCGTTTTTTGTCCATTGACC
>Ga0163147_10007419_pt1 | contig 12443 bp, 10 predicted proteins | sample OliLakLV19MP6G1_FD_148597 | JGI IMG/M metagenome (GOLD analysis project Ga0163147, IMG submission 148597) | Freshwater microbial mat bacterial communities from Lake Vanda, McMurdo Dry Valleys, Antarctica- Oligotrophic Lake LV.19.MP6.G1 | ecosystem: Environmental > Aquatic > Freshwater > Lake >...
ATATTACGAAGGCCCAATCCAAACAATAAACACTGTATTCACAAGCTCGCCCCAAAGAAAAAATACCCTATGCCCGAAAACTCCCTCACTCAAATCCAATTACGCAAATTGCGTTCAAAAGCCCAGACGATTGACCCGACGATTATGGTTGGTAAAAACGGGTTATCCGAAGATTTTTATGGGGAACTGGACCGGATGCTGGATCAGAGGGAACTCGTGAAAGGAAAATTCATCCAATTCAAGGATGAGAGGAAAACACTCGCCCCAAAAATCGCCCAAGCCATGGAGGCCCATCTCGTGACACTCGTGGGTAATGTCTTTGTTATTTTTCGGCAAAACCCTGATCAGAAGAAACGTAAGATATCCATTTGATCCTGTACCTAAAGGCAAAAATAGTATCATGTTTACACCCCTCATTGAGCATCTGGAAAACTATCCGCTATTCGGAGGGCTCTCAGATGAGGAATTAAAGTTTATGACGGGGTATTTGAAAGAAGAGTCCTTCCTGAAGGGGGAAAAGATTATCAGGGAAGGGGAAATCGGGGACCGGGTTTATTGCTTACTTACTGGAGAAGTGCAAGTCCTCAAGCAGCTCGAAGGTCTTAATGACCTCATTGAAGTCGCCAAACTCCCCGAAGGGGCCACTTTTGGTGAAATGGAGCTCATTGACACTCAATCCCGTTCCGCCACCATCAAAACCCTTACTCCATGTCGAACTGTCAGCCTATCCAATAAAGATCTCCTCCATATACTCCGCGATAACCATCATATTTTCACCGTCATCATGATGAATCTCGCCCGCGATCTCAGCCGCCGCATCCGCATCCTCGACCAAAAACTATGCGAACTGGCTAAAAAGCAGGGAATTTGTTAGGAGCCAATAGAATTTCCTCAGTCGTATGATGTACACATGATTTATCTTCGTATAGGGGAGTTTCAGGCGTTTTATGTACTTTGCTATATATAAATTGTGCATATATTAATATACGGCGAAATACCGATTATTACAGGGTTTTATCAGTTTTTTTAATTGCCTCCGATATCTCAGCTTGTGCCTTATCCCAGCATGTATCAAAAATGATTTCCCATTCCAGCCTTAGAATTTCTTTGAGTTGTGGTTCGAGTTCCCTCTCCCCAAATTTATACATTTCCATTTCTTTAATCAGGAGATAGGGATCCCACATTGGCTGACGGGCATAGAGATCATAACGGAGAGACACTTTCTTATGGAGATCAGCATAAAAGCCAAGCTGATCGACCCGATCTTGGAATTTTCGGGCAAGGGAAAATTCACCTTCGCGGCGGTAACACATGGACTGGATATACCATGAATAAGAATCAGAAATACCTGTAATCAAGTCTCTTGCGAACTTATTACAGTCATATAGATAAAAAAGAAGAGATTTTACTATTAATGAGTAATTAGTTACCATATCAGTCTCTACACCAATTATTTCTGATATTTTGCTCTTGGTAATTCTATCTTTGGCTTCCCATTGAAAATCAGTAACAATTACTTTATCCAGTAAATCGCCAAGCTGATACTTAATCAGTAACCGGTCAGTGTGTGATGAATAAAATTTCATATGGATCGTGTTATTTATGGGGTAAAGAATTGTTTATAAAAGAGATTCAGAGTGATAATACAGCCAATCAAAACGACAAACAAGCGGACAAACTTTTGATTGACACTTTGGGCGATAACCGCCCCTAGATAACCACCTGTAAAAGCTCCACAAGCTAATAAGATGACATTCATCCAGGCAATTGGCGCAAAGAGAATAAAATACACTGCTGCGATGACATTAATAGCAAATGCGAGGATGGTTTTAACTGTATTCATCTCATGGATGTCCTGAAATCCCAGTATACTCAGAGATGCTAACATCATAATCCCGATACCGGCCCCAAAATATCCCCCATAATAGACACCAAGAGTTGGATCCCGATTGAGATGATCCACCATTTTTTTGATTCCTCCAAATTTTTCGGGGCACACTTTGTCGGATTAAATATCTTTTGAAGGAGTCCTTGGAACCCAAAAAGTACCGTTGCACCCATGATCAAAAATGGTGCCAAAATCCCAAAAGTCTTCTCGGGCGTCTGCAAGAGGAGAACCGCGCCAAATAATCCTCCGATCACACTGACCGGAATAAAAGTCTTCAGCCATAAAGTGACAGTTCCAATCCTTTTCCGGTACCCCCCGATGCTACTAAGGATCCCTGCCAACAAGGCCACTGTGCTCGTGGCGTTCGCCTCGATCGGCGTCAATCCAGCAGCAAGAAGAGCCGGATAAGTAAGAATGGTTCCCCCACCCGCTACCGAATTCATCAGCCCGGCAGCAAATCCCGCTATGATAATGATGATTTGGCTAGAATCCATAGGTTAAATTTTTGATTTCAGTCAAGGATAGATAAAAACTCATGGTGTCGGCAAGTAAAGTCGATAAGCACGCGGGCTCATTCCCATAACAGAACGAAAACGTTTGGAAAAGTGGAATTCATCACAAAAACCAAGTTCATCCGCGATAGCCTTATTGCTTAAACGATCATGAATGATCAGGGATACTGCCTTTTCCATGAGTATACGCACATGGTAGCGGCCAGGAGATAACCCTGCCAGTCCAGTAAATCGTTTTCTGAATGTCTCATATGAGAGATTCATCCGGCGGGATATACTATTATAATCAATATCAACTTGTTGATAATTTATTATGAGGCTTTTTGCACGATCTAACCATACAGCATCTTCAGTAAGCTCATGATTTTGATAACCCTCTAAACAATCAATTTCAGAAAGTATTCCAGATAGTTTGAGCACCTCACCTAGGCCTTGACGTTCATTTGAACATTTCGGGTTTCCGATTAATTCAAAGAATCGATTACGCCAGTATGAAATCGGTTCAAGCTGTCGAACGGGATTTTGAGGATCAAGGATTCCTCGTTTTTCTAGGAAGTCGAATTGGGGACCGGAAAATATGAAATGGATCTCCTCCCAAGACTCTTCATCGATCGGTTCATAAAAATGTGAGACTTTTGGAAAAAGATAAAGGAGACTTCCTTCTTTAAAACTAATATCATGACTGAGATTATCTCCAAACCTCCCCTTTCCTTTTAAAATATAGACAACGGCATATTTTCCCAAAAGACGCATTTTTTTCTTACTTATACCCGTGGCTTTGGGGATGTAACCACTCATGGATATGCTTCCAAGCTTTGTATTATGATGATTCAGGAGTCGCTCATGAAAATTCATACTATTCATTATAATACCATTTTATACATATAGAATACCAAACAAGCCATTCATTTTTCAAGTAAACAAGATAATATTTATCGATGAATACATCTATTTTAACACAAAAGAACCATGGGGAAATCATCAATGCTTCTCCCGAGCATTTTGGTTCTTTAAGAGATTCATCAGATATTTTTAGTAATCCTTTAGAGATACGTCAGCGCATGTCAGAAGATGGTTATCTCTACTTCAAAGGTGTTTTAAACCACGATGATGTTATTGAGGCACGTCGTGAACTTTTGGAGAAAATGGCCAAGGACGGTTTTGTGCATCCTGATTTTCCGTTGATGGAGGGAATCTCTCATCCAGAGAAAAAAATCGGTTTTGCTCCTGAATATGCCATGGGCAGTGTTGCTCTTAAAAACGTCGTTTTTGGTCAGACGATGATGGCCTTTTACCAACGGTTACTTGGGGGAGAAGTGAGACATTTTGATTTTCGTTGGTTAAGGGCTGTTTCAGGCGGATTGCCTGGAATCAATCCTCATTGTGATATCGTTTATATGGGACGCGGAACAAGCAATTTATTCACAGCATGGGTGCCGTATGGCGATACCCCGATGGAGATGGGAACAATTATGGTCCTTGAAGACTCTCATAAGAAATCTCCCATGATCAAACGTTACTTGGATCGTGATGTAGATACATACTGTACGAATTTCAGTGATGCTAAAGATATCGAGTCCGGTAAAAAAAGTTGGCCGCAATTTACTTTTAGCGGCGCCTTGAGTAATAGTGCTGCAAGGCTACAAAATAAAATCGGGGGGCGTTGGCTTAGCGCTGATTTCAAAGTGGGTGATTTTCTTAGTTTTGGCATGCGTATGATCCATTCTTCGCTCGATAATCAAACGGAAAAGATACGCCTGTCTTCGGATACCCGTTATCAACTTGCTTCAGAGCCTATTGATGAACGATGGATTGGCGAAAACCCGATCGCCCATGGTGTGGCGGGAAAACGCGGACAGATTTGCTGAGTCTATTCATTTTATCTTTCCTCGTTTTAATTCACCATTTTACTCAGGTAGGAGCTATAAAATTCACCTAAGATACCCATGCTAAATCCTTGGGGGTAAAACAGGGGAATCACTGATTGGTTTAGTACAGCCGGAAAATCATGGTAATGTTTTTGAGTGGTTTTTCCTTAAATGGTGTATAATTTGGAGCTATGATTCTGTCTCTATCGAAAAGTTTTATTCGTTGTTTAAGCATCTCTGCTATCTTACTTTTTTCATTTACACAATTTGCTCCAGCCTCGAAAGCGCCGACTTCAGCGGAATTGGTTCAGGAGAATCTTCTCTCGGAGTTTGAGACTGTTTCCCCCGGCCAAGAGTTCCTCGTTGGCGTGAAATTCAATATCAGAGACCATTGGCATATATATTGGTCAAATCCCGGGGAAAGCGGGATTCCTACGGATATCCAATGGTCTTCATCGACCGCTGGAGTCACTTTCTCCCCCACTCTCTATCCGATTCCTTCATGGTTTATTTATGGGGGAATTGTTGGGTTTGGTTATGGGAAAGAAACGATCCTTATGTCCCGGGTGAAAATTCCCGATACTGCTAAGCCCGGTGAAAGAATCGAGATAAAAGCTAAAACCGAATGGCTCGTTTGTAACGAAACCTGTATTCCAGGAGGAGCCCTACTTTCCATTTCCCTTAAAGTTTCAGGACATCCATTATCCACCAAAGATGCGGTGTTGTTTCAGCAATATGGAGAAAAACCGAAGGATGGGGCAAAGCTCGGCAAATTGCTCAAGTTACCCGACGGACATTATGATGCTCTGGTGGTTATTCCCTTCGATTTAGAACATAATAACGGTAGTTTTGAAAAAATAAAATTCTTCCCCTTCACTGAAAATAACGGCCCGCAAAATGCTGAAATCATCGTGAAGGAAGATGCGCAATACTCACCTATGATGGTCGTCGCAATACCGATTACTCCTCATCAGAACGTTGCATCTTTGGACTTAAAAGGGATTCTTGGCATCGATATAAAGGATTCAAAAGGAAAAATCACCAAATACGCCTATGCCATTGATTTACCATTAGTTTTCACATCGGCAGCCATTGATCAAGATCATTTACCTCAATCCGCTGATTCAAATCAGAGTCTCCCCTACCCCATACAAATTGCATTTATGTTCCTACTCGCCTTTGCTGGTGGGATCATCCTCAATATCATGCCTTGTGTATTACCTGTCATTTCCCTGAAAATAATCAGTTTTGTCCAGCATTCACAAGATTCTAAGGGGCAAACATTCAAACTAGGTCTCTGGTTCGCTCTTGGAATACTGATCTCCATGTGGGGCCTTACTGCTGCAACACTGGCTGTACAATTTGCAGGCCATCAAATCGGATGGGGATTCCAGTTCCAAAGTCCTGCTTATGTATTAGCCATGATCACGCTTTGCCTATTAATCACGCTGAATTTATTTGGTGTTTTTGAGGTCCTATTTTTTCCTACCGCTAGTACGATGCAGCTTGCCCAAAAAAGCGGCGTTTCTGGGGCTTTCTTTAACGGGGTCTTGGCTGTGGTTTTAGCCACACCTTGTACCGCACCATTCATGGGGGCTGCACTGGGATTCGCTTTTGTCCAACCAGCTTGGGTCATTATCCTGATTTTTACGGCGATTGGCCTCGGTTTGGCCACCCCCTATGTCATCCTCTCCGCATTCCCCTCACTCCTCAAATTCCTCCCCAAACCCGGTGCGTGGATGAATACCGCCAAACAATTCCTCGGATTTCCAATGCTGGCGACTGCTATTTGGCTTATCTGGGTATTTAATGCACAACAAGGGCGCGATGCGACGACACTCGTTCTCTTTTTCCTTCTCGTAGTCTCCTTTGGATTTTGGATTTATGGGAAATTTCAAGTCACAGGGAAACAATCAGGATTTTTAATCGCCTTACTCATTACCTTGGTTGGATTTTTGACATTGGTTATTCCCGCATTAAAAACGAATCCTGAAAAGCCAGGAGAAAATACTGTCTCATCATCACTCAAGTGGAGCCCCCAAAGGGTCCAAGAAGCACTCAAAAACGGACAAGCTGTCTTTGTGGATTTCACGGCGGATTGGTGCCTGTCTTGTAAGGTAAATGAACGGGCTGTTTTAAAGACCGAAGAAATTCAAGATTTATTTAAAGATAAAGACGTCCTTTTCCTTATTGCTGATTGGACGAGTTATAACCCCCAAATTACAGCTACACTCAAGGAATTCGGGCGATCAGGGGTTCCTCTCTATCTCTATTACCCCCCCGGTCTATCCCAACCGGTCATTTTGCCAGAGGTTTTAACTAAGGAAATTTTACGTAAAACAATCTTGGAAAAATAATACCCAGAGTATTCCGCCCATTAAGATCAAAATAATCCAGAATGAGCCCATACTGGATTTGATGCAGGCTTTCCTTTTAGGATGGGTAAACCCAAAATGATACGCATGTCTCAGACTAATACTCCCGAAGTTTCGACAAAAGACCGGGAACGCCTCCGTCGACTCGCTGGCAGGGTCATGGAGTTGGCCACGACACCTCATATGGATGAGCTCCGGCGGCTTTGGAATAAGTTCAATCGCCTCGAGCCCGAGCGTCCCATGATTGTTATCGAAGCCGGATTGGCCATTACCCCCAGAGACATCCACTGTGAAGGTGAATGGGCAAAACAACAAGAACGAGGGCTACTCGACCAGATTTGCCATGTGGAACGGGCCAAGGATGATTACTTGCTCGCCCCCCGAGTTACCTATGGCAGTGTCGTTCATCAAAGCGATTTTGGTGTCGAGGTCATCAAACGTAAGGGTGATGACGGTGCTGGTCACGGCAGTGAAGTCTGGGATGCACCCATTAAGGATTTAACCAAAGACCTCGGCAAACTCAAATTCCGCGAGCTCACCTATGACCGTGATGCCACAGGATCCATGCGCCTCCTCATGGAAAGCATTTATGGCGGGGTCGCTCCGATCAAGTTACGTTCGGATTACTGGTGGACACAAGGATTGACCATTGTCGCTATTGATTTGATCGGGCTGGAGCCATTGATGTTATCGATGTATGATACCCCTGATGAATTACACCAACTCATGGCCTTTTTACGTGATGACCATATCAGGATCCAACAATGGCTCGAATCAAATGGACTCTTAACACTGAATAATGATGAAAGCTTCGTCGGCTCCGGGGGCGTCGGATATACGGATCTGCTCCCACAAAAAGACTGGCATGATGGCGATAAAGTCAGGATCAAAGACCTTTGGGGGCTCAGTGAATCCCAAGAAACCGTGGGCGTAGCCCCCGATATGTTTGAAGAGTTTATTTTCCCCTATCAACTCCCGGTGATCAGCCGATTTGGCCTCTCTTCCTACGGTTGCTGTGAAGGTCTAGATAAAAGAGTCCGGATAATCAAACAAATCCCCAACCTCCGCCGTATTTCTGTTTCTCCATGGGCTAAACCGGATATTATGGCTCAACAACTCGGGAAAGATTATATCTTCAGTGCCAAACCAAACCCCTCCTTTATCAGTGCAAACTGGGATGAAAAAGTCATCGCCCAAAATCTGCGCGACTTCCTCATCCCAAGCAAAGGCTTAGCCGTCGAACTCACCATGAAAGACCTCCACACACTCAACGGGGAACCCGACCGTATCGGACGTTGGGTCGCCCTCGCCCGCAATATTGTCGATGAGGTCTATGGTTAAGGAACTGTAAATGATGCAAACAATAGCGAGCCATATATCAGCATGCCAAGTCGGGAATAAACTTTCAAAAAGAGTCGGTGTCTCGCCCGGATGGAAGACAATCGGAGGCCTGCGGCCTCAAATATCGGTGTCCAAATTTTCTCATCAAGAAGTGGCGTAAATTCGAGATAAACCGATGCATGCTCGTTCCAGTGGAGTTCGAGTGCTTAGGCCTTTGCTAACGGTCAAAGGGAGGTGGGAAAAGTCAGGGCCTTATTTACAAAGGCACACCATAGTCCGGGTGAACTGAGAAAAGTTACAAGACACAAAGTGGCAGTTAAAAACGAAGAGGATTTTAAAAATCTTCGTGTCTTTCGGGAGCTTCGTGGTAGAAAAAGATCCTGTGATAATCTACGCTAATCTGCGGTTAAACTCTGCTCTGCCTTACACCAGCAGCACGGGCAATTTGCGCGGGGTCAGGGATTATGATCCATTCGGGGATAGGGGTCAGGATAGGGGTCATGCTGAGATTTGAGGATAGGGGTCATGCTGAGATTTGAGGATAGGGGTCATGCTGAGATTTGAGATTATTCTTTTTTTGAGTAATCAATGGTGATTTAAGGATTGCAGCGGGGAGCAAAGCTCTTTGGATTGGTGAGATTCTGATTTGTCAACGTCTCTCTACTCCGCACAATTCAGCGGTCCAGTCCTGGCCCCAGACGACAACCCTCCGTCAAACGCCGATGAATCGCTCCGTCACACATCCTGCTGATGTGGGGGGCGGAGAGCGGGCTTCGTCGGTTGATCGAAATGCCCCCGCAGGAGTCGCGACGTCGCTCGCGCCTTGGATCCGAAGGGACGGACATTATAGAACTTTAGATTAATTGTCTCCCTCAGACGGTCAATTGAAAGGCGGGAGAACGCGGGAAGGTGAAGTACCCCCCCCCACTCCTTCAGAACCTAAAAATCTGGTCGGGCTGGTGGGATTTGAACCCACGGCCTCCTCGTCCCGAACGAGGCGCTCTACCAAGCTGAGCCACAGCCCGATGCTGTGTGAAGCAGTGGTCTGACTTTCGCAAATCGCCCCAGCAAAGTCAATAGGCTGGATCATAAGACTCCCCCCGCCCGCCGGTGGGTTTCCCCTACTCAAAGGTACCTAAGACTTTATTGTCATTCAGCCATTTTTCGGCTTTGCGGTAATCAGGACAAGCCGTCTCGACTTGTTGCCAGAAGCGGCGGGAGTGATTCATCTCCCGTAGGTGCATGAGCTCATGGATCAGGATGTATTCTTGGACGAATGGAGGGGTATGGATCAGCCTCCAGTTAAGCGAAATGGTTTTACGGGTAGAGCATGATCCCCAGCGGGTGCGTTGGGCCCTGATCGTGACCCGCGAAAATTGTACGCCGAGGGTGTGGGCTAACTGCGCAAGTTGCGCGGGTAATTCCTTTGCAGCAATTTGTTTGAGATAACTTTCGATGACTGGGCGGAAATCGCCGTGTTCACTGTCCCCGCGCAATTTGATCTGGTATTGAGCAAATGCCAGCACGGGATGGCCGGATTCATCACGGGTTACGTGTAAGGGAGTGGGTTCACCCCGGAAAAGGAGGATCGAACCATTTTCCCACGTTTTCTGCGGTTTTGGAGATAAAACAACTTTATCATAGTGTTTCGTGATCCAATCTCTATTTTTCGACACAAAAGCGCGGGCTTGCCGCATGGACCCCATACGGGGTACGGTCACGCGCAGCACCCCATTATCCCTGAAACGCATGATATAATTCCGCGCTTTCGGATTGGGGACAAAGAGGATAGTGACCGTGTGTCCATTAATGACGATTTGATCGGAGGGTGGTTTTTGCACTGCTGGCGGGGGGGCTACCGGGAAAAGCCCCATTTCGGTCTGGAGATATTTCCTGAGTTTCAGCCACCGGTTATTCATTACACGGGAGATAATCCTGCACCGGCAGGAAAAACAATCCTATTTTTTATACCCCATTATCTGTCTCGAAAAGTGGAAATCACAAAAAAGCAGCTTCACAGGCGGGCTGCTTCCGCTAGAGTCCGTGGACTTTATGCCCTTGATCCAATTAAAACAAGTCACACTCCGTTACGGTTCAATCCCCCTCTTGGATGAAGCGGACCTCCAAATCGATGACCGCGAAAGGGTCTGTCTGATCGGGAGTAACGGTACGGGAAAAACGAGCCTTATGCGGTTGATTACCGGTGAGGAAAAACCCAATGGCGGGGAAATCGTCCTTTCAGCAAAGACATTTATCACGCGTCTAGACCAGAAAATCCCCGATGACCTCACAGGCCCTGTCTCCGATGTGATCCGTTCAGGCATGCGCCCGGATACACATGAAGAGGACTGGAGCATTGATCTCAAGGTCGAGAATATCATGCGCCTGACGAATATAACTGATGACACCCATTTCGAAAGTCTTTCGGGGGGGCTCAAACGCCGGGCGTTATTAGCGCGTGCGCTGGTGGATGAACCCGACCTACTCTTGCTCGATGAACCGACTAACCATCTGGATATCGAATCGATCATCTGGCTGGAAAAATTCCTCGTAGAAAAGAAGATTACCCTCTTTTTTGTCACTCACGACCGTACATTTCTGCAAAAGACAGCGACCCGGATCATCGAGCTGGACCGGGGGCACCTGACGAGCTGGGCCTGTGATTACCATACTTACCTCGAACGCAAGGCGGCCTGGCTCGAGGCTGAGGAAAAACAATGGGCCAGCTTCGATAAGAAACTCGCCCAAGAGGAAGTCTGGCTCCGGCAAGGGGTCAAGGCCCGCCGTACCCGCAACGAAGGCCGTGTGCAAGCCCTCATGAAAATGAGGAATGAACGCACCCAACGCCGGGAGCGCGACGGTAAAGCGAGGGTGGAGCTCCAGAAATCCGATCTCTCCGGGCAAAAAGTCATTGATATGGTCAATGTATCATTCAACTACGGTGAGTCCGCCATTATCTCCACATTAACAACCACCATCTGGCGCGGGGATAAAATCGGGATCATCGGTGCCAATGGCACGGGCAAGACGACCCTTCTCAAGCTTCTCCTCAAAGAAATCGACCCACAGATAGGAACAGTCAAACACGGGACAAACCTCCAGGTCGTTTATTTCGACCAGATGCGTGCCCAAATCGACGAGAGTAAAACCCTAGCCGAAAATGTCGCCGGCCACTCTGAAATGGTGACATTCCAAGGGCGCAATAAACATATTAATAGTTATCTCAAAGATTTCCTCTTTGACCCGGAAAAAGTACGCATGTCCGCAGGAATGCTTTCCGGGGGTGAACGCAACCGTCTCCTTCTGGCCAAGCTTTTTCTGAACCCTGCCAACCTCATGATCTTGGATGAACCGACTAATGATCTCGATGCGGAGACTCTCGAACTGCTTGAGGACCTGCTCGTGTCGTACGAAGGCACCCTGCTCTTGGTCAGCCATGACCGATCCTTTCTCGATGAGGTCGTGACCAATACACTTGTTTTTGAAGGTGACGGACAGGTCGGAGAATATAATGGCGGTTACGAGGATTACCTCAGACAAAGACCAAAGCTCCCGACAGAAGCAGAGGCGCTAAAAGCCTTTTCAGCCCCTAAATCAAAATCAAAAAAAGATAAACCCCGGAAATTCCTTAACCGGGAACGTCGCGAACTCGAAGAAATGCCCGTCGTGGTCGAAAAGCTGGAAAAAGAGCATATGGTCCTAAATCAAAAACTCGGTGCCCCTGAAACCTATAAGAATGAACCCCAGCTCATTCCTATTCTGGAAGGGCAAATTGCGGCATTGGACAAAAAAATCAAAGAAGCCTATGCACGCTGGGAGCATCTCGAAGTAATCCAGAAAGAATGTGAGGAAGAGTGACGTTCGACCAGCATAATCAGTCAGCCCTAAACTTTTTCCAGCGGTAAGACGATAGGTACTATGTGCGAAGTGCTAGGTTAGAAGACTGTATCTGTGGATATATATTAGGAGCAACTTCCGCACTGAGAACTGCCTCCTAACCCCCTACTTAATCGCTGCCCAGACACGGTGGACGTCATCGTGGTCGTCGAGGGCCTGGAGGAATTCACCGACTTCGGCAAGTTGTTCCTCAGTGATTGTCGGGAAATTCTTCGGGAGGTACCCCATTTCACTGGTCACCACAGTCCACCCGTTTTTGGCTAGCCACTGGGATGTATTGTGAATCTCGGCTCTTTCCGTGATGAATCGCGCCCCGCAGACACCTTCAGGAATATCATTATTCTGCGCATGGCCGATGGTTTGGAAATCGTTGGCACCTGCTTCGATAGCGGCTGACTCGATATCGGTAGCTGGATCAGGGCAGTGAGCCTCGACCAGGCCGACATGGTCAAAGAGGAATTTATTACTCCCGCTGATCCCGAGTAGACCATCACGGAAAAGAACCCTGATTTCTGGGGCTGTACGATTATGGTTATCGGTGAGGGCCTCGACAATGACTGGA
>Ga0163147_10007426_pt1 | contig 12435 bp, 16 predicted proteins | sample OliLakLV19MP6G1_FD_148597 | JGI IMG/M metagenome (GOLD analysis project Ga0163147, IMG submission 148597) | Freshwater microbial mat bacterial communities from Lake Vanda, McMurdo Dry Valleys, Antarctica- Oligotrophic Lake LV.19.MP6.G1 | ecosystem: Environmental > Aquatic > Freshwater > Lake >...
TTCACGTGTCGGACACCTCCGAAAGTGTCCGACACGTGAACTCAATCACTCACTGAAACGAATCTCTTCGAAAATCCAGGAAAAGGCATGGTGGGTTCGGTTGTGGTGAATAGCTGCATAGATAGGATGGATAAAAGATGGTGCAATTGAAGCATCGTTATACAATTGGCTTTCGTAACTAATTACCTGTTTCAATTCCAAAATGGTACAATTAAAGCACTGAGACTTTAAAAAGATACGGCCTTTCTGGTTCGTTTCAATTCCAAAATGGTACAATTAAAGCTAAACATTCGTGGCAGCCCCTGTTGGTAGGCCGATGGTTTCAATTCCAAAATGGTACAATTAAAGCGCGCTGTCCGCCTTGCAAAACTCGACGGACAAACAGCGTTTCAATTCCAAAATGGTACAATTAAAGCCTGGGATAGGGATAGGAGCAGGAACCGGCCCCCCTTGTTTCAATTCCAAAATGGTACAATTAAAGCTAAACCCCAGCGTCGTTGTCCCCGTCTACCAAAGGCGTTTCAATTCCAAAATGGTACAATTAAAGCAGGCGCCCCATACCGGGACGCCTCTTTTTTTTGTTTGTTTCAATTCCAAAATGGTACAATTAAAGCGATCCGCTACGGTAAAAACACGGATGTAAAACTTGGTTTCAATTCCAAAATGGTACAATTAAAGCCGAATTTAACGGTAAAAACCGCGATTTTTATGTTTAGTTTCAATTCCAAAATGGTACAATTAAAGCCCGCACGAACAAGGCGGGCATTGCAAAGCGAACGAGGTTTCAATTCCAAAATGGTACAATTAAAGCCGCAAGCGCAGCATGCAGAACGCGCGCATACCGGCTAGTTTCAATTCCAAAATGGTACAATTAAAGCCACTATGGCGCTGCGGGCAGAAACCGTATTTATCCGTTTCAATTCCAAAATGGTACAATTAAAGCGCCGCCACAGGCGCCATTGCTGACGCACTGTGGCTGTTTCAATTCCAAAATGGTACAATTAAAGCTAAGACTCAATTGCAGTACTTCTTCTTTCCAGTAGTGTTTCAATTCCAAAATGGTACAATTAAAGCAGGGCTGGCTTTTCACACTCTACCATGACAGACAATGTTTCAATTCCAAAATGGTACAATTAAAGCGAAACAGGCCGCTTTGAACTACCCCCGCACCAACAGTTTCAATTCCAAAATGGTACAATTAAAGCTATCCGACCATGAGCATTACCGTTACGGGGGACTACGGGTTTCAATTCCAAAATGGTACAATTAAAGCTTACTTGTGCCCGCAGAAGTAGTGCGGGATGATCAGTTTCAATTCCAAAATGGTACAATTAAAGCGACCCTAAATACACTTTTATCCGGGAGTTCCTAAAGTTTCAATTCCAAAATGGTACAATTAAAGCGCCGGAGGTAACACGATTTTATGGTTTTCGCTTACTGTTTCAATTCCAAAATGGTACAATTAAAGCAATATACCTACGCGGATTTTAGGGATAGATTTATGAAGTTTCAATTCCAAAATGGTACAATTAAAGCCAGGGTAACCAGTCTTTTGAGCAGTTACAGGGCGCGGTTTCAATTCCAAAATGGTACAATTAAAGCCGGCGTGTTAGGCCGGTTTCGGTACGATTAAGTTTACGTTTCAATTCCAAAATGGTACAATTAAAGCGTTTGGTCAGGTACAATCATTGCAAAATGGTGGTTAGTTTCAATTCCAAAATGGTACAATTAAAGCGCAGTTCAAGTAATTGAACAAATTGTCAATGCTCTGTTTCAATTCCAAAATGGTACAATTAAAGCCAAGTTTGGCTGATGACAACTGCGAACTTTATCTGGTTTCAATTCCAAAATGGTACAATTAAAGCCTGAAACAACGCACAGTCTGAGAATCGCTATAAGGTTTCAATTCCAAAATGGTACAATTAAAGCTAAAATGCGCGCGCTGAATGTTCCGTATTTCGGATCGTTTCAATTCCAAAATGGTACAATTAAAGCACGGCTGGGACGAATGTAACGCTATCCCAATCCGCGTTTCAATTCCAAAATGGTACAATTAAAGCATCCGATCACCGTGCCCACCAATCCGAAACAATATCGTTTCAATTCCAAAATGGTACAATTAAAGCCCCAGCGGATATGCCGGCACTCGACCACCCCGCGTTGTTTCAATTCCAAAATGGTACAATTAAAGCCGGAGACCTTTGTTGCGCGGCGGGCGCGGCGGCGATGTTTCAATTCCAAAATGGTACAATTAAAGCAATGATTACTTAATTCCAGTTGATACCGGAGTAGCAGGTTTCAATTCCAAAATGGTACAATTAAAGCCCCTCCTCGTTATATGCAAGAAACATTGTATTAATAGTTTCAATTCCAAAATGGTACAATTAAAGCTTTTGAAGATCCTGAGATAGCCCCCTTGCCCGCAGGTTTCAATTCCAAAATGGTACAATTAAAGCACAGCCAACCTGGCCACCGAGTATGCCGCAGTGTAGTTTCAATTCCAAAATGGTACAATTAAAGCGGCACACCCCAGGCGGGGCTGAACATTTTCTTCGGTTTCAATTCCAAAATGGTACAATTAAAGCTATTGGTTTATCCTATATCATTGTTAACCAGGAAAAGTTTCAATTCCAAAATGGTACAATTAAAGCCCGACTATGAGCATTACCGTTACGGGCGACTACGGGTTTCAATTCCAAAATGGTACAATTAAAGCTTGCATGCCTGCATCGGTAACGCCCCCTGTCTATCAAGTTTCAATTCCAAAATGGTACAATTAAAGCCACCTTAAGGCGGTTATCCGCCGCGACGACACGGAGTTTCAATTCCAAAATGGTACAATTAAAGCCTATACAGCCGTGTTTTAAGCGGGTTTTAATTTTAAGTTTCAATTCCAAAATGGTACAATTAAAGCCGTGGCGACTTGCGGCAACTCGCCCCCCATCGCTTGTTTCAATTCCAAAATGGTACAATTAAAGCGGCAAAGTTGCACAAGGTTCAGCCCGGAGACATATGTTTCAATTCCAAAATGGTACAATTAAAGCGCTTACATCTTAGAAACAACACTGATGCTACAGTATGTTTCAATTCCAAAATGGTACAATTAAAGCCGTGTACGTTCTTATCTTCGTCGTAGACCGCGCCGTGTTTCAATTCCAAAATGGTACAATTAAAGCAAAGAAGCAGAGCCTTTTTTAAACGTAGATTATAGGTTTCAATTCCAAAATGGTACAATTAAAGCAGACGCAAACCAGTGTTACGGCCTGTTTGAAGTGAAGTTTCAATTCCAAAATGGTACAATTAAAGCGAAGTGGACGGTAGGCTTTCTATTAACACAAACGAGTTTCAATTCCAAAATGGTACAATTAAAGCATTTAATTAGAGAAGATACCCGCGTTAAACAGTTAAGTTTCAATTCCAAAATGGTACAATTAAAGCCCTGTTTGTCTGTTCGTATTCTCCGAGTACGGCTTGTTTCAATTCCAAAATGGTACAATTAAAGCGCGGCATACTCGGTGCTCAGGGAGGCGGTGTTCGTCGTTTCAATTCCAAAATGGTACAATTAAAGCGAGCCTATTACTTGAAAGACGACGCAGTTGCGGAAAGTTTCAATTCCAAAATGGTACAATTAAAGCGAGCCTATTACTTGAAAGACGACGCAGTTGCGGAAAGTTTCAATTCCAAAATGGTACAATTAAAGCGTGGGATGACTTATGTCAAGCGGTCTCTGCATTTGTTTCAATTCCAAAATGGTACAATTAAAGCTTTCGACAACATTACGCCGCCGCGCAATCGGCAGAAGTTTCAATTCCAAAATGGTACAATTAAAGCTCAGCCGTTCGGCGGGGGAGTTTATATCGGAAGTGAGTTTCAATTCCAAAATGGTACAATTAAAGCCGCCGACATGGCAGATAATATATCGGGAATCCTGTGTTTCAATTCCAAAATGGTACAATTAAAGCGTCATGATTGGCATCGGGATGAAGGATAACCGAAAGGTTTCAATTCCAAAATGGTACAATTAAAGCACTTTGAACAGCAGTACGGGGACAGATGTGACTGTTAGTTTCAATTCCAAAATGGTACAATTAAAGCCACAAAGTTGCACCATGTCCAGCCCGGAGACATTTGTTTCAATTCCAAAATGGTACAATTAAAGCGGGGGTAACAACGGCGGTGCAGGCGGTGCACACGGTAGTTTCAATTCCAAAATGGTACAATTAAAGCAAAAAACGTTATGGAACACGAACACGAGAAAAATGGTTTCAATTCCAAAATGGTACAATTAAAGCTGCGGGTTACGACAATACCTTTTCGCGAAACCACTGTTTCAATTCCAAAATGGTACAATTAAAGCTCGCTGACTGTTAGCGTCCAAAACCCTATTCGGAAGTTTCAATTCCAAAATGGTACAATTAAAGCTTTAGCCCGTTTTCATGTCTCCAGTCGTCGGTTTTCAGTTTCAATTCCAAAATGGTACAATTAAAGCCATTTAGCCGAATGAGGCTGGAGTTACTGACAGCTTGGTTTCAATTCCAAAATGGTACAATTAAAGCGTGATGACCCATGAAGCCCATCCCATCGCCTCTGGCGGTTTCAATTCCAAAATGGTACAATTAAAGCTACGACAAGATTAAAGCGTTAGAATTGTTAGGAAAACGTTTCAATTCCAAAATGGTACAATTAAAGCCCCGAAACCCAAATACCTACACAAAACGTTAACTACCGTTTCAATTCCAAAATGGTACAATTAAAGCAGCCCAAGCAAGTGCCCTAAACGAACTTTTATGCCGTTTCAATTCCAAAATGGTACAATTAAAGCGTTCGCCATGTACTGGTTAAAAGGGGATCGTCTTGGTTTCAATTCCAAAATGGTACAATTAAAGCGGCAAACGAGTTATTTATAGACCCGTTTAAAGGCATGTTTCAATTCCAAAATGGTACAATTAAAGCCAGAAACAATTGTCGGCGTATCTATCGAACTAATCGCGTTTCAATTCCAAAATGGTACAATTAAAGCCGCTTCAAACGATCGGGCGCTTTGGGAGTTTGCGCCGTTTCAATTCCAAAATGGTACAATTAAAGCTCTTAGGTAAAGACGGTAAAAGGCTGGAAACGGTACAGTTTCAATTCCAAAATGGTACAATTAAAGCCAAAAGATGTCTGCATTAAGGACGCGGCTATTTTGGGTTTCAATTCCAAAATGGTACAATTAAAGCTAGGCCCCGCCAGCGCTCCCCATGCCCCGTCGTGCGGTTTCAATTCCAAAATGGTACAATTAAAGCTGCTCAAATTTGCAAGCATGCCTGCCGTCGACCAAGTTTCAATTCCAAAATGGTACAATTAAAGCCGGTATCTAAAATCTTCGATAATTAGCTGTTTTTCGGTTTCAATTCCAAAATGGTACAATTAAAGCCTACTATCCCGGCAAGCTCCAGTTTGGCGCTACAAAGTTTCAATTCCAAAATGGTACAATTAAAGCTTCCTGAAACCGCGCCCCTTTAGTGTTTTGTCCCCTAGTTTCAATTCCAAAATGGTACAATTAAAGCTTTAATTGTCGACGACAAAAAAGATAATTTATCCCGTTTCAATTCCAAAATGGTACAATTAAAGCAAAGTAAAATTTTCGGATAATTGCGCCTATTATTTATGTTTCAATTCCAAAATGGTACAATTAAAGCCGCAGCCGTTTGAACGAACAAAACGTTGCCTGTCACGTTTCAATTCCAAAATGGTACAATTAAAGCCAGCGCCAGGCTTAGCCCGTTGACCTGGATGTATAATGTTTCAATTCCAAAATGGTACAATTAAAGCAAAACGTTCAGCCCCGCCTGCGGTGTGCCGTACACTGGTTTCAATTCCAAAATGGTACAATTAAAGCATACTATGTGTGTGCCGGTTTTGATGCTGGAGCAATGTTTCAATTCCAAAATGGTACAATTAAAGCCATCCAGCCGGATCAGGCTGGAGTTACTCACTGCCTGGTTTCAATTCCAAAATGGTACAATTAAAGCTATTTGTCAAAGTACCATAAAAAGTTGTACAATAAGGTTTCAATTCCAAAATGGTACAATTAAAGCCGGCGGCTTCTCTAAAAAGGGAGGGCTTCCATCACAGTTTCAATTCCAAAATGGTACAATTAAAGCAAGACGCTAAAGCGGAATATGTCGAGAATCCTCAATGTTTCAATTCCAAAATGGTACAATTAAAGCCTCGCTATCCCCAAGCTGTTCTTTCAACGTCAGGGCGGTTTCAATTCCAAAATGGTACAATTAAAGCACGACACTTATTTCGATAGGTGCAATTTCAGAATGGTTTCAATTCCAAAATGGTACAATTAAAGCTGCAGGGGTCAACTGCGGCGGGTTTGAAAATTTACGGTTTCAATTCCAAAATGGTACAATTAAAGCAAATTCGCTCCGAGGGCAATTGCCCGGATCTGCCTCGTTTCAATTCCAAAATGGTACAATTAAAGCGTTCACACTACGTAGGCGCCCGCTGCTCGTTCCCAGTTTCAATTCCAAAATGGTACAATTAAAGCCCGGCGCTTTGCCGCGAGGCATAATCGGGGAAAGCTAGTTTCAATTCCAAAATGGTACAATTAAAGCAGAATTGAATTTACCTCACAAGGTACTATTCTAGTGGTTTCAATTCCAAAATGGTACAATTAAAGCTTTGCTAGTTAACTCTACTAATTGTATAATTTTTAGTTTCAATTCCAAAATGGTACAATTAAAGCTTTGCTTATACTTTCAAAATACGGTTGATCAATATGTTTCAATTCCAAAATGGTACAATTAAAGCTGATGAGGTGAAACAATACGAAGAATCTGTTAAAGTGTTTCAATTCCAAAATGGTACAATTAAAGCCTTGCAATAGCTAATATCAGAAAGCTTAGAAAGATGTTTTAATTCCAAAATGGTACAATTAAAGCCTAATGAGGAAAATTGAAAAAATCCAAGTAATTGTGTTTCAATTCCAAAATGGTACAATTAAAGCCAGGCCTACCCAGGCCGAAGCCTTGCCCGTTCTGCGTTTCAATTCCAAAATGGTACAATTAAAGCGGCACGGTGATCGGATATGCTGCCGTCCGAAATGCCGTTTCAATTCCAAAATGGTACAATTAAAGCTGCATTATCGGCAAAATAGTTAATGCCATCGGCGAAGTTTCAATTCCAAAATGGTACAATTAAAGCCCCCAGCGCAACCCTTTTCGAGTTTAGTCTTGTGCCGTTTCAATTCCAAAATGGTACAATTAAAGCGGAAGATGCATTTAAGGGATTTTACACCCAAATCGGTTTCAATTCCAAAATGGTACAATTAAAGCATGCTTTGCCGGAGTCCCCGCCCGACCACTTCTTTGTTTCAATTCCAAAATGGTACAATTAAAGCCAAAAAAAGATGCAAGAAAAAAGCTGCTGCATTATGTTTCAATTCCAAAATGGTACAATTAAAGCGCCGTAATGTCCTTTTTGCTATACCAGCCGTTTTTAAGTTTCAATTCCAAAATGGTACAATTAAAGCTTTTAATGCTATTCGCCGGTGAACAGCATGTTATTGGTTTCAATTCCAAAATGGTACAATTAAAGCAAACAGACAATAGCACGTGCGTTGGTACACAGCTATGTTTCAATTCCAAAATGGTACAATTAAAGCCTTTTTAGGCTTACATTCCACGCCGGCGCAGTGCTGTTTCAATTCCAAAATGGTACAATTAAAGCAATAACACGTAGGACAAGCCAATAGGAGCTCTGAGGTTTCAATTCCAAAATGGTACAATTAAAGCTTCCGAGAATATTGAGCCATCTCGTGAATTTTGTAGTTTCAATTCCAAAATGGTACAATTAAAGCCAAACGCCAATTGAAACATCATTCTTTTCAATGTCGCGTTTCAATTCCAAAATGGTACAATTAAAGCCCGTAATGTCCTTTTTGCTATACCAGCCGTTTTTAAGTTTCAATTCCAAAATGGTACAATTAAAGCTAGGCCCCGCCAGCGCTCCCCATGCCCCGTCGTGCGGTTTCAATTCCAAAATGGTACAATTAAAGCGACGACTGCGATATATGGAACGAGGCAGGAAAATAGTTTCAATTCCAAAATGGTACAATTAAAGCAGGGGCAAAACGTTGTACTGCGCGATCTGGAAGATAGTTTCAATTCCAAAATGGTACAATTAAAGCCGATTATCACCCGACTTCGCCGACCCGGTATTTATGGTTTCAATTCCAAAATGGTACAATTAAAGCTATTCTTAAATTCCCCCCTATGTGAAGAGTTGCCTGGTTTCAATTCCAAAATGGTACAATTAAAGCTTTCTGAATTTACGCTGAGCACGGAAGAATTGTACCAGTTTCAATTCCAAAATGGTACAATTAAAGCCTATCCGATACTTTATACGCTTTCCCCGCTCTTTTTGTTTCAATTCCAAAATGGTACAATTAAAGCCTGTTCTGGATTTCGAGGGGTCTTTTAATAATCTTTGTTTCAATTCCAAAATGGTACAATTAAAGCATCCCCGCACAAATCGAGTAGGGGACGCCTACGTGCGTTTCAATTCCAAAATGGTACAATTAAAGCGGCAAAACCGTACCTCGTACCCCAGCAGGGCATTCAGTTTCAATTCCAAAATGGTACAATTAAAGCACCACGAGCGGCCATACGGAAAAACGTGGGAGTATTTGTTTCAATTCCAAAATGGTACAATTAAAGCGAAAAAAGAAGAAGAACTTAAAGACGAAAAAGACTTGTTTCAATTCCAAAATGGTACAATTAAAGCAAGACCGGTTTGCCGGTGCAACCGAAAAAGCGAGGTTTCAATTCCAAAATGGTACAATTAAAGCGAAACATTTACCCGGTTATTTGCCGAGATGTGCAAAGTTTCAATTCCAAAATGGTACAATTAAAGCTCTTTATATTTTTATCTATATTTTCGATTTCTTCGTGTTTCAATTCCAAAATGGTACAATTAAAGCCAAAACAAAATAAATTTTCTTCGCCGTTCCTGCTTTGTTTCAATTCCAAAATGGTACAATTAAAGCTTGTCGAAAATGAGCTACCTAAATACGTCGAACAGGGTTTCAATTCCAAAATGGTACAATTAAAGCAAAACACATTTTACGTAAGTCCAAAAAAAATGCGCAGTTTCAATTCCAAAATGGTACAATTAAAGCCGACAACAAATAAAGATATATTTTTAACCGACCCGAGTTTCAATTCCAAAATGGTACAATTAAAGCCGTAGTGACAGAAGTAAATTCTGCGGACAATCAAATTGTTTCAATTCCAAAATGGTACAATTAAAGCCCCTCCTCGTTATATGCAAGAAACATTGTATTAATAGTTTCAATTCCAAAATGGTACAATTAAAGCAAAAGTAGGCAACAAAGTCTACTTGAGAAATGGAAGTTTCAATTCCAAAATGGTACAATTAAAGCAATGTAGCTGCTGCTGGGTATTTGGTAATTTGCTAGTTTCAATTCCAAAATGGTACAATTAAAGCACGTTGGGGGATACGTAGCAGGGTATTTGCGTAAGTTTCAATTCCAAAATGGTACAATTAAAGCGATACAGACGGCGCAGTGACCCACGCCTCCGTCGAAGTTTCAATTCCAAAATGGTACAATTAAAGCAAATCCGCTAAAGCCGACCTGACGGGCGTTAGCGAGTTTCAATTCCAAAATGGTACAATTAAAGCCCGGAGGGCATGATCGGGGAAAGCTATAAAAGGAAAGGTTTCAATTCCAAAATGGTACAATTAAAGCCCCTTCTGGAGGCGTGGGTAGAGGCCGGATTTCCAAGTTTCAATTCCAAAATGGTACAATTAAAGCTATGCAGAAATTCAGAATATTGCAAAGCAATTAGACGTTTCAATTCCAAAATGGTACAATTAAAGCTTGGCAGAAATAAATAAACAAACTGTGGAACACATGTTTCAATTCCAAAATGGTACAATTAAAGCACCTATGTCAATGATGGGTACAGAAACTAAACAAATCGTTTCAATTCCAAAATGGTACAATTAAAGCCGGGACGCTCAGGCAGAGGCCGGGTTCCCCTTAGATGTTTCAATTCCAAAATGGTACAATTAAAGCCGACATAATTTCCGCGACGTCGGACGGCACCCAAAAGTTTCAATTCCAAAATGGTACAATTAAAGCTACGCCGGTGCAGGGTACGACTATCCCCTCGGGGCGGGTTTCAATTCCAAAATGGTACAATTAAAGCTTAGCGACAATAAGCTAATTATAATCGATTTAAAATAGTTTCAATTCCAAAATGGTACAATTAAAGCCAGGGAACAGACGGGGTGCGGGGGTGCAACTTTCGCTGTTTCAATTCCAAAATGGTACAATTAAAGCGGATGATGGGGCCTAAGCCCCAGCCACCCCGCCCCGTTTCAATTCCAAAATGGTACAATTAAAGCAAGGCCGCTTTCGAGGCCGATTGTTTTACTCAAGTAGTTTCAATTCCAAAATGGTACAATTAAAGCAATTCGGAGGAAACCATTAATAGCTTAACGAAAGAAAGTTTCAATTCCAAAATGGTACAATTAAAGCAGATTTAAAAAGGGTGACTATTTTAGCCCACGTTGTGTTTCAATTCCAAAATGGTACAATTAAAGCTTCTAAACCGCACCAATCAACGCACAAAGTTGCACAGTTTCAATTCCAAAATGGTACAATTAAAGCGATTATCTCTTTCTCGGTAAACAGCGCATAGCCGACTGTTTCAATTCCAAAATGGTACAATTAAAGCTGTCAAAATAGCTTATCTTTATAAAAAGAAAAACACAGTTTCAATTCCAAAATGGTACAATTAAAGCCTTTTCCGTTTATCGTCCTGCCCTGCGAATCTAACTGTTTCAATTCCAAAATGGTACAATTAAAGCCCAAAAATTCGGTGTCCACCCACGCCATTACGCGAGTTTCAATTCCAAAATGGTACAATTAAAGCAACAGCGCCTTTGTTATCCGCCTCACGAGTTTTATAAGTTTCAATTCCAAAATGGTACAATTAAAGCCCCCACAAAAAGCTAATTTTCCGTTCTCTATTTTCGGGTTTCAATTCCAAAATGGTACAATTAAAGCCGACGGCACGCGCGGGATGCAGAGCCGCCGCCGCGTGTTTCAATTCCAAAATGGTACAATTAAAGCTTCAGGCTTGCAATCAGCTTCATGCTGGTTGCCCGTGTTTCAATTCCAAAATGGTACAATTAAAGCGCCAACAAGGTGAAGTCGCAGTTCCTCGAGCCCCCGTTTCAATTCCAAAATGGTACAATTAAAGCTTGGATCCGCTGGGCAGGACGATAAACGGAAAAGTGGTTTCAATTCCAAAATGGTACAATTAAAGCGCTATTTGAATTACCGGTCGCGCCGGCAGCCCGCGCGTTTCAATTCCAAAATGGTACAATTAAAGCAAAACAGGATATATATTTGTGATGCCGCGTGAGTTCGTTTCAATTCCAAAATGGTACAATTAAAGCTTTTGGGGATCAGAATCATGGCGCGCCAATCACACTGTTTCAATTCCAAAATGGTACAATTAAAGCCCGAGGTCTACTCGAAATGCCTTGCACCTTTTTTAGATGTTTCAATTCCAAAATGGTACAATTAAAGCGACGGGAACTGGTTTTGTAGTACAGCGGACGGCGAAGTTTCAATTCCAAAATGGTACAATTAAAGCATTGATTTATCAGGGCAATCATTTTACGCGCCAATGGTTTCAATTCCAAAATGGTACAATTAAAGCACAAAAAGAAATTGATGCGGCCAGCCCTGGCACCGAGTTTCAATTCCAAAATGGTACAATTAAAGCGCGCCTTAGCCAGGGTGCTGAAGCAGGCGCAGTCCGGTTTCAATTCCAAAATGGTACAATTAAAGCTTAAAAGATATGACACCTGCTTCGACTGCCGACATTGTTTCAATTCCAAAATGGTACAATTAAAGCTTGAGTCCATAAAAATCTTGCCGGCGGCTTCAAACGTTTCAATTCCAAAATGGTACAATTAAAGCATTTGACCGGAGTGCAAGTATATTATCCCATAAAGCGTTTCAATTCCAAAATGGTACAATTAAAGCCGCTGTTGCCCGCAAAAGTTAAGTGGTTTTTTTGAAGTTTCAATTCCAAAATGGTACAATTAAAGCCATCGGAGGCGGGACGATTCGTAAACACTTTAGCAGGTTTCAATTCCAAAATGGTACAATTAAAGCGACGCTAACCAAATAGCGCGACTTGCGGAATTTATGTTTCAATTCCAAAATGGTACAATTAAAGCCACCGCACCCCGGTTAATCATGTATGTTTTTGCGTCGTTTCAATTCCAAAATGGTACAATTAAAGCCCGTTGCAATACTATGTATAAATTCCTGTATGTCAAAGAACTATTTTTAATCGCCAGGTACAAAAGTGCTCCAAAAAAGCGTCATGCGTTAAT
>Ga0163147_10007428_pt1 | contig 12430 bp, 16 predicted proteins | sample OliLakLV19MP6G1_FD_148597 | JGI IMG/M metagenome (GOLD analysis project Ga0163147, IMG submission 148597) | Freshwater microbial mat bacterial communities from Lake Vanda, McMurdo Dry Valleys, Antarctica- Oligotrophic Lake LV.19.MP6.G1 | ecosystem: Environmental > Aquatic > Freshwater > Lake >...
GGGTGACCGTCCCCCACTCACAGTCCCGCCTCCCGCCAAGCCCCAGTTGACGAAACGCCGCCTTCCCGCAGATCATGCCACGCATGAGCGCCCCGCCCAAAACCATCCTGACTGCGACGCCCGAGGAAGAGCGCGCGATCCGCGAGGCCGTACGCACGGCTGACCCCGGCACCTTGGGGCCGGGCATGTGCCTGGCGACGCCCGCCCACTGCGCAGGTGTCCTCGACCTCTTCGCCGACCCCGCCGTCTCCGATCCCATCTACGCATTGCCCCGTCCGTTCACGGCCCACTCAATCGCCGAATGGATCGAACACTGTGCCCAAGCCCGCGCAAACGGCGATTGCCTGCTGTTCCTGACCGTGGCCCCCGACGGCCAGGTCATGGGCTATTCGAAAATCTCAGTCTGGCCGGAAAGATCGTCGGCAGAACTGGGAGGCGCCTTGCGTGCCACGCTGCAAAACAGCGGCTCCGGCGGGGCAGGGGCCGCCCACACCATCGGCTGGATTTTCGACACGCTGCACGTGCGCCTCATCTGTTTGACGGCGGCCCTCGACAACATCCGCTCCCTCAAACTCATCGACCGCATGGGCTTCAAGCGCATGGGCGAACGCGACGCCGTCCGCGCCGATGGCACCATCCGCCGGTCTCAATACTGGGAGCTGACCCGCGAAGAATGGCGCGCCCTGGCCGCCAGCTCAGCCCGTCAATAGCGGCATGTGGCAACAGGTTATGGCGTCCCTGAGAAATTCGCGGCGAATTTCGGTTGCTTGGAATGTTTGGGGCACGATAAACTGTCACCGCATTCTTCTTAGTTCGATTACATCATGTCTGACCCAGTTTGATTATGGCGCACCATTGGGCAACTGCAACTGTTGAGCCTTTGCTGGCAACTCCAGTCTTGACTTCAACTTCGCAGCACGTACCGGGTTCGGGGTGCCGGGCTGCTGGGTGCCAGACTGGGTTATCGCTGCGAGGACACCAACGAGAATGCCGAGCCAGAATGTTGGCCCAAGCTTTGCGAATGATCCGAAAATATGAGGACCAATTCCGAGGGATGCCTTGAGCACATGAAGCACCACCGTGTTCAACCACACGGCGATGAGCGTGTATGCAATCACTTCCGGGATTGTGGTGACGAATGCGCTGGGCCAAGAAAAATGAACGGAGATATAAGCGATCGTGGCAGCAAGAACAGCGATGAAGAGAGCACCTGAAATCGCCAGAACTATGGCGGAGGCCGGTGCCATGTCTCCGCTCGCAAAGTACGAACGAACGTAAGTCAGTGCTTGGGGTGCTTCAAGGAGGGCAAGCGCAAGCAAAGCAAACGCGATCGAATGGATGAGTGCAAACAAAAGCGCCCAGCTAAACACGGTGGCGCGGACAACATTGAAAAACGAAGCAATGAAAAAGTATGCGAGGACGTAAAGCCATACGACGATTCCGATGGCCATATTCACGACCCTTCGTAGTGATTGCGGGGGTAGTAGTTGGTGGTGGATTCATCATATATGCGGTCACCCGCTCTAGCGTTCTTGTGTTGAAGACCGCTGGCGGGGATGTAGATGCACTGGTCACACGAGATAAGGCTTTTTTGAACGATGTGAAGACAGCGATCGAAGTGGCTGTCGCAAAGCGCGGGTGAGTTACGTATCGAGTGTTCGGCGTGGAAATATGTGGGAATATACCGACAAGTTATGGTTTCTCGGAGAGCTGCGGGGGACTCCCGTGATAACCGGCTCGCCCTGGTCGCCACCTCAGCCCGTCAATAAGCGCAACGCCTCCAGATATTTCTCCGACGTCTTGGCAACCACATCGCCCGGCAACCTTGGCGCAGGCGCTTTCTTGTTCCAGGGTTGGGCCTCCAGCCAGTCGCGCACGAATTGCTTGTCGAAGGAGAGTGGGCTGATTCCGGTGCGGTAGCCGGACACCGGCCAGAAGCGCGACGAATCCGGCGTCAATATTTCATCGATGAGATGGAGCTTGCCCGCGCCGTCGACGCCGAATTCGAACTTCGTGTCGGCGATGATGATGCCTTTGCTCAAAGCGAAGTCCGCCGCCTGGCGATAGAGGCTGATCGAAATCTCCCGCACCTGATGCGCGTAATCGGCGCCGATGATTTTGACCGCTTCGTCGAACGGGATGTTCTCGTCATGCGCGCCCGCAGGCGCTTTGGTGGCAGGCGTGAAAATTGGCTCCGGCAATTTTTGTGCTTGCGCCATGCCGCCGGGCAAACCTATGCCGCAGATCGTTCCTGACTGCTGATATTCTTTCCAGCCGGAGCCGGCCACATAGCCGCGAACCACGGCCTCGATCATCAGCGGCTTCAGTTTCTTCACCACCATGGCGCGGCCAGCGACTTGGGCGCGCTCGGCGGCGCTCACAACCGACGCGGGATCGATGCCGGTCAAGTGGTTGGCCACGACACGGGCAAGTCTGTCGAACCAGAACAACGACAGCGCCGTCAGCACCCGGCCCTTCTCCGGGATCGGATCGTCAAGGATCACATCGAAGGCCGACAGGCGATCTGTTTGGACGACAAGCAGTCTGTCGTCGCCCACGCCATAGATGTCGCGAACCTTGCCGCGGTGAAGGAAGGGCAGCGATTTGATCCCAGACTGCAGCATCGGCGGCATTACAGCATATTCCTGAAATGTGTGAGATCGAGCCAGGGATGGCGCACCGACAAATCAAGCACCAGGCTCGCCATGTTTGGGTTTGTTTGCGTGTGCAGCATCGACTTTGAGTGCACCCGGTAGCGGCACAGAACCTCGGGCACAAAATTGCAGTGCAAATCATGCTCGACGAACTTGCACCAGAAATCGTAGTCCTCGCAGCCGTCGACGACAAGCTGGTCGTAGCCGCCCACCTGTTGCCACGAAGCTTTCGACACCAGGGCCATCGCATCGACATAGTTGCGCGGCTTGAAGAGCTCGCGGTTCCAGAAATTGGCGTTGCCAAGGCCGGTGCGGTCGCCGAAATACTCAAGCTGCGTGTAGGCGCCGGCCGAACCTGCATCGGCCGACATCGCCTCCCCGCACCGCGCGATGGCGCGCGGGTAGAGCATATTGTCGGCATCCATCACGAACACGCGAGGGGCGCTGGCGTGGGCGAACGCGGTGTTGCGCACGGTCGAAAGCCCCATATTGGAGAGGTGTGAAATCAATTTGTGACCGCAAAACGCTTCGGCGTGCTTGTCCAACCATGCCTCGGCGACGGCGAGGCTGGCGTCGGCCGACGCATCGTCGACCACGATCAGCTCAAGGTTTGCTTGCGTTTGCGCCGCAAGCGAATCCAGGCACTCCGTCAGATAGCGCCCATAATTGTAAAGCGATACGATGACCGAAACGTCCGCCGGGCGCGGCGCCGCTTGGCTACGTACAATGTTCACGGGGACAGGAAAGAGCTTCATGGCGCGGCGCCCGCCTCAAGCAGAGTGAGCGCCGCCATCCGCGCCGTCGCCCGCGAGCAGAAATCCTGGAACGCACGCGCGCGAACTTCCTCGGCCTTGGCCTGTCCTTCCGGCGAACGGAGCAGCCACTCAACCAGATGCGGAATGTGGCGCGGCGCCTCCTCAAGATAGTGCACGCCGGCACGAAAAACCGGATGCGGAAAACTGGGCTCTGACACCACCAGCGTTTTTTGCCAGAACGCCTGCATCACGCGCCACCACTCGAAGAACGTATATTCGTCGCGATGCAGATTGAGCAGAATGCGGCTGCGCTGCAGCAACGCGGCGGTGACCTCGGGCGCGGCCATGGGATTGGAGCCCTGCTCGATCGGCTTGTTGGTCTTCAGGCAATAAATAAAACTGTTCAGCCCCGCGAACTTCGGCGCGTAACCAGCCAGCAGCTTCTCGCGCCGGCTCGTGGAAGTTCCCAGAAATAACAAGTCGATCGGACGGTCGGCGAGCTTCGGCGAACTGACATCGAAGTCGCGCACATGGCGCCCCAGACCGGCAAACGCGGAAAACTCGTCGACTTTTTGCTGCGGCCCAAACGCCGGATAGCGCGCCGTATAGCCGGGCTGCACCGTGACGGCCCGCACGCCGGCGCGGCGAAAGATTTCCGCGTTCTGCCCGTTGATCTCCGCCACCGCCCGCGCGCGCAACATGAAGACCAGCGAACGCGCAAACCACGGCGTTTGAATTTGCTCCGTCGAGATCAACACCGCTCGCGAAATGAACGCGTCTGTCCCAAAGCGCCGGCCTTCACCCAACAGGAAGAACTCCTGCGGCGCGATCACGATGTGGTGCGTGGCACCGGGGTTAGGATCGCCGTTCTCGTGGCAGATCGAGGCCGCAACGCCAGCATCTGCAAAGCCTGCACGCAGAATGCCTGCAATCTCACGCATAAAGAAATTGCCGCCGCGCATGACATAGATGACGGCGTGAAGGCCGGACGCGTCTTTGGGTTCTTTCGCCACCGGCTCGCTCGCCGCTTCGGTCAGCACCTGACGCCACAACCGCGCGATATTCTCAACGCTCGTGAAAGAGCGCCCCGCCTGAATCCCCACCCGCATGAAGTGGTGCAGCGGGTCCATACCCGACTTCGCCACATCGGGATAAGCAGCCAGATAGTACTCGCGATCAAACAGGCCGGTCTTGGTCAGGAAGTTGACGGCCGAACTGGCCAGCGCGTCGCCATCGCCGCGCAGCGCCCGCTGGTCGGGTGCATCTTTGGGAGCCGGTGAACGCTGAAACCAATTCAAGGCTGTGGCGCCCCTTTGTTAGAACGCAACGGCGATGTCCTTGAGTCGTGGCAAGGCCGCGTCCTTCGCAGACAGATGGGCATTTGCCGGGTCAACGGGCCATGTGATTCCCAGTGCTTCATCGGCCCAGTATATACCGCCGTCAGCGTCGGGTGCGTAAGGGGCATCGACTTTGTACTGCACAAGCGTGTTCGGCTCCAGCGTACAGAACCCATGGGCAAAACCCCTGGGCACGAAGAGCTGGCGGCCAGAGTCTGCGTCAAGCTCAAAGGCGGCATGCTGGCCAAAGGTCGGCGATGAGCAGCGCAGATCGACCGCCACGTCAAAGATGCGGCCCGCAAGAACGCTGACGAGCTTGGCCTGGGCGTGCGGGGGAATTTGGAAATGCAGGCCGCGGATCGTGCCGGCATGGATCGAAAGCGACTGATTGTCCTGGCAGAAAGCAACCGCAAGCGACTTGGCAGTCCAGGTCTCGGCAAACCAGCCGCGGCTGTCCGGGAAGCGGCGCGGCGTGATAAGCTTGAGGTCGGGAATGTTCATGCGCGTTCTTTCAGCACCCGGGCGAGATAGGCGCCGTAGTCTGACTTGGCCAGGGCGCGGGCGCGGGCGGCAAGTTGGCTCTCGCTCATCGAGCCTGGCAGCTGTGGGAGTCGGGTGACCGCCGTATGCATCAGGCGGCGTGGGAGCTGTTTAGGCTTAAGAGTGCGCTCATTTGACGCGGTTATGGCGTAGCCCGACCCTAAGCGTTTAATGCGTTCGTCGCCAACCGAGTGGTGTGGCGCTGGCGCTGGCGCTGGTGTTGCCAGACAAGGGTGCGCATTGAGCGCGCACCCTGTCGATCCCAAGTTCGACGGTGCGCCTGACGATGTGATCGTTGAAAGCGGCCGGATAGCTTTGCGTTTTCGGCCGTCGACGGGCAGATCGGTGACGAAGCTGTTGCGGTAGGTGAGCTTGCCGCTTGCATCGACGATCTCGATTTCCAGCCAATTCACGAGCAACGCATCGCGGCCGTCGCGCATTGGCCACGGTCCGGGCGAGTTGCGCGTGAGCCAGGTGTCGGCGTGCCCACCCATTTGGGCGCTAAAATGCTGGCTGTAAAGCCACAAGCGCCAAGAGGAATTGCAGATGAAGATGCGAAACGTTTGGTTGGCATCGTACAATTGCGAGGTGCGCAAGCGGCGCGACGTATCGTCGAGCACCCGCGTGATGTTCGCGTCGATGGGCCTGTCCGAGTCAGATAGGCCAGCGCAGCCATTGCGAGAGCCACGAGTTCGCCCTTGGCGTTCAGCGTCGCCGAGCCCGAGTTGCCGCCGGTGATATCGACTGTCGAGAGCAAGTTGACGGGCAGGTTGCCGAGTTCGGGCGCCTTGTACGCGCCGTAGGCTTTGGCGCTGATGAGGTCGAGTTGTTTGGCGGGCGATTCAAACGGATCGCGGCCGTCGTGAACGGGTGATAGGCCATGCCGTCGCGTTTGCGGCCGGTGACTTTACCACACGTCAGGCGCAAACTGCCATTGGCGTCAGGATAAACCGCGCGAAAGACGACGCACGCAAACTTGATAACCAGACGCTCGAATCTCTACGCATGCGTGGGGTGCGCGCCGTACAGGCTGGCGAAAGTCCAGCAGCTGGCTAGCGACAGGCTCAGACACGCGGCTGTCGCGCAAGCCTTGGGGGTTACGCTACGGGCGATATATGGTTGGCTGGCGCTCTACCGTCTTGGCGGCTGGGGCGCTCTGAAGGCCAAACCCTTGTTCGGACGTCCGCCGAAGTTGGATGCGCGCGCCATGGAATGGATTTACGATACGGTGACGAAGAAGAATCCATTGCAACTGCAATTTCCGTTCGCGTTGTGGACGCGCGAGATGGTGGCGACGCTGATCAAACGGAAATTCGCCGTCACGCTGGCCGCCAATTCCGTTGGCCGGTTGTTGGCGCAACTCGGCGTGACCTGTCAGAAACCCTTGTATTGAGCAATTGAGCGCGACGGATCTCTGATCCGGCGTTGGCTGAGAAAGGACTATACGCAAATCAAGGCGCAGGCTGACGGGCGCTCGTCATGGCATGAGCTTGATTTCGGCGATAACCTCACGTGGCCACATGCGGTTCATGATCAAGGAAAAAGGTGGCGTCAACGCCGATGTCTTCATTGAATTCCTCAAGCGCCTACTCAAGGGTGCCGAACGAAAGATCTTCCTCATTGTTGACCGCGGACCGGCACATCGTGCAAAGAAGACGAAAGCCTTTGTTGAAACTCTGGGCGGCAAATTGCGGCTGTTTTTTCTGCCGCCTTATGCGCCCGATCATAATCGGGATGAGTTGGTTTGGAAGCATTTGAAAGCCGATACCGTCGGCCGCATGGCGGTGACCAGCAAGCAAGATTTCGAAAAGAAGGTTCCCAAGTCGATGCGCGATCTGCAAAACGACAGCCGGAAAATCATCTCTTTCTTTCAAAAGCCATCGCTCAAATACGCCGCCTAAAGATGAATTTACTTATGGACGGATTAATATTACGGCTCGCCCTGGCAGATGGAAGCGCTGGAACAAGGCTGGAACCAACCCCCGGTTGGTCCGGGCTACGCAAAAAATGCCATGCCGCTCTATTGCCGCCAGCGCGCAAATACGATTGAAGGGGGCACGGAAGAGATTCAAAAGAACGTCATCGCAAAACAGGTATTGGGCCTCTGACCTCCATGGCCAAACGACTGGAATTCTTTTTTGACTGTTCGTCCCCGTGGACGTATCTCGCTTTCACGCGCGTGCACGATGTCGCCGCGCGCACAAAGACCGAGATCGTCTGGAAGCCGATTCTGGTCGGTGGCGTATTCAATGCGGTCAATCAAGACGTCTATGAGCGCCGCGCCAATCCCGATCCGCTCAAAGCGGCGTACTACACCAAGGACCTGGAAGACTGGGCCCACTTCGCCGGAATTCATATCGGTCAACCGGCGGTGTTTCCGGTCAATTCCGTGCGCGCCATGCGCGGCGCCCTCATTGCACTTCAAGACGGCAAGATCGTGCCTTACACGCGCGCCGTGTTCGAGGCCTATTGGGGCGATCTACAGGACATCAGCCTGCCGGAAGTTCTCAGCCTTATCGTGACGCCGCTTGGCTACGATGCAGCCGAGTTTCTGCAACGCATCAATGAGCCTGAGGTCAAAGCCAAACTGCGCGCAAATACCGACGAGCTGATCAAGCGCGGCGGATTTGGTTCGCCCACCATGTTCGTCAACAACGAAGATATGTACTTCGGCAACGACCGTCTGCCCCTCGTCGAAGCGGCCTTGATGCGCGGGCGTTAGTGGGCGCCACCATCGATCCCAGATCCCCTGAACACGAGGCGCGCGAACCGATGCTGCGCTCGCCGGGCGTCGTCAATATTTGTATAGCCGTGCTGGCACTTGTTCATGCAGGCTCGCAGTTATTGAGCGACGGGCAATACCAGTGGGTGATTGCCAATTTTGCCTTGATCCCGCAGAAAATTGGCATGTGGCTGGCGGGCGGCCTTGGTTTCTACGAGTACGCACTGGCTGTAATGGGTTCGATGTTCACGCATGCATTATTGCATGCGAATGTGGAACATCTGATTGCCAACACGCTGTGGCTTCTGGCAGCAGGCACCATCGTTGCACGCAGGGTCGGACCCGCGAGATTTTTGGCCATCCTGGCGGTCACCACGTTCGGCGCGGCGCTGGCATTTGTGATCGCCCAATGGGGGTCGCACGACTACGCCATCGGCGCATCCGGCGCGACATCCGGATTGATGGGCTGTGTCTTTCGAATCGTCTTCATCGATCCCAAGGGGCCGCCGGGGTGGCCTCCACCGTGCGCACCTTTGTTCAGTTATCGAGTGCTGTTGGCATCGGCGGTCTTTGTGGCAATCAACCTTGTCTTCGGGCTTTCAGGAATGAGTGCCGAAGGTTTTTTCTCGGTTGCGGTTGCATGGGAGGCTCACTTGGGTGGCTATTTCACCGGTCTTGTGCTGTTTCCGCTCTTTGACCGTCGGCGAACCTGGCTGAGTTAACTTTTGCACATCTTGATCGCGCACCCGGGCACCCCATCTAATGGCCTCACGTCGCTTGCGACGATTCGGGAGAACCACTCATGCCCCAGTCAGACGCCTCATACGAACCGCCAGTCCCAACCGAACCGGCGCAGACCCGCGCAGCCTTCCCTTGGGAGCGGCTGATCCTCTCGGTATTCTTTGCGTTCGCCGCTTGGTGCGCGTTTTGGCTGGTATTGTTGTCTGCCGTCGTCTTGTGGGTCATGATGGCCGTCAGCCGTGAGGTCCATCCGCAGTTCAAGAGTTTCGTCACCGCTGGTGCACGATATGTCGGGCAATGCCTGTCCTACATTCTGATGATCAGCGACGACAAACCGTTCCCGCTTGGACCGCTGCCCAGCGGCGCACCCTAAAACACGCCTTCGACGTAGAACACATTCCCATTGCGGCGCATGGCCTTGATGGCCGCGCGTCCTTGCGCGTCAACCGCGATGTCGGCGCTGAGTTCGCCTTTGCGCGCCTCGTCTTCGATGGCGCGCCCGGTGCCTTCCGGCACAAAATAGCTTTCGATGCCGTAGGTCAGATTGATCCATGAGCCATCGGCGTATTGGACTGTCGCCCGTAACGGCACGCCGCCCTGAACCATCATGGGCACGCCGCTTTTGATCCCGACCGCTTTCCAGTCTTCGCCCTGCTTTTGCATCGTCACGAACACTGTGTCGCCGCTCGAAAACCTGTCCTCGCCTTCGAGTGTCTGCGTATCGATCCGCGAAATCGCGTAACTCAGCACCACATAGTCGCCGCGAAAGATATCGCGCGGATCGACAGGTATGACCTTCAACGTCACCACCCGCGACGAGTCCAGCATCGCCTGGCGGTCATAGATCATGTAAGCTAGCGCCACCGTCTGCAGCGCCACAACAATCAAAACCCGGAGCGCGATCATTTTGGTTCTCCCGTAACAACCGGTGCGGAAGGTTTATCTTTTGCCACAAGCCGCCGCCGGAAGGGTTCAAGACCCAACGCCAGCGCAATCAACAACACACCACCAAACGTGAAGAACACGGCCTGATCCATCAGCCCGCCGAACAGTTTGAAATAGGTGTAAAGCACCCACAAGCCGAACGCGACCACCGACCAATTGACAACAAAGCGGTCGTCGAGCCGCGCACCGCGCGACAGGCTCCACAATATTACAATCAACGTCGTGATCGTGTAGGGAATGTCGTACTGATCGTCCGACGTTTTGACCAGCAACACATAGCTCAGCGTCGCGATGGCAGCAAACCCCGTACCTGCCAGATCAAGGCCAGTAGACCCCTTGCGTTGCATAGACAGCGCGACTGCCCCAAGCGAAAGCACGCTCGCCACAATCGCAAATCCCAGCCAGGTGGACGCCGCACCAGCCTGTGCTCCATCCGCCAAATGCAGGCCCGCAAACGCCGCCAGGAATACGAAGAACGCGTAGTGCCCAACCGACATCTGGATCGCATTCGGTCCGCTCTCTCGGATTTGACTGGCCGACCATATCATCAGCGGCACAAACACATACACCGTCAGAACCTCGGCATCGCTCCAACCCAAAAACGTCCTCAGTCCCTGATACGAAATCGCCAGCCAGAATATCAACGACAGCGCAGACAGGTGAATGCCCGGCCGCCAGCTCAGCAACGCCGACTGCGCCGCGCATACCGCCCAAAACGCCAGGAAAGGCAGGTGGATCATTCGCTGAAACTCAAATGTCTCCTGATAAGTCCAATAGACACCAATCGCGAGGGCCGATGCCAACGCCGCCCGCGATGGCACCAGCAATGCCGCGGCTAGCGCGCCAACGCCCCACAGCAGTGTGCCATCTGGATAGTGCGAATTGATGTTATAGGTTTGGGCCACAAACCAGATATTGGCACCGAATAGCAGCACACCCAGCAACACGAACGCCTGCGCAATCAACCCGCGCGACTGCCCGTAAAACCAGATTGCAACCGCATACGACAGCCACATCCCGCCAAACAGCACAAACAACCGCGCCGCCTTGGTCATCGCCGCCCAGTTTGCTCCGACAAACGACAACGCCCCCGCGCCGATCAAAATGGCACCGAAGATCGCAATGATCGTCTCCAGCCGCCCGGCACTGCTTCCACCGCCGACACTCTTCAAGATCGACTCGCGGTTGTCAGCAGGCACAAGCCCCTGCGCGATCCACATATCGAGGTCGTTTTTCAATTGGCGAAGGTAAAAAGGTGGCCGCATCGAACTAGGTCCCCATGATTTGGCAAGAGTCGCCTGCAACTATGCCGGAATTGTGACTTTTCTCAAAACAGCCGCAAAGAAGCCGTCCGTCCGGTGCCGGGCCGGCGAAAGACGCATGACTTTCTCATCGCCGCACATCCAGTCCCCACGTCCAAGCTTACTCCACAAATCGCGCGCGTCGGCCAGCTCGAAGTTGGCGTGGGCCGCCAGAAAGGCGCTCACCCGCTGGTCATTCTCGCACGGCAAAAGCGAGCAGGTTGCGTAGATCATGTGTCCACCGGCTTTCACAAATCGCCACGCCCGCTCCAGAATCGCCGACTGCAGCGCCGTCAACTCCGCAAGGTTCGCCGCCTGCGATGACCAGCGTACATCCGGGTTACGCCGCCACGATCCCGTGCCCGAACACGGCGCGTCAACCAGCACCCGGTCGAACTTGCCGTAAAGCCGCTTCATGGCCTTGTCGTCCTGGGCCGGCAACTTTATGCGTTCGGCATTCTCTGCCCCTCCGCGCTTGAGCCGGACCTTGGCCCGCGCCAGCCGGACCTCGCTGATGTCACAAGCGATTAGGTGGCCCTTATTCTGCATCGTTGCTGCAAGCGCCAGGGTTTTACCGCCGGTGCCGGCGCAAAAATCCATCACCTGCATGCCGGGCTGCGCGTCGCACAACACCGCGGCCAGCTGCGAACCTTCATCCTGAAATTCCACATAGCCGTCCTGAAAGCATCGGGTCGCTGAAATATTTTCGCCACTCGCGCAGCGCAAGCCCCACGGACTATGGGCAACCGGCTTCGCTTCGATTTTTTCCCAGTGCAGGCGTTTTACAGCGTCGGCAATCGTGCACTTCAACACATTGACCCGCAGGTCCACCGGAGGGGCTTCAAGCGCTGCGTTCATCTCGCGGTCAAAAATTTCGCCCAGCGCCTCCCGCAACAGCGGTTCGAACGTTGGCGGACATTCCAGTCGAACCGCTTCAGGCATTGAGCGGTCATAGAGTTGCCGCCCTGCGATGCGCTTCATCAGCGCCCGGTCTTCGATCCCCGAGTCCTCGCCCCATTGCATGCCCTGCGACACGAACGCCGTCCACGCCGAATACAATGTCGCCGCGGTCACCACGCCCTCAGCCTGCTCAATGTGCCACGACAGCCGCGCGCGATGACGATTGACCCCATAGAGGTCCTGCACGACCTGACGCCGCTCTTCTGCGCTCATTTTCGGCGCGATTTTGAGGGATCGGGTTAAAGCCTGGTCGAGCGATGCACCCTGCGATTGCGCAATCAGGGCATTGGCCAAAGTCTCCGCAGCGATCCTGGAATCCAGACGCGCCGCGCCTTTGCGCCCAAGAGCGGCCGCGCGCGTCATGCCGCCTCGGGATTTCTGGGGTTTTTTCGACCCACGCGGTTTTTTGAATGTTTGCAAGCCCACGGCCTTCGCATTAGATACACGGTTCGCGCAAACCAGCCCTTAATGGGGC
>Ga0163147_10007431_pt1 | contig 12429 bp, 10 predicted proteins | sample OliLakLV19MP6G1_FD_148597 | JGI IMG/M metagenome (GOLD analysis project Ga0163147, IMG submission 148597) | Freshwater microbial mat bacterial communities from Lake Vanda, McMurdo Dry Valleys, Antarctica- Oligotrophic Lake LV.19.MP6.G1 | ecosystem: Environmental > Aquatic > Freshwater > Lake >...
CGCCCAGGCCGTAGCCGCTCGCGCAGAGCGGAGGGACGAGTGAGATCCCAATCGAAGTTCCCGCCGCGGTGGTCGCCGTGTCCGAGCCTGGCCGCAGCGAGGCATAGACGCCAGCGAGCGCGCAGAAACCCGCGGTCAGGAGGTCGAGAACGGTCGGCGACGTTCGCGCCGCGATCTCGCCGTTGAGCTCGTGGAAAGGAGGACGGTGATGGCTGCCGCGCCACCAATCGCGACCGCAACGCTGAGAACGATTCGGCCTGCCGAGCGTAACACCAGGAACGGTGAGCCGGTCGCAAGACCCATGGCCAGGGCGAGGATCGGGCCCATGAGCGGAGCGACCAGCATCGCACCGATGATGACCGCTGCGCTGCCTACGACGAGGCCGAGCGTCGCGATACCGATCGAGACGCCAAGCTGTAACCAGTACGAGGTGGACTCGTTGGCGTTCCGCGCCAGCATGCCGGCGACGAGGCCTGAGCGAGCCTCGACGCTCGAGCCGAGGAGATGTAGGAGACGGTCCTGGGCCGTCCTCAGCCGCCGCAAAGCCCGAAAGATCCAGGCACGCCGCTCACGGGCGGCGCTCCCTTTCGGCCGATCGAGGTCAGGCGGAGCTCGTCGCTCCTCCTCGGTTTGTTTGCTTTCGGGCGTCAAGTCTTCGGTCGCTCCTTTACCATAAAGTTGCGGACGGCTCTTCCGTCGCTTCCTTGGCGTTTGGCATGGCTTTCGCACATTGTCACCATCTGACCACCTGAGCGCCTGAAGCAATCAAGACATGCCCGAAGAACTTCAATTCCCGTTGGCGTTCACCGTGGTCGGCACTCTGCTGATCGTGACGACCATGACGAGCTCTTTCATCGCTCGCCTCCCGTTGAGCACGGCCATGCTTTACCTTGCGGTTGGCATCGGTATCGGGCCTGCGGGCGTTGACCTGGTAAGACTGGACCCGCTGCACGACGCAGGCCTACTGGAACGGTTGACCGAAATCGCGGTGCTGATTTCCCTATTCACCGCCGGCTTGAAACTCAAGATGCCGCTCGGCGCCCGGCGCTGGCGCGTTCCGTTGCAGCTTGCGTCGATCTCCATGGTGCTGACAGTGACGGCCATCACGGCCCTTGGCGTCTGGGTCCTGCGGCTGCCGCTGGGGGCGTCGGTGTTGCTGGGCGCTATTCTCGCACCGACCGACCCAGTGCTGGCATCGGACGTGCAGGTGGCAACGCCTGAAGACCGGGATCGCCTGCGTTTTGGGCTCACGGGCGAGGGCGGTCTCAACGATGGAACAGCGTTTCCCTTCGTCATGCTCGGCATGGGTCTGCTGTCGTTGCACGACATGAAAGAATGGGGCTGGCGCTGGTGGGCGGTCGATGTGCTGTGGTCGGTGGTCGGTGGCCTCGCTATCGGTTATCTCCTTGGCGCGCTGGTGGGCCGGTTCATTCTCTACCTGCGGGTTCACCATCGCGAGGCTTTGGGATCCGATGAGTTCATTGGGCTGGGCTTGATTGCTGTGGCCTACGGCGTAGCGCTGATGTGCCACAGCTATGGCTTTCTGGCTGTCTTTGCCGCCGGGTTGTCGTTGCGCCGGATCGACGAGCCAAGGGCTTCCGACAACATTGCCGCGGAGGTTCAACAGGTGGCGGCCGAGGCGCCGGCGCTCATGATGCAAGCCGTGGAACGCTTCAATGCGCAACTTGAGCGTTTCGCCGAAGTCTTCATCGTGCTGGTGGTTGGCGTGCTGTTGACGGTCGTCGAGTTCCGAAGTGAAATCCTCTGGTTTATCCCGGTCCTATTTCTGGTGATTCGACCGCTAGCGGTCTATGTCGGCCTCATCGGCACGCGCGTCGAGCCCGCGCAGCGTCGATTGATGGCCTGGTTCGGGATCCGCGGCATCGGCTCGATTTACTACCTGATGTACGCTATCACGCACGGGTTGGAGCCAGCTCTCGCGAACCGGCTGATGGCGATTACCCTCGCTGTGGTCGTCGCTTCGGTGGTGTTTCACGGCGTGTCTGTCACACCGCTCATGCTGCGATACGAACGGCGCAAGCGAAAAGGGCCCCCGCAAGGCAAGCCCTGAGCCGCGCTGCGCATGCCCGCGCCGTCGCCGCGGGCCCCGGGGAAAAGCTAACCGGCGCAACAGGCTGGCTTTCGTGCGCACATTCAGGCACGAGAGTGGGTATGCCGGGGCCAGTGCTCGTTGCAGATTTGGCTGTCGTGTTGGGCGTAGCCGCGGTGACCAGTGTGGTCGCGCGCACGCTGAAGCAGCCAACCATTCTCGGGCACCTAGCGGCCGGGCTCATTGTGGGCCCGTATTTGCCAATCCCCGTGTTCGCCGATCCGCAGCGCGTGGCCACCCTGGCCGAGCTGGGTGTGATCCTCGTGATGTTTGCCATCGGTCTGGAATTTCGCATCCAAAAGATGCTCGCCATCCTGCCGCGTTCAGGGCTAACCGCGACGATTCAGGTGAGCGCGTTGTGGTGCACGGGCTTCTTTCTGGCGCGGGCTCTTGGGTGGGATGTCGTGGGCGCCAGCTTTCTTGGAGCCTGCTTGGCGATTTCCAGCACGATGGTGGTGAGCAAGGTGTTCGAGACTCAGCCTGTGGAGCAAGGAGTGCGCGAACGGGTGCTCGGGATCTTGGTGTTGCAAGATGTGGTCGCCATCGTGCTCGTTGCCGTGATGACGGCTGTCGCCGCGGGAGGGACCCTGAGTGCGTTGGACCTAGCCCAGCTGATCGGGAAGCTGGTCGCCGTTCTGTTGGGGTTGGCGCTGGGCGGCCTTTTGATCGTGCCGAGGCTGGTGCGTTACGTGTGCAAGCTCAACAACGCGGATGTGCTGGCGGTGGTGAGCATCGGCATTTGTTTTTCGTTCGCGTACCTGGCTGAGGCGTTTCATTTTTCGGTGGCTCTTGGCGCGTTCGTCGCGGGTGTGGTGGTGAGTGAATCCGGCGAAGGGCAGCGCATCGAGCACTCGATTCAGCCCATTCGGGACGTGTTTGCCGCGATTTTCTTCGTTTCGGTCGGTATGCAGGTGGACCCCGCGCAGGCCTGGGCGGCGTTGCCGGTCGCTCTTCTCGTGTTTGTTGCGGTCGTGCTAGCTCAGGTCGCAAGCGTTACGGTGGGTGGCTTGCTATCCGGTGTTGGGCTACGCCGTGCGTTAACGTCCGGCCTCGCCCTCGGGCAGATTGGCGAGTTCTCCTTCATTATCGCTGGCATCGGCGCCGCCACCTCGGTGATTCCTCCATCTTTGCAAGCCATCTTGGTCACCGTGGCCGTACTGACCGCGTTCACCACGCCGCTGCTCCTCCGGCACGCCGGCTCAATCGTGAAGGCTTTCGAGAAGGTCATTCCTTCACGCATTCAACACCTCTTGGGGATCTATGAACGCTGGAGCGACAAACCGCGCTTGGAGAACGAAGGGCCAAAGTGGCGGCACGCAGTGCGGCTGATGGCGATCGACGGCATCGGGCTCGTCGTGCTGATTGGTCTCAGTGCGCGCGGTTTCAAGCCCGCGGTGGCGGCGCTGAAAGAACAGCTACCCCTAGGGCCCGTCGCGACCAGCGTCCTCTTCTGGTTCACCGTTGGCCTGCTAGCGCTCCCACTGATCTGGGGGCTCGCGCGCAACGCCGCGGCGCTGGCCGACGACGCTGCCAGCGCGATTGCCACCATGGACGATCGAGAAGAGCGCTCTCCGTGGCTCGCGCTCCGCCAGGCTTTCAAAACTGTGGTGTACATTGCGGTGGCACTTGCGGTGGGGCTGCCCGCGTCTGCGTTGCTGGCTCCGGTGGGAGGAAGCTGGCCGGTCGTGGTGCTGATGGGGATCGGTGCGGTGGCATTTTCCGTGGGGCTTTGGCGGTCCTCGGGGCGAATGGATCGTGAGCTCCAATCCAATGCCGCCTCGCTCTTTCGGTCGTTACTTCCCGCCATCGCACCCCAACAGGATCGGGATCACTCTTCAGCGGCAACAGGAGAGGAACCTCGCACCTCACTGCTCTTGCCAGGTCTGAAACACGTCACTCCTCACGAAGTCTCCCAAGGCACGGTTGCGATTGGGGCGACCCTGGCAACGCTCAACCTACGCGTACTCACGGGGGCCAGCGTGGTGGCCATTCGTCGCGGTGCGGAAGGTCTTCTGCTTCCTACGGGGCGCGAGAACCTGAGAGAGGGCGACGTTCTAGCTCTCACCGGCGAACCAGAGGCGGTGGCGGCGGCGGTTGAGCTGCTGAATGGCCGCACGAGTTGAGCTCCTCACCCTCAGGAAATTCCTCGGATCGCACTCGCCACCATTCGTCGAGCCCGGGCCACTCGAGTTGCGTTCGAGCGATGCCCCACTTCTTTCATCACAGCGATAGCGTCTTGATGCTCCTTCAACGCGCGCTCCAGTCGGGGTAGATCGCGCTTCAAGGCGTTCAGTTCTGGCACGATCTTGCCCGGATTTCGTGAGATACGATTTCCAGTTTGTGCAAGCTCGGCACAGAGGCGTTCTTCAGGATGGAGCGGCCGATAGTAGCTGATTTCGAGCGTGAGCTGCATCGCCCGCTGCAGGCGGCGCATGAGACCAGGAAGGCCGTCGAGCGGCTGATTGGAGAGGGCGCGTTCACGAATTGTCAGCGTCGTATCCTGGGAAAGATCGACAAGCGGGAGATCGATGAAGGTGGTGAAGGTGTCCCCGTCGTAGTTTGTGTGGCCCGGCTGGGGTCGGTGGCTCTGCGGCAACTTCTGTTTCCCCACCTGCACGGACTCCGGTGGTGCTGCCAGATGAATGCGAACCCTCACCGGGCGTTTGCACTGAAAACCTGTAAAGGTGCCCTTGGCTTTGCTGATGCGGATCGTGCGCACGCCCTTGGCCTCTGTGTGCACCAGCTCAATCTGTGCCTCATCACCGCGGGTGTAGCCCAGCGTTTCCCCATCGTCCTCGAAGAGCGTGTAGCCGCCGTTTCCTCCCGACCATACATCGACAAGGAGCGTTGGGTAGCTGCCAGGTTTCAGGCGAGCAGCGCCATAAAGCCCAGGGATGACGGCGCCGGGTCGAACGTACACGGGGACCTCAGCCAAGGTCGCTGAATGCTCGTGCCAGCCCGACCCGTAGGCTTTGCCCGTGGAGGTCTCAATCCACGAACCAGCTGGCAGCCATGCGGAAAAGCGTGATTCTTCGGTGTCGGGATCGGCCGCGTGAGTCACGGGGCGAACGATCATTTGTGAACCAAAGTAGTACTGACCGTCGCAGCGGTACGCGTCGTCTTCTTCGGGATGCTCATGATACATCGGGCGAAGGAGTGAGTCGCCGCTTTCGATCAACGTGCGCCACTCACTGGCAATGTACGGCACCAGCTCGTAGCGTCGGCGAATCGCCTCCCTGCCGAGGTTGCGATGGGGATCCTTGAGGTCGTAGATGCGACGTTCGTTGGTGTGTGATTTGGTGGAATGGGTGCGCAAGATGGGTGAATACGCGCCGAACTGAAGCCAGCGTACGTAGACCTCGGGGTCGGGGAGTGAGAAGTGGCCGCCGATGTCGTGGCTCCAATGTCCAAAAAGGGCATTGGCTGAGCGCGCCGTGAAGCCGGGCTGGTAGGCGAGCGTGCTCCAATTCGACGTCGTGTCGCCGGAGAAACCAACGGGATGGCGCCCCGAACCGAGCCCGCCGTAGCGCGTAAAAACGAGTGGACGAATGTTCGGTTGCCGTTCGGCTTGATCGCGATAGTGCGTGTAATTGAGCCACGGCAAAGGGTCGAGCCCCGGAACTTTCGACGCCTGACCCTGCTGCCAATCCATCCACCAGAAGTCGACGCCCTCGCGTTCCAACGGATGGTGCAACACGGAAAAATACGCCCGCATGAAGTTCGGATCGGTGCAATCAAAGGGGATGGCGCCGTCTTTGGTCTGCACCTTCTTTGCGTTCGCTTCTCCCATCGCTTTGCGAAACTCGGAATAGCGTTGCTCTTCTTTGGAAACACCATCCGCGGGGTGCAAATTCAGCGAGATTTTCATGCCGTGCTCTCGCAAATAGCCGAGCGTCTCTTGGTGATCGGGGAAGAGCTCTTTCGACCAAGTGTACCCAGTCCAACCGAGCTGGTGCCAATCCATGTCGATGACGAGCACATCCAACGGAATGCCAAACGCGTCGTGGTCTCGCACGAGCTCTTCAAGCTCGCGATCAATGTAGGCCCAATAGCGGCAGAACCAGTAACCAAAGGCGTAGCGTGGTGGCAAGGGCTGACGCCCAAAAACGAGCGCTGCGTCGCGGAGTGCCGCCTTATAATCTCGGCCGTGCAGCAGCAGGTAGAGGTCCTGTCGTTCGCCGGGCGGACGAGCAGTGCACCAGAGCGTCTTGGTGTCGGGGAGGGGAGTGAGCAGGATCCCCTGGGTGTCGTCCACCGTCACGAAGCCGTCGCGTGACAGCAACCCGGGCTCGATCGTAAGCGGGCTCGTCTCGTCGGGCACGATTTGGTTGTTGCGCCACGCGCACTTGAACGGGCCGTCGCAACCGTCGAGTGTTCGAGCCGTGCCTCCCAGGTTACCGCTTTCGGCTTGGCCGAAGCGATACTGGCCCTTCTCGGAAGAACCGGGAATGAGCGTGAACTCAGCGCTGAGTGTTTCGGGTGTGAACGCTCGGCTGGTATCACTACAGGTTAAAGTGATGTGTTCTGTATAGATCACGACTCCGAGCTCGGATTCATCCAATCGAAACTGCGGAAGCGGTGTGTTGCGATGCACCACAGTGAGCGTCGCTCGATCTTCAAACGCACCGTCGGCTGCGAACTCGCAGCGGATCAGCTGACTTGAGAGGATGGTGAAGCGGCAGCTACCTTTCTTCACGATAGCGCGCGCCTGAGCCTTGGGCTCGGCCTGGAACATGGTTGAGCGTTTCATCGGGGGCACGCTAGCTCAGAGCCCGTGGTGCGAGAAGCGAGCGGGCGAGCTTTGGGCTCCGCCAGCTCTCCCCCCAACCCGCCGCGATCATTGGCCGATGGATCGGACATTGCCCCGAGCGACGGGAGGGCTCGCGTGCAGCCCGCTGCAGCTCACGGGCTCGAGGCTAGAAGGCGTCGGAGAAACTTCGCGTCGGCGAGGTCCTTTTCGCGAACGCTGTCCGCCTTCATTCTGAGCAGGAGTTTGGGGGAGGCAAAGGGGATCTTCACTCCTCGAATGTCGTGAAGATCCACCTCACCCGCAGCTTGGTCGTAGGTAACGCCTGAAGCCGACTGCATGAGGTCCACCACGATCTCATCGGCAACACGGACCACGACGTACTTTGAGATCTCCCCTGGCGCGAGCTCGGCGGCTGCGTGATCGGGAAGCTGGGCTACCGCGCCGATGACTCGTGCCTCATTCTCCAAGCTGCCATCCACCAATACATCGACATCCATCGTTCGCCGGTCGTAGCCAGCTGCCCTTACGGCAAAGCCCCCAATGATGATGTAGTTCGCTCCCGCCTGATTCAGGCGCTCGCAGAGATCGACGAGATCTTCGATAGAAGGCTCACGGGATTCTAGGGACGTTTTCTCGTGAGCATCTTCCATAACCACTCGTCCGCTTCTTCATGACTCGTGAACCTGTAGACGCCCTTGGGCACGAACGGAGTGGGCAAAGCACGCCGCCAAGCACGCGCGCCTTCCTTGGTGTCATGCGCGGGATCCATGGTCCGGGGGACACGCCGGTTGCCCACAATTTTGCCGGGAATATCGGAGCTGCTATCGGCGGCTTTGGATAGGGCGGACACGATGGGAGTCCAGCACACGGGCGCACAGCTGTCGAGGAAGAAAGCGTCGGCGCGATCGGGCAACGCGGGCGCCCCGAGTCCAGCTGGAACAACGGTCTTCTTAAATTCGGGCCGCGGGGTCGCGGGCGGCCGGTGATTTTTGGGGGCCCTGCGCATTGAGCTGGCGCAACAGGTGCCCCCAGCTTTCCCCATGGTTCACGTGGAGTTCGGCGGCGATTTCCGCGAGCACGCGATCCTGGCCGGGAGTCACTGCATCCGGCTGGTCCAATGCCTCGGCAGTGCTGCGCGCAATTCCCTCGGCATACGAGAGAAGAGCGGGAAGTTCGCTGTAGTCGAAGCCCATGTCGTCTGGCGCGTTGGTCAGGAAATGAATGTCGCGCAATGCTTCAGAGATGTACGCATGAGACGGTCGCTCGTTGAGCCACTGGTTCAAGACCTCTAGGCCCCGTGGGCTCAAGTCCAACTGGGTCGCCGCGAAGAAATGAATGCGGTCTTCCTTGACAAGTTCCATCGTGCCGTCTGCCCACGCCACGTAGATGAGCGGCAGGAGTTTAAGTATCTGGTAGTCCGCGGGGCGTACACCTAGATGATTCAATGAGCGACGCAATCTATCCAGTTCCATGGCTGACCTCGTTAGTTTTGGAATTTCTTGGACTGTTCTTGGCATGCGCAGCATATCCCGTGCCGGACTCTCTCCCGGTCCTGCACCGTTGTAGCCGTCCCGTTCTTTCCTGAACTGCGCATGCGACGACTCGAAGCTTCATGGTGCTCACCCGCTCAGTTCCGCGACGCCCTTGCGTCTCGGACCTGCTCTCGCTCCAACCGGGTCGCAAGTATCCACATCCACCACCATGAACTCATCATTTGATTTCTCGCTTTCGTGTGTGCTTCAGCACTTCGCAGAGATGGAGCTTCGAGGTTACCTTGCGGCGGTCACGAGTGACCTTGCGCCACCCCTCCGATAGCGCGGGGCCGTTGCATCGGAGGATAGTAGGGATAGGGTGGATAGACATAGCCGGCGCCCCAAAAAGGCATATAGCCATAGTAGCCGTAGAGTCCTTCGTAGTACCGGTCATCGACGAGTTCTGGGTCGTACTTGGGGGCGCTGGCGATGCGTTCACGCGTCTGATCGACGTGAACGACGTCGCGATCGATCTTGCTGATCGCCTCCACGGGGATGAGCACCTTGGACTCGCCTATGCCGAGAAAACCGCCCGAGGCGACTCGAAGAAAGCGGACCTTCTCTTCCTGATCGTCGATGAGGAGCGCTTCGATCTCTCCGATGTCTTCGCCGGCGGCGTCGACCACTTTACGCGATCGGATGTCCTCCGCGCCGTCGCGTGTTGTTAGGTGCGCGTCGCGCATGGGTTGTAGCGTTCGTTTGGCAGATGCAGATATAGTCATGATGAATGTCTCCTTTTCGAAAAGAGAATGTGCAATGGTCGTGCCATGTGGACCGGAAGGTCCAAGCTGGCTTGGAAGCCCGAGTGGTTGCGGAATTCTGGAGGGACTGCGCGCCGAGAAAGAGCGGCTTAACGACCAGCCCTCGCCGGTGCAGACGCTGAGCGCTCCAGCACGCAGCGGATCGCCACGGGCGCGCGGAACTGCCACGCGGTGAGGGCTGGCTCTCGGGGTGTAAGGCCGCCGCGCCGGCGACTGGACGCGGTTTTTTCTGGTACGAATCGTCGTGATGGTCATCGTGACCACCATGATCACTCCGCCCGCGCTGAAGTGGAGTTTAAGCCGCTCTGAGAAAAGGGAGGCAGCCGCATGAACGGAGCCGCGGCGGCGCGCAGAAGTACAAGTTCGAAGCGCCCTTGAGGGAATGTGCCGATCTAATTAGCGGTGGGCACTACGAATGACGCAAGCGTTTGCTCGAGCCAGTCGCGAGGTGGCGCGAGGCGTGTCCTCATCGATGCCTCGTCGAAGACTAGGCCCAACCGAAACGCCCCCCGCTCCACGAGCACCGCGCCAAACAACGGTGTACGGGGTAGAAAGATGCTGCCCCGTGCTGCCATTGATGACGCCGTGAGCGCGATGTGCTCGAAGGACAACATCGAGTCGTCGAGCGCGACGTGCGAACTGATCTGAAACGCCTGCCCACGGAGCTCGTCCAACATCAGCCTCACGCCTGGCCCCGCCGCAAACAGGTCCATGAGGAAGCCAGCGTTCTTGCCGTGACCGTCGAGCTTGCCGGAGATGCGCCATTGGTCCGCGATACGCCAGGTCGTAGCCTCCAGAGCGACGGTGAAGTCGGGGCGTTCGCTGGGAGGAGTGTGGCCTGCGAACTCGACTTGACGCGCCGTCAACGCACCGGAAACGATGCCCAACGCGCCCGATTCCCGTTGCTGCTCGAGCGTGGCAGCAAGCTCCAAGCCAAAGCTCGCGCGCTCCGTGCCGGCTTGGTGTGCCAGCTTGGCGTTGGCCGCTCGAGCGCTCACCTGGAATTGGGTCGTGTCGCGCGTCGCGTTCAGCACCTCGGCGAAAAGAACCAGACCCCGGGGTGCAGACCAAACCATACCACCAAAATGACCGTCGGCGGCGCTTGCGCGAATATCGACGCGGCTGCCCGCGAGCAGAGTCCCCCGTTGGAGATGCCAATTGGCGGTGAAGCGGCTGTTCTCAGCTGAGAGCTTGGCTGGCTGCCAATCAAGCAACCCCGCGATATTCGAAGCCGTGCCGCGCGCTGAGCCCGTCATGTCCAAGTTTCCCCAGCGCTTGCGTCCACCCTTTCTAACGTGTGGTCCCCAATGAAAATCGAGCTCGACCGCGCTGCGCGCTACCACTTGCGTATCACCGGCGCGTCTAAGTGTGAGGTCCGTGCACGAAGCGCTGCCACTGAAGGTCATTTGACCCTGAACCAGCCGCACGTTGACCAGCGAAAGCGTTGCGTCGCCCTGCCAATTCATCGACCCGCTCGCCGGCCCAGCTTCCCGCGGTACGTGCGAAACGCGCTCGTCGGAGTTTGGCAATGACAGCGTCGCCGCCTGGATCCGTAGCCATTTCACCTGCAAAGCAGCACCCGCTAGGCTCATCACGTTGAAGCGAGCAGCAACGCGTCCCGTAGTGAGCACCGCGCCTTGGGCCGCCTCACCGAGTCTGATGCTGGTTGCTCGTAAATCTCCTGGGTACCAGGAACGAAGCGAGTCAACTTGCAGGTCGAGCCCGCTCTCAGCGGCCACCGCGGCGAGCTTGCGGTTCACGAATGTGGGTATCGCGACGATATAGAGTAGCTCAAGCACCAGCAACGTGGCCGCGCTGAGCGCCAGGGCCCGCAGGACGCGATGATGCCTCAGGACGAGCCGCGAGGGCGTTCCTGATTGCACCGCCGCGCGGGTCGAAGCGCGCGTTCTCACGTAGAGCCTGGATTCACGTAGAGCCTGGATTTGAGGCTTTGCAAGCCGCAGTCCATTCGCCGCACGGTGTCGTATGAAATGGTGCAAACGCTGACGCCTCTTCGGCATGGATGATGCAGGTACCCCGTCCAGGCGCAACAGTGAGCGTCGCATAACAAAGGAGCGAAGAATATGAACCCGTTTCGATCAACGTCCCGCGCTGTTTGGTGTCCCGCAAGTTGCGCCGTTCTCATGTTGTTAGGTGTTGGCTGCGCCCACGAATCAAAGCCGGCGGTCGTTCCGGAGCCTGAGCCGGAGCTGGCGCGGGCAAGTCAGCCGGTAGCAGCAAGCCCAACGGACCAAGCCTCCATTGAGGTCAGCGAAAGCTTGCGCAAGCGCTGCGACTTGCCGAATACGCCGGCGGAAGCCCCGCAATTTGACTTCGATGACGCGGCGCTGCGCCCACGCGGCCTAGGCATTCTCGATGGACTTGTGCACTGCATGGTTGAGGGCAACATGAAAAATCAGAGCGTCACCGTCGTCGGACACACCGACCCGCGCGGCAGCGAAGACTATAACTCAGCACTTGGGGCGCGACGCGCGCAGGTTGCCGCCAGCTACTTGACTGGCCAGGGCGTCTCGGCAAGCCAAGTTTGGCTGAAGTCGCGGGGCGAGAAAGACGCGACGGGCAATTCCGAGGAGGAGTGGCAGCTCGACCGCAACGTGCAAATTGCTGAGAAAGATCCGTCGACCGCGGCCAACTGACCGCATCGCTGCATTTTGCCGCAGGTGCGGCGTAATGGGCGGGCGATCGATATGCAAACCTATTCAGAATTGGAGTTACGAAAACATGATAAAAAGTCGACTTTGGTTTAGCGTCAGTTTTCTTGCGGCGTTCGCGTGCCAGGAAAAGCCCGAGCAGGAGGCAAACGTTTCACCCGCAGTGCCCGAGCGACCAGTCGCCGCGGCGCCCGCAACCACCGACACGGCGCCGACCAGCGGCGTCGCCATCCCCGGCATTGGCGCTTGTCAGCCGAGTCAGGGCATGGAGACGGCGTTCCGTCGCGCGATGGAATTATTCGACTCGAACGAAGATGGTAAACTCTCGCGCGTTGAAGCGACCTCCGGAGTGAACTTCCTGCTTGGCGGCTTCTTTTTCCGGGCAGACCAAAACGGCGACGGTACCATCACGCCTGAAGAGGGCAAACAGGAACGCGCCGACTTGGCTCAGCGCTACCCGGCCGCTGCCGAGCTGCTCGCGCAGGTTAAGCGGGCGGCAAGCGCGACAACCGCGTTCGATTCGTTGGCTCGAATCCTCGATACCGCGGCCGAAAGCTCGCTCTCCCTAGCTGACGCAAAAAAAGCTGCCAGCGGAGCCGTTGAC
>Ga0163147_10007436_pt1 | contig 12422 bp, 11 predicted proteins | sample OliLakLV19MP6G1_FD_148597 | JGI IMG/M metagenome (GOLD analysis project Ga0163147, IMG submission 148597) | Freshwater microbial mat bacterial communities from Lake Vanda, McMurdo Dry Valleys, Antarctica- Oligotrophic Lake LV.19.MP6.G1 | ecosystem: Environmental > Aquatic > Freshwater > Lake >...
CTTCGTATCTGCCTAAATTACCTAGCGAAATGCTTCGTCCGTACCATGCTTGGTGGTAGTCAGGTTTGATTTGTATTGCTTTGTCATAGGAGTCGATCGATTCTTCATATCTGCCTAAGTTAACTAGCGCACTGCCTCGGTTGTTCCATGCTTCGTAGAAGTCAGGTTTGATTTGTATTGCTTTGTCATAGGAGTCGATCGCTTCTTCATATCTGCCTAATTCATCTAGTGCAATTCCTTTTCCTCGCCAATCTTCATAATTTTGAGGTTGAATTTGTATAGCTTTTTCAAAGTCAGCTTTTGCTCGATCTGCGAGATTTAAATCTTGGTACGCTAAACCCCTACGAATCAAGGCAAGAATATAAGATGGAGCCAGATTTAGAGCTTGATTAAGATATTCAACTGATTCTTGATAACTCTCCAAGCGATAACAGGCTAAACCTGCCCCACAAAGCAATTCTGGAGTTTGCGTCCCTTCACTTAGTAATTGCTGAAAGTTATCTAGTGCAGCTTGATATTGTCCTCGATCTATCAGTTCCACTCCCAAGGATTGAGAAGCAATTCCACTCTTCTGCTGGCTTGGTCGATCGCGATCTAGATTATCTGTTTGAGGTTGTTCTGTAGTATCTAAAGGTGTAGTTGAAGAAATGTCTGGGCTTGGATTTTGTTGTTTTGGTACCAAAAGCTCTTGCCCGATGCTCTTAGCTATTTTGCCTAATTCACCGCAATTCATTTCTCCCAATTTCAGTAACAAATTTGCCAGATCTGGGTTAGTGGAATGACTTAGCCGCTTCTCACCCCATTGTTGCAACCATGCCAACATCTGAAAGTCATTAGCATGAGTTCCCAGATGCGCTAAAACCTTCTCATCCTTCCAACCCTCGATCGTCCCTTGTAAAACCTGCAAAAACAACCGCTCATATTCCGCATCCGTTAAAGGCTGTGCTGGTGCTACCTTCTTTTGCTTGCCCATCCAATCAAATAGCCCCATAGCCCTGCTCCTCCTTACTGTTTCATTATCCCTTGTACCCGATCGATCTGCCTTGGTGCATCCATCTGACTAAACAATTGCAGCGATCGCTCGAAACTATCCGTTGCCTCATCCAACTTACCCATCTGCCGTAAAGTTATCGCCAACTGCAACAACGCTTCCGCCAAATCTCCCCTTGCCCCTACACCTTCTGCTAGATCGATCGATTCTTCATGCTTGCCTAGAGCTGCCTCCAAATCGTTACCCTGCCGAAAAGTCATCGCCAAACCCGTCAGGCACTTGGTTTTTACCGTCACATAGCGTCGATCTCCTGCCACATCGATCGCACGGTTAAACGCCACATCAGCCTCAGCCAAATTCCCCAAATTGCGCTCGGTCGAACCAAGGAAATACAAACTAAAACCACCACTCCACGCCCCCCACTGCGCCTGAGTTAGATCGTCGTGATAGGTTTCGAGCAGCGATCGAGCTTCATGCTTGAGATTATCGTCTAGTGTTGCCAAAAAAGCCAAACTATAGGCAGCCCGTACCGCAAACCGCCGAAACTGCGGCGTATTCTTGGCTAATTGTAAAACCTGTTGAAAACTAGCGCGGGCGATCGAAAATTCACCCAGATCGATCGAGCAAAACCCCTCATATAAGTACGAAGCAATCTCGACATTTGCCATATAACTAGGCAGATTGCCATAATCTCCCACCCGTAAAGCAATCAAAGTCTGTCTTACCTCGGCATAACAACTCAGCGCCTTTTGCAAATCTCCCGTCAACCAACACAAATCCGCAAAGATATCTTGCAGCCCCACACGAGTAACAGGCGATTGCACCTTGGGCAAGATACCTGCGATCGCCGCGATCGTTTCTTGCCATGCTCCCAATTTGTAGAGCGATCGACCCAATCGGCTTTTAGCAGAGTTCGCGTGCGTCGGGCGACCCACCAGCAATACTTCCCCTGCCATTTCAAAATCGTCGATCGACACGTAATGATAGTAAGCTTCCAACGCGGTCAGCCCATCAGAGATTTCATTAATTTGGGTGACACTACCCGACCAGAAAGCCGCAGCAGCACGATTAGCCGTTTCCCATTCCCCACTTGCTTTCAGCCGTTCGATCGCCACGCTCTGTATGACTGGATGCAGGTAATATTTTTTATTAGCTAGTTTGACTAATGCCCGTTCGTATAGTTCTCGCCCCAAACGACGGTGCCGATCGGATGGGACATCCCACAACATTGCCGCTAAAGCCGATTCTCCTAATCGATCGCGATATCGATAACAACCCAACCGACACAAAAGCTTGTAGGCGATCGAGTTGTCTGTCGCTAACTTCTCAAACTGACGCTGTACGAAACTCTCTAGTGTCGGATTTGCCAACAGATCGGTAGAGTTTTGTTGCCAATAGTCCTCTAGATCGCCATCGCATTCCGCTTCGATCGTGCCACTGATAATGTGCATAAATTCGGCGTTACCACCATAAGCACGATGCAACTGCGAGAGGGTCGAATTTTCTGCGAGGGGATTGCTGCCGATCTCAATGCCGTAATAGAGCAGATACTCTTGCCAAGCCTCTAGCGATAATTCACTCAGGGCATAACGTTTGATGCCTGTAATATAGAGCGGTTCGCGGCTGGTCAGTAATGTCAGGGTTGGTAATGCAGGGTCGGATAAGGTTCGCAATAGTTCTCCATATCTCTGGCATTCAGGCATAAAGTGCCCATTTTTTAAAGTCGATTCTAAGTTATCGAGCAAGAAGCAAATTGATGTGGGACTAGCCAGCAACTTGGCGCGTAACTTGGCTAAACTAATCCCAAATTCTCGTCCTGGTTCTTCTTGGAAATAGCGTTGCAAGCAGTCTTCTACCAGTGCTTCTGGGGTGAGATCTTGAGGACTTGCCAAAAATTGATAAACGATCTCGAGGTCATAATGTTTGATGTACTGCTGGGCAAGGGATGTTTTACCAACGCCACCTTCACCGAGGATCAGGATGATTTTCTCACCCTGCTTTGCCATAGTGTTTAGATCGTCGATCGCCTGTTCTCTTCCCACAAACAAGGGATCGAATGGGATGGAGGGCGTTTGGGAGTCTTTATCGATCTCTTGAAGCAGTTGCTTTTGTTCCTTTTGTCGTTCCAGAACTCGCTTGAAGTTCTTTTTCCTCACTTTATCGCCTACAGTGTCTGACATCATGTCCCAGATTTTCGATCCTTGTTGCTTGAGATAGTCAGAATCGTATTTCGTTTCAGGCTCACAACTCATTCCTTCGTATGTTTTGCCTTCCCAAGAGAAACGGAAAATATTGCTATGCAGATTGCTGAGCGGTTCGCCTAAAATCTCTTCAACTAATGCTAGACCTTCTTGGCAATCCATATGCATCTCCTTAAGTTATCGCTAGAAGCTAGTTTAACCTGCTATTTGTGATAGAGCGAGGGGCTTAGCGAAACTCCACACCACTCCGCACTAACCACACCAAATCTCACTTTCTTGGCGGCATTTGCAAACCAAAATAACTCTCTATTTCACACTGCAATTTCTTGTCGATCGATTCACAATCAAAGCATCGGATCGAATCAGGACAATGTTATGAAATTCTCTCTCCCTTCGCGGTATTCTCGTTTTCTGCTTTTTGCGGTCAGAACTTGTCAGTTCTATTTGCTGGTAATTTTTGGTTTATGCCTTTCTTCGGTGCTGACTGTCCTTTTTGGTGAAGGCTCTCTGGTGGTAGCGATGTGGTCGATGATGTGGCTTTGGCTGTTGCGTGCAGGTTCGATCGCTAGCATTCTTTTGGTGCTCAGCATCATCGTCGAATCTTTGCGATAACAAAACAATTATCAATTATCTTCAGGCAATCGTTGTTGAGCTGTTAGGATATAAAGATATATCGATGCTGAAATATTTACGCTTATGGCAAACATAGGGATTAAAGTAGAGCAGGTAATCAGTTTAGTGAACCAACTACCGATGCAGGACAGATATACAATTTGGCAGTTATTAAATGCCGATCGTGAAGCATGGTGGAATACAACGCTCGATCGCGGCGAACAAAGAATGCGACAACTTAGTGCTGAACGAGGGCTTGACTGGGATAGCTTGAGCGAAGACGATCGGGAATCATTGGTTGATGATTTACTGCATGAGGCTTAATGATTAGGGTAGTTTTCGACACAAATATCTTATTTTCGGGGTTCGGTTGGAGAGGTAGCCCATATCAATGTTTGCAACTAACCCGTGAAAATAGGATAATTTCTATTACCTGTAAAGAAATTCTCACGGAGTTAGAAGAAAAACTACCAAGAAAGATGGGTTTATCTATTGAAGATTCTAAGAGAGCGATCGCCGAAATCTTGATTTTTTCTGAAGTAGTAGAAATTTCTGGTACGCTCAAAGTAATTGAGGCTGATGTAGATGACGATGCTATTGTTGAATGTGCTGTGGTAGGGAAGGCTGATTATATTGTTTCGGGTGATCGGCATCTTTTAAACTTAGGAAGCTATCAAAATATTCAGGTTCTCAGAGCGGCTGAGTTTATCGCAGTTGTCGCTCAGCAATTACTCTAACAGTATTTTCTTTTTACTTGCCAATTGCTTGAAATGCTGCCCAGTAGTAAGGAGAAGCGAAAGGATGTTTCTGTTTGACAAATTTAGCTATGATTACTTGTTTTTGTTCGAGATTAAATAAGGATTTCCAAGACTGAATCCATACTCCAAAGCCATCTCTAGTTAGTTCCCGTAGCCACTGCTGAGCTAATTTAAGTGATACCGTTGCATTATTTTTTCCTACTCCTCCATCTACTCTGCTTTGGAAATATTCATAGAAGCGAATCATTAGTAGTGCTGCTGACAGATCGGTAACTGACCATAGAGTTGATAAAACATTGGAAGCTCCAGCATAGAGAAATGCACTAGGCAAGCCGATGTATTCATCACTTATACTGGTGAAATCGGTGATACCCGTCTCACAGGCAGAAAGCGATACGATTCGACATTGACGCAGATCGAGGCGAAAGATATCTTCTAGCGTTAGACATTTGTGCAGGTCGATCGCCGAGTTTTTTGACTCTGGCAAATAACGGGATGAGTCAGGGTCGGGCGGAATGGGCGATATCTTGCATCCACCAAGCAGTAAGGCAGACAGAAGTGGATTATCAAAATTAAAGTATCCATGACAAGAAAAATGAGCATAATTGGCAGTTTCAGGCGATTGCAGCTCAAACGCTTCTTTGGTGGCTTCATCCTCTTTTAGAACGTCATTAGTTTGAAAAAGCCTGGCGATCGCTTCTTCCTGCCCATTCGGACAACTTACCAATCGGTCAATCAAATCAGAGTATGCCTGCAAGCTTTGTTCGTTCATACTTTCAGATCAATACGTTTTTCTCATTCTACGCCATCCATTCTTAAAAGCAAGCCCCCTCACTAAATCTCACTTTTTCTCCCATTTTCATTCTCACCAAAACTCACCCTCTTCCTTTCTTTCTTGTAATGCTTATCAGGCAAGGCTTTTGCGTCATCAAACCAACTCACTTTTCTTCACACTTAACTAACACCAAACCACACAGACGATCGAAGAGATTAATGAAAATATGTTTTACATGAGAGCGACATCCAACCTCTGGAAATCATCTCACACGCAAACCTTATCCCTAATCTCAACCAGTATGCAAACTCAATATCTAAAAGTAAAAAGATCCGCCAAGTCGCCCACATCAAGATCCAAATTCATCGGACTTGCGATTTTTGCTCTCACCACGTTCGGCATCTCTTTAGCTCAAGCACACGCTGTCATGGCAGCGACATGGAAATTTCCATGGAAGGCATCAGTCACCAGCGTGATTAATCAAGGCTGGCATAATGACGGCTACGGCATGAATTCTCTCGACTTCGGTTTAAGAGGAGGCGAGGATGTTCTCGCCCCAGTCGATGCCACCGTAGTTTCTCAATGCAACGCTGGCAACAATCACCGCGCCGCTAAGTTCCGTGCCGCAAATGGTCAGTTCTTCTCTCTCATTCACATTACAACTAGCGATATTTTTGTTGGCAAGACATACAAGCTAGGCGACAAAATCGGTACCGTTGCCTCAGACAGACCTTGGAACAATTGCGCTAAGTCCACAGGGCCTCACTTACACATGGGATTTCCCAGTCGGAACTTCAATATCGACGGGTACAACTTTACCCCATGGTCGGTAAATGCTGGAGTTACCTTGCGATCGACTAATGGTGCTTCCACTGGTGGCAACATCATCTCCGTCAACTTCTCCGCCAGAACCGCTTCTGGTGGTGTGAATGTGCGTTCTGCCCCAACTACCGCTTCCTCTATTGTCCGCACCATCGGCGGCAACCAAACCGTTAACTTTGATGCCTGGACTTACGGACAACCGATTAACGATCTCTGGGCTGGCAAACCCGATGCCCGTTGGTATCGCATTTCAGGCACAAACACTTGGATTGCCAGTGCCGTTGTCTGGGGTAATGCTCCTGGCTCTAACCCCATGCCATAACCCTTAAAAGTCAGCGCAGTGAGATCGCACCCTGCTCCACTGCGCTTTCCCTTTCGATCATTCATTATTTCGAGGAAAAGTCTATGTCACGCCTGAAATCGATCTCGATCGCCGCAATTTCTCTAGCACTTCCACTCAGTGCCTTCAATCCACTGATCGCCCAAGCTTCGACCGCTCAAGAGAGCAACCCACTCTGCTACTTTCACACCAAAGACGGTAGAACGATCAACCTCACATCAATGTGCGGCTACCAACCACCCGAAATCTGTCAGTTTATCGGCGATGACAAATCTGAAAAGACAGTTTTAATCCAGAATTTCTGCAAAAAACACGAAAAATGCAAACTCGACAACTCTTGCAATTCGCAACCAATTCCCAACTTCGATCCCACCCTAACTGGGCCGCAAGGAGTTCTAGCTCCATCCATTCTGGCACGTCGTTAAATCTCTTATTTTTACAGGTTAATAAGCTATGAAATCTCCGATCGATCCTCCTCCATCTGTCAGACCGCAACAACTGCTGCTTCAAGGCAAGATTTCTCCCATGGAAGCCATTCCTCTATTAATAGATCCAGCAGGAACGATAGACTTCGCCGCAATCGATCCTCAGGTCATCGATCGCTTCTGGAAATCGCTCGCCAACATCCGCGAACAATTCCAGCTAATTCCGCTATTCCTCTGGCAGGGAACCTACTACATTGCCAGCCCAAACGTTCTAACCGAAGAATCGATCGAACTTCTTGTCGATCGGCTAGATTCTAAAATCTATATCATCAATATCAGTACAGAAAGCTATCGCGAATATCTCCGTCAGCAAAATCTCAAGGCAGCGACAACTATTTCCACCAAAATTGACATTCGCAACTCCGATCTCGGAGGGAACGTTGGCAACGTGGCAAAGTTGCATCTTGCCAATGCTTCAGACCAAGAAGAGCGGATCGTCGTTCTTCTCACTAATGCCTTGCGTTCCCGTACCAGCGATATCCACTTAGAACCAACATTAGAAGGACTTCGTGTCCGTTATCGCATTGATGGCGTGTTACAACCTGTGATTTTCTTGCCCGTAGAAATTGGTCGCAAAGTTATTGTGGCACTAAAGGTAATGGCAGAATTGGATATTGCGGAAAGCCGCCGCCCTCAAGATGGTCGAATTGCTAAGCAATACATGTCAGATAACGATCGATCTGCCAAATTGGATATGCGGGTCAGCACCATGCCCTGTGTAAATGGTGAAAAAATTGTGATTCGTCTCTTACCACAGGACAATCCATTTTCCACTCTTGACAAGTTGGGATTCATGCCCGACGCGCTTGAACTCTATACATCTTGGCTCAATCAACCCCAAGGCATGATCGTCCTGACTGGCCCAACAGGATCGGGTAAGACCAGCACTCTCTACACCAGTTTGCAAGCGATCGCCACAGATGGCGTTAACGTCGCGACTGTTGAAGATCCTGTAGAGTATGTCCTCCGCAACATTACGCAAACGCAGGTCAATCCCTTAGCAGGCATGACTTTTGAGTCAGCTTTGCGAGCACTTATGCGTCAAGATCCAGATATCATTCTTGTGGGCGAAACAAGAGACAAAGAAACGGCTGAGACTGCTGTTCGGGCTGCCTTAACAGGTCACTTAGTATTAACCACACTACACACTAATGATGCCGCAGGAGCAATTCCTCGCTTGCGAAATATCGGTCCCGATCCTGCAATGATTGTAGATGCTTTGTTAGGCGTAGTCGCACAACGCCTAGTGCGACGGGTCTGCCCTCACTGTGCCGAACCCCATATCCCCTCATCTAAAGAATTGCAAGTGCTGGGATTATCTGTCGATCGAGTCGATCTTTCCGCCTATCGCAAAGGACGGGGCTGCCATAAGTGTTCTAATACAGGCTTTTTGGGGCGTGAAGCGATCGTTGAGGTGATGGAGATAGATCCCAAAATCAAACAAATGATCCATGAAGGAACATTCTCACAACTCAAACCCTATCTGCAAGAAACTAATTTTTCTTCTTTTAGGATCTCAGCGATCGATAAAGTCACCAGAGGCATCACAACTATCGAAGAAATCGTCCGCATTCTACCCAAAAGCGCTCTTTCCGAAGAGAGTTTTGCCAAGAAAACCTAAATTTAGGTGCTAGGAAGATTATTAGTTTGGGTCTGCTATTAGTCAGCAGACCTTTTGGATTTGATTTTTGTTTTTAACTACCTTGTTTGTCGCCATAGGCGCGATCGACACATCACAGACCTATGGATACGAAATCCCAGTTGCAGTTATCTAGTTGCGATCGACACGTCTCTCATTAGTTGCGTTCAGCCGTGCGCTGTTTCTGTAATGTCGATCGGCTTCGCTCGGTTGAGGGTAAGTTCAAGCAGTTGGCTGGTTGATGTTCTAGGGGATAATTTGCAATGTATACTCAATTAATCACATAACCACATATCGGCAAACAAGCTGAAATTAGTTGGTTATTTTCGATCTGGTGATTCGAGCAAAGATTTTTTAGATGAACATTTCTGGCAAGGCTACTCCACATGGCTAAGTCAGTCGGTTGCAGTGTGGGTTTGGTATAGTCCATAGAATCGCTCACCTGCTAGTGACCATCCAAGCCCATAATTACCAACTTTGCAAAAGTGCTTTTTTACGATCGCTACTATCTAAAACTTGAGTGCAGGACTCCCAGTTAACTTTAGTTTGAATTTGGTTGTATTTCATTTCAAAGGGATGCTGGTCAGGAAGTTTATCGATGGTCTGTTTCGCTTCTGCCCGATCGCCTAATGCTTCATCTACCCAAATCGTTTGGAGGGTGTCAGGGATTTGTCCAAACATTTGATGAATCGATTGCAGTCGATCGCTTAGGAGGTCGCGCACTCGATCTTCGACTGAGCCTTTGTAGCGCATATTGTAGACAAGGACTGTCTCGCGGGTTTGACCGATCCGTTGAATTCTACCTTTACGTTGTTCGAGGCGGGTGGGGTTCCAAGGTAAATCGAGATTGATTAGACTACCTAGTTTTTGCAGGTTTAACCCTTCACTGGCAGCATCCGTGCCAAGGATGAGTCGAATTTCACCTGACTGCACCATTTTTTTGAGGACATTGCGATCGCAACGGGTATATTCACCGTTACAAATATGTCCAGATTTTTGTCCACCTGCATAAATACCGATTACTTCTTGGTTTGGTAGATCGCGGGTAAGTTGATTGGCAAGCCACCATACAGAGTCAAAATATTGCGAAAAGATAATACAGCCTAGATCCAGCCAATTGCGATCTAGTAGAAGTTCTTTGACTACGTTATATTTGGGGTCATTGTCCTGTTCGACTTTGAGATGTTGGATAAATTTTTCGAGGAGAATTGATTCGTCAGATGTAATTTTGTCGGCAAATTCACTGGTTTTTTGTTTACTAATTTCTTCGTCTTCGTCTTCAATGTCCAAATCATCTTGCTTACCTAGCAGCTTTTGAGCCGTGATCATGCCTGCATTAATAGAACTACCAACACGGCGTAGCAACAGGGTTTTTAAAAATCCCGATCCTTTCATGCGCTGGCTGACGGACTGACAAAATTCTTCAGCGATCGCATAGGCATCTCGCAGATAAGGAGTAAGGGCGATCGCATCAGTATCATTTTCGCCTAATAGCTGGACACGGACGGGTTGGAGATAGGGTTCGCCTGTTTCTGGATCGTAGGTATTTTCGAGATATTCGCGGGTGCGGCGGATGATATGGCGAATGAAGGGATTGTATTGTTTGCCATAGATATCGGCTAAGCTACGAATTTCTTGTTTCTCACCAAGGCGAAGTTTGTCCCACTTGTTCATCCCTGCATTGAAATCGGTGTCCTTGAGCTGGAGGGTGCGGCGAATTTTAGAGAATGTTTTGTGTTCGGATGAAGCAGGAATTGGATTGCAGACCCATAACCAAAGTTGGCGATCGCTTTCGGGGTCTGTTTCTGAAAAAGTTTTGTCACCTCTTGCCATGAGTAATGAGCCTTCAGCATTGCGCCAGTTGCTCCATGTGTTGCCTAGAACCATGTCATTGCCTTGAGCGAGTACACGCAGTAAGTCAAAAGCTTCGATGGGATTTAGTTGGACTGGTGTGGCGGTGGCTAGAAGTAAGCTTTTAGTGCGATCGGCGATATCAAATAGAAATTGCAATAAGTTATTTGGTTTGCATTCTTCTTTTTCGCAACCTGCGCCTAAATTTTCCCGACGGGCGCGATGGGCTTCATCGACGATTACACATTCATACTGGATTTGTTTGAGATATTCTCCTGCTTCCGATTTGCTGGTGATGATGCCCTGTGAAACTAAGCCAATGCGACGGGGACAGGTTTTAATTCCCTCTGCACCGATCGCGGGATAATCTAATCCATTTTCATCGACCCATTGCTTGCCATTCCACACCGCAGAAGGTAGATCGAGCAGGGTTTTCATTTCTTCTTGCCATTGCCAGAGTAGAGGTTTGGGCGCGAGGATCAGGATCGGCTTATCGCCATAGAGTGCCATCAACATTGCTGACATCGCTAGTTGGATGGTTTTGCCTAAGCCCACCATATCGGCAAGGATATAACGCGCTCCATGTGGGGTTTTGTGTGCTTGAAATGCGATGTTGACAAAATATTTTTGATGTTCCCAGAGTCCATATTCTTGACGATAGACTGGGGTTTCGATGATGGTTGCCCCTGCTTGGGCGATCGCATCAGGAATGTCGCGCCAAGCTTCGATGCTAGGAATGACGGTGCGTTGCGAGATCCGTCCGATGTCTTCGATCACAAAATCGGCAAGGGGTAAAGCAAGGGGATGATTCCAGAGGCTATTAAATTCTTCTTGTACCCATTCAATTGCTTCGGGGTCATCGTCTTCCCAGAGTAGCTCGTAATGCAGTTTCCAAGCGTGATAGGTTTCGTTGGTGCTACCCATAAATGAGGTTTGCGTACCATCAGCGAGGGTGATTACACCTGCTTTGCCATGCACGAGTCCAAATTTGTCGCGGGGTAAGACTTTGACTTGCATTTTGCCCGATCGCAATACTTGGTAAAGCTTCGCAAAGCGATCTTTGCCGTTTTCTTTGCCATCTAAGATTTTTTGTTCGGGTTCGGATGCACACCATTCGCGGCGCAGGGCATAGTTAGCGGCGGATTTGGCGGCTTCGACATCGCGCACGTTCAGGTCAGAGTTGCAGACAATCCTGACAATGCCTGTCATGGAGGCGATCGCTTCGCCAGCAACTTCGAGCATCGATGAACTAAAGTAACCTGCGATGCGATCGTAGGCTTGTGCGCCTTGCAATTTTTCACAGAGAAAGGTGCGATCGAGTTTCTGACGGCGTGATGAGAAGCGATGGATGGTCATGATCGGTAAGACTTGGCATAGCGAGACTGGACGAGTTTTAACGTAGAGGCAAATTAGGAGTCATAGTGACCTTTGCAAGCAGCGATGAAAATCTCTCGATCGCTAACTTGATAAACTAAACGATGCTCATCACTAATGCGTCTTGACCAGAAACCACTGAGTTCATATTTGAGGGGTTCTGGCTTGCCTATTCCTAAAAATGGCGATTGCTCAATGTCTTTAAGCAGTTCGACAATTTTGTTATAAATTTTGCGATCGATCTTTGCCCATTCGTTGAAGTCAGCAAAAGCATCTGCTTCAAATAAAATCTTGCGCTTCATTAGATGCTGTCCCAGCTAACTTCGACAAGGTTGTTACGATTTTTGATGTTTTCAACCGCAGTAAGTAACCTTTTCCTGTTAGTTGGATGTTCTAAAAGAAAAGCGGTTTCATCGCTTTCATATACGACAATCTCTATGGCTTTGCCATGAAAAGCGGCTTTCAAACTTTCTAAAAAATTATTATCAAGTTCGTCAGCGTTTAGTCGATAGCTGATGTGCATTTTAGTTTTCTCCTAATAATGACTGTTGCTAATCTATTTACACACTATCAT
>Ga0163147_10007439_pt1 | contig 12414 bp, 7 predicted proteins | sample OliLakLV19MP6G1_FD_148597 | JGI IMG/M metagenome (GOLD analysis project Ga0163147, IMG submission 148597) | Freshwater microbial mat bacterial communities from Lake Vanda, McMurdo Dry Valleys, Antarctica- Oligotrophic Lake LV.19.MP6.G1 | ecosystem: Environmental > Aquatic > Freshwater > Lake >...
CGCGGGTGGTTAGGGGGCACATTTATATAAGCTACTTACCCGTTTACCCGCCGACAGGCAGGCAACGGACGACTAAGTGAAAAATAGAAAGTTACTTAGTCGTTAGTTGACGGGTAAGCAATAGTTCTCCACAATAAAAAAAATAAAAATACTAAAGAAATGAACAGTGATTTAAGTGAACTTCAAAAATTGGTAAGGGTCGCTGTGGCAGATTCAGATATTGAGGCTGCTCTGAAACACATGGGAAAAATCAACGACCTTTTAGGCGATGATGAATTTGATACTACTTTTCTAAATATTAGTTGGAGGTATAACCATGATAAAAAGGAGGAAATGCGTGGAACAAAAGATAGTCAGGTAAACCTGAATTCGATTGTAAATTCTATAACAAAATTATTGAAAGATGTCAGAATGATTGCAGATAGACAAGATTTTTATAGTAATAACTATATAAATCGATTCTACAAAAAAGACTTAGAAAATATCGACGGTATATGGAAGTTAGATAAAATAATTAATAAAAATACAATTTTAATAATAACTGGGTGTCATATTTTCATTGAATTGATAGACAAAGTTGCAGCATATAAACTAAAAGATGTCATTGATAGTCAAGGAAAATACCAAGAAAGAAAAAGGGCTATTGTTATGGGAGATAGACAATTTATTGCGGATATAGACCCCAATCATTCTGATGATGTACAAGAAAAAACATTAGGTAACTTGCCTATGATTAGTATTGGTGGCCCAGCAGCGAATCCAATAACTCAAGACTTGAGGGACAGACATGATAACGCTATTAATTTTAAAAATTACACTTTTGCATATAGAAATGACAATGGAGTAATAAAAGTTGCTATTTGGGGTCATTTAGCAATTGACACTCAAAATGCTGTAGATGAATTTATTAAAAACAAGGAAAATGGTCTAGAACATTTTTTGAAGACAGTTTGGCAATAGTACCACTTTTAAAATCATCTGCAACTCTATAATAAGTGGAGAACTAACGCTTCCCTGCCAACCGCTCGCTAAACGCGGCGTTATGGCAGGTAAGCAACCGATGGCTGTAACAATAAAATACAATGAAAATGAAAATGAAAATCAATGAGTTGTTAATTGCTGGTGACACTGGAGCAGCCCTAGAGCTGCTATTTGAGTCAGTGAGAGGTGACTATCTGGAAAAAGAGATAATCCTATTAAGAAGCCGCTATTCAACACACTTGAAAAATGAAAATTTAGGCTTAACAAGGGAAAACGACTCAGAATTAAATAAAATTAAAAAGACAATAATTGTATATGCCTCAAACCTTGAAGATAGATTTAAGAATCCCCTAATCCCTGACTTAGAAGATATGGATGAAATTAAACGTTTCACAAAACTGATAAATAAATCCAAATATTTTAAAGACAAATTGATTGTCAAAGATGGGCCAACTTACAAATTACCAAAATTAGTAGACGAAGGGAAATATTATATTCCAAAAAATATAGAAAATAGATCAAATACAATAAGTAAAGAGCAGAAAAAAAACAACAGGCCCAATGACCCTTGTGCTGGAATTCTGGACTCCCCCATTTGGGAAGACTCCCCTTTACATATTCACTATCATCCCATGCTTTACTCTCAAATTAAAGCTTTTAGAGAAGAAGGTGTTGATGTAAAAATGTTAAGTGTTAATGTTGTACTTTTTTGTGAGGATGAAGAGTTCATATTAGTTCATCGGCGGTCCAAAAAAGCAGACGACTATATTCATACCCTTCATACTTTTGGGGGTGCATTTTTGCCAAGCGGTATATCGCCATATGGAGATTTAGGAGGAATCAGAGAATGCGCCAGAAGGGAAATACATGAAGAAACTGGAATAAGTATTAATATACCTGAATTCACACCTACAATCACAATTGATGAGTTTAACATAAGTTATATTCAAATTGCTTTTTTAGGAATCAATATCCCTAAAGCCAATTTAATTGATTTAAGGTCTAATTGGGAAGGCACTGTTCAAAAAATCAAATTTACTGAACTGGAGTCAAATTTAAAAAATATTGATTTATGGACACCAACAGGTTGGTTACACATTTTGTATTGGTTAGTTCTCAATACGCCAAATTCTAACCGGGAATTAAAATTTAAAAATAAATCAAGTTTGGATCTAGCAAATCAACTAATTGATTATTTGGAGGAAATAGAAAATAATACAGCCATCTAACGCTTCCCTGCCAACCGCTCGCTAAACGCGGCGTTATGGCAGGGAAGCAAATGTTTGTTGCCATTCGATGGAGGGCTGGGCGGTTATGGTTGTGGCTAATAGGAGGGGGGCGAGTAGGGAAAGGAAGGTTTTTATCATTTTTGAGAAATTTGATAAAGAGGGGGGGCTGGTTATACTGTCACCTGATTATACAAGCCCTTCCCGCAAAAACTTTCCCCGACGGCAAACCCACCGTGACGACATATAAACCGCCCGGTATTGCCGAAATGTCTACTTCCTGAGCATCGGAGAAGGTACTCCGGAGATGTTCGCGGCCCAACAAGTCTGTAATACTGATGGACAGGACGGGTTCAGCTCCTTCCTCCAATGAAATTATGCCAGACAAGGCAGGGCTTTTGATAGAGATATATTGTGCCGCCGGGTTAGGGAAGATTTCTAAAGGGAGCAAAGTGGGGGCGGAGGTAGAAGTAGATACGGGGGAGAGTTTTACGACCCAGATGTCCGTTTTGCCCTGGACGCCTGTAACGTCCCCATCATTGGACCAGGCGTCTCCAGCCAGGATGAATCCTCCATCCTTTGTCTGCTTAACGGCATGGCCAGTCTCTGCCATGCTCCCACCGAGTGTCTTTTGCCACTGGATTTCTCCGGTTTCGGACAATTTGACCACCCAAAAATCGGCGCCCCCATCATTGCCCAGCACATCGCCATCGAAGGATCCCGCAAGACCGATGGCAACATACCCGTTGTCGTCCGTTTGCTCGATTGCGCGACCGTAATCCTCTCCGCTACCGCCCAGCGCTTTTTGCCATTCAATGGCCCCGGTTCCGTTCAATTTTACTACCCAATAATCAAAGCCGCCATGATTCCCGCTCACATCGCCGTTGTGCGACCGAGACTGTCCAATCACAATATAGCCGCCGTCCTGGGTTTGGTGTATGTCATTGGCGCGTTCAGTCCCGGTGCCACCCAGGGCTTTTTGCCATTCTATTTTCCCTTCAAAATTAAGCTTGACCACCCAATAATCTGAATTTCCATGTACATTGCTGACATCCCCGTCGGGCGAATTGGACCCGCCCGCTACGATATAACCTCCATCCGAAGTTTGGCTGACCGAATGGGCGAGGTCGAGAAAACTCCCGCCCAATGACTTTTGCCACTCAATCTGGCCTGTATTGCTCAATTTCACCACCCAAAAATCCAAGGAACCGTGGTTTACGGTTACATCGCCATTGGGAGTGCCCGATCTGCCAGCTACAATATACCCTCCTTCGGCAGTCTGCTGGATGTCCAATGCATCCTCCCACCCCGTCCCGCCGAGGCATTTTTGCCATTGCATTTCCCCGGCGCTGTCCAATTTTACTACCCAGGCATCAAAATCTCCTTGGTGTCCAGACACGTCGCCGTCGTTTGACTTTGCGAAACCTGCGACAACATAGCCCCCGTCCGATGTTAACTGAATTGAGAATGCCTCCTCTAAGTCACTCCCTCCATATAGTTTTTTCCATTGAAGTGCCCCTAAACTGTCTAATTTCAGCACCCAAAAATCCTCGTAACCATTGTTTGGCCCCGCATCCCCGTCCTGCGAGCCCGCTGTTCCAGTGACGATATAACCACCGTCCCTGGTTTGTTGGATGGATCTTGCTTCATCCCAGTTACTGCCGCCGAATGTTTGTTGCCATTCGATGGAGGGCTGGGCGGTTATGGTTGTGGCTAATAGGAGGGTGAGGAGTTGGGAGAGGAAGGTTTTTATCATTTTTGAGAAAATTTTGGCAAGGGTTTTGTCATCTGGGTTTTAGAGGGATTTCTTGGACACGAAAGCAGCAAAAAAATGAGAATGTTGGCACAAATTACTAAGAAATGTTGGGTAAAAATCAAAAGCCCGCTGGATAGTTTGAATATCTGAGGTTCAAGCAAAAATAAATTTGGCAGAAGGGTTGGTTGGTTACAGCTTGCACTTTACATTTGCCCAAGCTAAATCAACTTGAAACAATCATGCCCGCCAACCCAAATGTTCAAAGGAATCGTGCCCTCTCAATTATTTCGTGCACATGCGCGGGTGGTTAGGGGGCACATTTATATAAGCTACTTACCCGTTTACCCGCCGACAGGCAGGCAACGGACGACTAAGTGAAAAATAGAAAGTTACTTAGTCGTTAGTTGACGGGTAAGCAATAGTTCGGCGCAAGTCAAACAAATAAATATAAAAAATTGAGCGTGCTGCATTTCAAACTTTTATGCCATGACAACCATTCATAAATTTTTTACATTTCGAAAAAGCGGGAAAAACACCCCAAAATCTTTAAATTTAAACCCCATTTATTTAAAAGAAATTAATTATTTTATTAGTATTGGAGATACAAAATCATCATTGAAAACACTTGAAAAGGCCGTTGAAAATACAGAGCCTAAATATACAAATTTTGTAGCTTCTTTAATGGGGAATTGGGCAGCCGAGCATAAAAAATATTTGCTTAACACCATAGATTTGAAATATTTTTCAATGATAGATGCTAATACCAGATTAAGTATTATTGAATTTATCAATCCATATTCAATCGAGCAACCAAATACATATACAGATAAAAGAAAATTTGTTTTTGCAGCAAAAAATAACCCTCTCAGGTTTATTTTCCGGCGCATACCATTTTTAGACTTCTCTCAAAATTATTTCAAACCATTACTTAATGAAAACTACGTTTTTAGTAAAAATAACCTATTAAGTAACTTCAATAACTACAAGGAACCATTAAATGCTATTTTGCCAAATATCAATGACTTAGCAATTCAAGTAAATCCTTCACCATCTAAGAGAATTAAAAAGATGTTGAAGAGCAGTTTGTTTAATTATTTAATGAAAGGAGTGTTAAAAGTTGACAAAAATTATTATATATTAATATATGGAGATTCTGGTAGTGGCAAAACAACTTTTTTACAAAAGTTGTTTTATGATTTTGCTCGCACTTATCCTACATCCGACTTGGCATTTATTTATTCTGGCGACAATACAATTCCGTACATCAGTACTATTTCAGAACCAGAAAACACAATTCTTTTTATTGATGCCTTAGACGAAGACACTCAATGTAGACAGAATTTACAAAGAGGCATAGAATTGCTCGCCGGTCAAATTAAGAAATTTAAAAAAGTAATCATTACTTGTAGGCCTCAATTGTTTGCTAATTTTGAACAAGAGTGGCATAGAATTGAGTCTGATATTCGATTGCAAATAATTGATTTGCCTCCACTAACGGATAAACAGGCAGTTGATTACTTGAAAGTAAAGTTTCGCGATGTTGGTGAAAAAACATCTGCGGCCATTATTCTTTATGAATCTAATAAAGATTTTTTTAAAAAACCAATAATTTTATCTTGGTTTGATATTTTATTAGAAAACAATAGTGTTGTGTACACTGCTTTATTTCAAGTATATGATGCGATTGTTCAAAAAATATCAGACCGAGAAAGCAATGTTGTAGAAAAAGATAACCTGCATATAGGAACATATGCACAAAATTTAGTCCAATTTTCAAAAAAATTGGCAGTTCACACATATGATAATAATTCAAAAACATTAAACATAGATGAAATTCATTATTTCTCAAACAGTGCGAATATAATAAATATTGATGCTCAAAGTAGATCGTTTTTAAGCAGGGATAGAAATCGGGAGGGGTTTCATTTTACTCACGCCTCGTTCATTGACTATTTTTTGTCAATAGCATTATTTGATTTTGATATAAAAGAGGAAGGATTCCCATTTGAAAGTTTTCCGGAAGTAGAAAGGTTTTTTCTTGAAATGTGTTGGATTAAGAACGCAAAATTAAAACACTTACCCCTTTGTGCTGATGGCGGGTTGTTAAACTTAAATGATGATAGAAGCCTTATAGAGTCTTATCATTATTGCCTTTCTGTTCGAAATCGCGCTTTCCGTAGTATGATTGTTCCGTATGAAAACATATTGATAAATCATCCATACAAGTATTTAGCTATTGATCTGATTACATTTTTAAAACCTTTTCTCATAGATAGAGAGTTAAAACATTATATATTCGATGAGCACAATATATTTCAAAATATGCTCGACGACAAAGAAAACTTTATTGCAAGTTCCACATTTTACGTTGAGCAATTTTTGAATGAATACATATTCTCAGAATTGACTAAATTTGTTCAATTTGACAAAAAAATATTTTATAGTAATCTATGTATAGAAGAATATCAAAAGATTTTACCAAAATGCTATCCAAAAATAGATTTTGGCGAAGTGCTTGACTATCTTTTTCAGAAGAACTTTAATGTAAAAATGGTTTTTAAAAAACTTGAAAAACTTACTATCCGTGGAATAGGATTAAAGAATATTTCATTCTTAACTTTTGAAAATGATGGGTTTTATGACCTGGTTCACCTAGATTTATCTTTAAATAGTATTAATGCTCAAAATTATCAACTTAGAGCATTGTTCAACTTAACTAACCTAAATGCATTATTTTTATTTGGAAATCCTTTGTTAGATATTAATCCGGATAAACTAGGAGATAATTCTTCATTTGATTGCTTAGAAGTACTACGTAGTGAATTATTTAGTTTGCCGGATATGGTAATTCTAAATTCTAATACTTTTTTGATAGGTCGGGCTTACAGTTTATTTGAAACATCGTCTACATTGCCAATAGATGAAGAGCCTAACTGTAAGATTCGTTTGCATGATTTTATGATCGGTAAATATCCAGTAACCTTGGGTGAGTTTCGACAATTTATTGAAGCCGGGGGTTATATTACTGACGCTGAAATAAACGATCGTGGCAGCTTAATGTTTGATACTGATACTGAGGTATGGGTATGGCAAAGCAACTTGCGTTGGAATAGTAATGTACACGGTGATGAACAGACAAACAATCTTCATCCTGTAATAAACATTAGTTGGTATGATGCAATTGAATATTGTAACTGGTTAAGTCAAAATCATAATCTTAGACCAGCGTATATAATTAATAAATCCCGAAAAGACCCATTGAATAAAAGCAAGACCGACATTAAGAAGTGGACTGTATACCGATCGAAAAATTCGAATGGATATCGATTACCTACTGAGGCAGAATGGGAATATGCTTGTCAATTGGAGAAAGAAAATTTTTTTTTTGCTGGAAGCGATAATATAGGCGATGTAGGTTGGTATATTGGTAATTCAAATGGAACCACTCAGCCAGTTGGTATTAAAAAACCAATAATAAGTAAACATGGTCAAATTTTTGATTTATGTGGGAATATTTACGAATGGTGCGAAAACTGGTATAAAGCAAAGTGGTACAATGAATTATGTATAGTAGAAGAATCTGTTAACCCTACTGGTCCAGATACTGGATCAGAACGTGTGCGACGCGGAGGGTCATGGCGGGGGGAAAGTAGAGGAGCACGAGTATCAGCAAGAAATTCAAGCGCACCAAATTACTCCCACTATCATGTTGGTTTTCGACTTGTTCGTTCAAATACTCCTTAACAATCGCACATACTTGAAGATAAACTCTGATGCTTTAAGCCCAGTATTCATTTCTATGTGTGCCATATTTGCCATTTTTTAGCAAGTTTGTAACTCAATATCATTTTTTAGCCGTTGAGTTCAAATATTTATGATACTTACTAAGATAAACATTGCCAGACAAAGCAAAGGAGCAAACATATAAAAATTGAATATTTACAAGTCTGAACTTATTAATACAGTGAAATTTTAAAATGCGCAGAACAATCCACTACCTATCATGCCTCCTAAACGTCGGCACGTCGGCAGTGCTCACGTTAGCACCAATAAGAGGGGGTAGCCGAGCGTGGCACGAAGAGCGGGGCATCTACTATGACGACTGCGATAAATATTGATCATCTGCGGATTTTGGTGGACAGCGGATCGGCTTGGCGGGATTGGTTGGGGCAGTCGCCCGAATGATCCGTGTTCGGGTTTGAAAAATATCCTAGCGCGAAGTTGAATATATAATATTGATTATCAGTGGATTTTTAGCGGACAGCTCCTACGAGGACAAACAAGGCATAAAGCGTTATGTGACGGAAGTGGTAGGGGAGGAAATCATCATGCTCGATAAAAAAGAGGGGTGAAGGAAGTGCGCATTTTGTATTGCCGAACCGGAAACAATACAAAATGCGTACTTCGCATTTTGTATTGTTTCTGGAATGAAAGTTTTCATTTGATGATTCGTAAGGTTTTGATTTAGTGATATTTGAAAAATATTTTCTGAAATATTTTCAGTGTTCTGATGCTTTTTTACCTTTGTGCGTTAGATGTGCGAGGTTCGCATATTATCACGTTGGCTGCAATAAATTTAGACCCTACAAACTATGGTGTACTTTTCAGACTTTTTTGACATTTCCGAAGACATAATTGAAGAATATGGAGCTTTCAATATTTCATTAATCAATGACCTACCATTATTTATTGACCCATTCCTATTATTCGGAAGTGAGAAAGCTGAATATCAAAAATTGCATACAGAAATATTAGACTATTTAGTATTTCTAAAAGAAAAATCCGCAGAAGGAATTACATCACTTGCACAAGTTAAAACTTGGTACTACTTTCAAGAGGTTAGACAAAATTGGCTTGGGTACAGTATGTTTGGAAACGGTGGTAGCGGATTAGCAAAACAATTTGGAGAAGCTTTGTCTGCAAATATGCACACTGTTTTTAGCGACTTAAGAAAAGAAACAATTACAACATCATCTCATCTTGAAAAAGCAGGACTGTTTTCAATTGGAGTTGGCAGGGACAATATTAGTGACTTTACTTGTAACTTAATAAAGTGCTACCTTCTTCAATATTCCCAGGATTTTGCAATCAAACATTTAGCAGACAATCAAAAAAAGAAAATAACTGTAAACAAAGTCTATTTCAATTACGACCTTGAAGTTTGGATGCCAAAGGAATTTACACTTCCCTATTATGACAACGACTATGTATTGTTAACACCAAAAGACATTTTAACAAAAGATGAAAATTGGATTAACAATCACGACCTCGTTGGCGATTTTAGTAGCATCTGTAAATCAATTCCTAACGAAGTTTTAAGAACAGAAATTCAGAATTACCTAAATAAAAGAATACCGAAGAAAGAAAATAATAAGAAGCCTTCACAAAAAGAAATGTCAAGGGCAATCTATGAAACCATACATCAATTTCCAACCATTATTGATTATTACATAAAGCAGAAAGAGCAAAATAAAGAAGGAGCAAAAAGAACTTCCAAATTGAAAGTTGGTGAAGTTGAAGAAGTGTTTATAAAAAATGTTCAAGAATTAGTTCAGCAATTATCTAAAGAAACTGACTTTTTTAAAGTTTCGGAAACCAATTCACATACGGCAGCAATGAAGCGTTTAGGTTTTCTAAAACACGTTATTGAAGACAATGATGGCTATAGATTATTTTACCATAAAGGTCAACCAATAAAAAGAGAAGCTGACTTGCAAATAATATTCAGGCTAACTTGGTTTGGGACAGGTTTTGACGTAAACAGGGAAGTTAACAACGGACGAGGACCAGTTGACTATGCCATTTCAAAAGGCTCAAAAGACAAAACTCTTGTTGAATTTAAATTGGCTTCAAACTCTCAACTTAAAAAGAACCTTCAAAATCAGGTTGTAATTTATGACAAAGCAAACGAGACAAAAGAAAGTATAAAAGTTATTCTGTATTTTGACACAGCAGAATATTTGAAAGTAACAGGAATAATCAAGGAACTTAAATTAGACAACGACACTAACATAATACTCATTGACGCAGGTAACGACAATAAAAAATCTGCATCCACAGTGTAGACTTTTACTGCAGCCAACAAAAGGTTTGGCAAAATACGGGCGGACGGAAGTTATCTTCGGCATTTGTAATTCTGTTGTGCTTTGGTTCGGGGCTTGACATTTACTATTTAGCTTTTTGTTGTTATCTTCATCAAAAGTTTTTCAATCAGCATTTGTTCCGGGCTTGACAAGCATCTATTCCCGTACTTCGCCAAGCCTCGAACGTTATCGGATATTCTAGGACGACAGTGCAAACCTTCAACAGTCAGACAAATTAATAAGCAAAAGACAAGATGAACATTCAAAAAGTAATAATTCAGAACTTCAAGACACTCAGAAATTTTGAAATTAATCTGAATAAAGAGTTGAATATAATTGTCGGTGATAATGAAGCAGGAAAATCTACATTGTTAGAGGCAATAAATTTAGTGCTAACTGGACAACTCAACGGAAGAAATATCAATTATGAAATTTCACCTTTTCTTTTTAGCAAATCTGTAGTTGACGAATATTTGACCAAACTAAAAGCTGGTTCTAATCCCGAGCTACCTAGAATCACAATTGAAATTTACCTTCACAATAAACCTGAGTTTGTTAAACTAAAAGGAAATAACAATTCAAAAAATGAAGACACTTATGGCGTTTCTTTAAAAATTGAATTCAACGAAGATTACAAAGACGAATATTCAAAATATATTTCTGACCCAACAAATATTACTACCCTTCCAACGGAATATTACAGTGCTAGACTTTATGATTTCGCAAATAAACTTATTACACCGAGAAGTATTGAGCTTAATTCTACTTTAATTGATACAACTACAATAAAACTTCAAAATGGTGCAGATTATTATCTACAAAGAATTATTGAGCAGAGTTTAGATACAAAAGAGAGAACTGGATTATCATTGGCTTTCAGAAACCTTAAAGAATCCTTCAAAGAACAAGATTCTATAAAAGCCATCAATGAGAAACTAAAAAGTAATAAAGGAGAAATAACCAACAAAGACTTATCTGTTTCTATTGATATATCACAAAAATCAAGTTGGGAAAATAATCTTACATCTTACATAGACGATATTCCATTTCAATTTTCAGGTAAGGGAGAGCAGAACTTTATCAAAATGCTACTGGCATTGGACAAAAATATAACCAAGAGCGATGTTATATTAATTGAAGAACCTGAAAATCATCTTTCATTTTCTACTATGAATGCCTTAATTAAAAAAATGGCAGAAAAATGTATAGACAAGCAAATAATAATTACAACTCATAGCACTTTTGTATTAAATAAATTGGGGCTTGACAACCTTATTTTATGGGGAGAAGACAAGAAAACGATGAGCTTAAAGGATTTGAAAACCGACACACAGGATTACTTCAAAAAACTAGCCGGCTACGATACTTTACGACTGGTTCTTTCTAAAAAATCAATTTTGGTTGAAGGTCCATCCGATGAATTAATTGTGCAAAAAGCATATTATCTTTCTAAAGGTAAATTACCAATTGAAGATGGTATTGATACCATTTCTGTAAAAGGTTTATCCTTCAAGAGATTTTTAGAAATTGCCAAACTACTGAAAAAGGAAGTTTGTGTTGTAACTGACAATGATGGGGATTACAAAAAGAAGGTAGAAAATAAGTATGTAGATTATTTTGGCGTCAGCAACATAAAAATATGTTATGACAAAGACGATACTTTGAAAACTTTAGAACCACAACTCGTTGCTTGCAACGACCTACCAACGCTGAATAAGATTTTTAAAACAAGTTTGCCAGACAAACAAGCAATTATTGATTTTATGATAGATAACAAAACAGAATGTGCATTATCAATCTTCAATACAACTGAAACTTTTGAATTTCCAAGCTATGTTAAACGATCATTCCAATAAAATAATTGTTGCTTCGGCTGGTTCAAGAAAGACGACCTACATAGTTAAAGAGGCTCTTTCAAATCCTACTGACAATATCCTGATACTGACTTATACCATAGACAATATTAATCAAATTCGGAATTACATTACTCGGGAAAATGGATACATACCTACCAATATTACAATTCTAAGTTGGTTTTCTTTCTTACTCCAAGAGTGTGTAAGACCATATCAAAACTTTGTATATTCAGACAAAAGGATTGAAACCGTTTATTTTCCACCTGATATTGGAAAGTTTAAAGCTGATAGGCGATTTATAAAAAAAGAAAATGTTAAAAGCTATTTTCTTGTTGGTGGCAAATACATTATAAATGAACATATTTCCGAATTTTCTTGTCTTTGCAATGTAAGCCTACGACAAACCCCATACCCATCTACCCGATTCCCTCCTCTTTTGGTTTCCAGAACTGCGGCAGCAGTAGCCCGAGTTCAGATATTTTACAATCTTGGATCCGCTTGAGTACATCGTT
>Ga0163147_10007441_pt1 | contig 12412 bp, 10 predicted proteins | sample OliLakLV19MP6G1_FD_148597 | JGI IMG/M metagenome (GOLD analysis project Ga0163147, IMG submission 148597) | Freshwater microbial mat bacterial communities from Lake Vanda, McMurdo Dry Valleys, Antarctica- Oligotrophic Lake LV.19.MP6.G1 | ecosystem: Environmental > Aquatic > Freshwater > Lake >...
CTACAATACCGGAATAAATTACTCGAATCTTTATGGATACTCGGGTGGGGCATATTAATCGTATCAATTGTCTTATTGATTATTCTTTCCATCAAAAAAGAATCCAATAATGTCTAGCTTATGAAAATACTCATTACAGGCGGAGCAGGCTATCTTGGATCAGTACTCACCCCCCATTTATTGCAAAATGGCCATCAAGTAACCGTGCTCGATAACTTCTTATTCGGACAAAGCAGTCTCTTGGACTGTTGTCATCATGAAAACTTTTCAATTATTCGCGGCGATTGTCGGGCCGAAAATATATTGAAAGATGTCATCCGAAAATATGATGTGATTATTCCCCTCGCGGCTATCGTCGGAGCACCTTTGTGTAATGCCGATAAACTGGCTGCACAAACAGTTAATCAGGATGCTGTGGAGATGATTTGCCGCCTTGTCAGCAAGGAACAAAGAATCCTCATGCCAGTGACTAATAGCGGATATGGAATCGGAGAAAAGGGGAAACATTGCACGGAAGAATCTCCCTTAAGGCCCCTATCACTTTACGGGGTTACCAAGGTAAAAGCTGAAGAGGCCGTCTTATCCCGTGAAAATAGCATGACATTCCGGCTCGCGACTGTCTTTGGTACTTCTCCGCGTATGCGTCTTGATTTGTTAGTAAATGATTTTGTTTATCGCGCAGTACATGACAGGGCTTTAGTTATTTTTGAAGGTCATTTTAAACGGAATTTCATTCATATTCGAGATGTGGCAAGAGTCTTCAGCCATGGTCTGAACAATTTTGAGTCAATGAAAGGTAAACCTTACAATGTGGGACTCGATGATGCGAACCTTTCCAAACTCGAACTCTGTGCGGAAATCAAGAAGCAGCTTCCCGGCTTTGTTTATCTGGAGGCTCCCATCGGGGAAGATCCGGATAAACGCGATTATATTGTTTCAAACGCCCGTTTGGAGGCGACAGGATTCAAGCCGGAATGGGGATTACAACGAGGCATTACTGAGCTCATGAAGTGTTATCAGATGATCAGGAATACAAGATATTCAAATGTCTAAGAGCCTAGAGCCACCGGTTTGCGTGATTCTGGCCGGCGGTCTGGGGACGCGTATCCGATCTATCTTGCCAGACATCCCAAAACCCTTGGCTATCTTTGAGGGAAAACCATTTATTGAATGGGTGATACGATTCTTGGCCAAGCAGGGGATCAGGGAATTCATCATATCCGCAGGATATAAAGGTGAGATGATTGCCGACTATTTCACTCATTCCAAAATTCCTAAGATCAGGATTGATGTTGTCATTGAGAGCACCCCGAGGGGAACTGCAGGAGGTTTTTTAGAGGCCTATCGCTCTATCCCTTACTCCACTAATAAATATCTGATTGTCAATTCGGACTCACTTGTTTTAACGGAACTGCAACACCTCTGGAAATATCAAAAGCCTTATACCGCAAGCATTTTGGCAGTATTCCAACAAGACGCATCCTCATTTGGCACATTGGAATTTGATGAAAAAATGAATTTAACCCAGTTCAAAGAAAAAATGCCGGGTACTGGATATATCAATGCTGGAATTTATTGTTTTTCCCAAGAATCCATTTCCCGTTTTTCCGAGGGGGCAACGCTCAGCTTTGAAAAAGATATATTTCCAAATCTCATTGAAAGGAAAGAGCCTATTAAAGTTATAAAGAGCGAGGCACCATTTCTCGACATGGGCACTCCCGACTCATTTGCTCAGGCCAATTCGTTTATTAACGAGAATATGAATTGGTTTTTAGATTAATCGCCTAAGAGTTTTCTCTTGAGCTTGATTTTTGTCATTTCTTCAACATTTTTTCGCTGCAATGCCCCGAAACGGGTATTAATCAACTCTAGAAACTTTGGATAGGTGAAGTATTTTTGCCATGCCTCATCGCGAAACTTTAAAACATCGGCGGCAGAAAGATATTTTGTCGGTAAGGGTTCGCATTCATAGGACAAAAAGCCGTAACCTTCATGTGTATCAGGTAATTTCCAGCCGCGGTCTTTGGCTATATTATGAAGGGGACTGCCCGGTAAAGCCATACACGGATACATATTGGCCATTTCCGTACAAAGCTCCAAAGCTAAATCCAATGTTTGATTCATTGTATCCAAGGTATCGTCAGGAAAGCCGAAAATAAAATTTGAGATCACATTAATATCAGAATTTCGTACTGTTTTGATCACTTCCCGGATATCTACATCTTCAAAAGACCCTTTGGACACTTCACGACGAACCGTCTGACTTCCCGCCTCGACACCTAAAGCAAGCCATAGGATACCCGCTTTTCTGAATTTCTCCAAATATTGTGACCTAACCGTATCAACCCGTGAATACGCCCACATGTGTAGATTCAAGCCACGGTCTATAATACCATCCACCAAAGGTTCAAAATAGTTTTTATTCAAAAAAAACATTTCATCAGAAATACGAATTGTGCTCACGCCTAGAGACGCCAATTTCTCGAATTCCGCCAACATGAGCTCCGGCGACCAAAAACGCATACCTGTGGAATTTGCTGAAACAATCCCATCGGTATTATCCACACGGTTAACGATATTGATCATACAAAAGTCGCACTTAAAACGACAACCCAGAGATGTATAAATCGCTGCAAAAGGGGTCCTGATTTCGTGGTCAAAATTCGCATGCCAAAAGTGTGAGCGGTATAGATCCAAGGGCTTTTCACGATAAGGTAATAAATCCCATGCGTAACCTGGCAAATCAATATCCATTCGATTTTGCGGAACAATCTGTTCGGGATCATTGAGGATTAATTCATTGCCCCGCTTAAAACCGATCCCTTTTACCTTTTCTAAATGGTCGGAAAGATTTGTCTGCAGGAGATTTCGAAGGGCATAAACCCCTTCATTCAAAAGGATAAAATCTACCCATGGATAAGAGAGAACCTCTTTTGGTAATGCGCTGGTATGTGAACCTACAAAACAAGTTTTGAATGAAGCATTTTGTTCTTTAAGCAAGTGAGATAAGGCCAGTGCACCCGTCATATTCGTTGTCCCCGAATTCGGATTCTGTCCGTAAACAACAAAACAAACTAAACGAGGATTACATTCTTCAATCCTTGTTACTGCTTGTTGCATCGTTAATCGCTCGGCCGTACAATCGATAATTGCTACGCCTAACCCTACAGATCGACAACTTTGAGCAAGCAACAAAGCCCAAGTCGGCGGCTCAATGGCTGCAAAATCTTTACTTAAATCCTGATAGGCCTTGAGCGAGGAGTCCGCACTCACAAAGAGTACATCGAGTTGTTTATTCATAGCTATACTGTATTAAGTTTATGACAAAGTGTTTTGACATCCTCTAAATCCAAAGCAGGGTAGTTCCCTATATAATACCCATAAAAATGAATATGATCAACATTGGGGAAATCTGTCGGCTCTATATCCGGGTAGAGCTGGCGGATATAAGGTTGTCTTAATTGATTTCCTCCACCGGCTGTCCCTCTCCTAAACTCTACTTTCCATGACCTCATTTGCTCTTCAAGTCGATCTCTGAACTGTGGATCCGCTTTTTTTAGAACGAGAGTAAAAGCGTAGTTTGAGCTTCCTTGTTGGTCAAAGTCTGTAATATATTTTTCTGAATTCAGGCCATCTAAAAATATTTTTAAATGCAATGACCTTTTCTGGTTATTAGCATCTAAACGAGGGAGTTGCTTTCTTCCGATAATAGCATTCAACTCCGTGCTGCGGACATTATAAGCCGGATAAGCAAAGATAAAATCTGGGTTTAAGTCAGGAAACCGCTTCTTATAATCTTCTTTTATATCCTGTGATGTCGCTTCTCTGACCATTCCGTGGGAACGGAGCAGGCGGACTGTTTGATAAAAGGACTCATCATTTGTACAAATCATCCCCCCCTCAATGGTGCTGAGATGATGTGCGTAGTAGAAAGAAAAATTTGAAGCAAACCCGTAACTACCTAGTTTTTGCCCATTAAATGTCGCTCCGTGGGATTCACAGACGTCTTCAAGCAGGAGAATATTTCGTTCTTTTAAGAAATCCAGAAGCTTTTGATTCAGCGCATTATACCCGAGCACATGAGTTAAAAAAACCGCTTTCGTACGAGAAGTGACTTTTTGAATAATTTGCTCTACATCCATCCCCAGATTTTTCATGTCAATATCCACAAAGACAGGGTCAAATCCGCAATGGATAATCGATGATATATCCGAAACCCAGGTTAAAGTGGGAACAATCACCTCTCCCCCCCCATACAAATGCTTTAATGCAGCAATTGTAAGGAGGTTGGCGGATGAACCAGAATTAACAAAAAGACTATATTTGACCCCCAACCATTCAGACCATTCCTTTTCGAATGCCCTTACATTTTCACCTTGTGTCAGAATAGGATCATCCGCTTTGAGATGTTCGATTACCGCATCCAAATCCTCACGGAGGATATTGTTGCGCATCAGAGGCCATGAACCATGTTTAAACATAAAATGAGTCGATACTATTTTTCACTGTAATAATCACCGTATTCCACCACCAAAGTACTTTTGTCGTCTTCCCTCAATAAGGCTTTTTCATAGGCGGGAAAAACTTCTTCTGCCTCTTCCAGTCGAATCACATCGATATTTGGACACATTAGCCTGAATGCTTCGGTATAATCTCCAACATGTTGATATTGAGGGTGCAAAGGGCGCTCTGCCCCGATAGACGTCCTAATAATACATTTAGGTGAATATCCTGAATCGGAAATAAGATGGAATTTATCCAAATGATTGACAATCTGGTTAACAGCCAAAAGTAAGAAATTCCACCGCGGAAAAATTGAAACAGGGATCATGCCGTTAATCGCCATTCCATTACTCATTCCCATTTGGAATTCTTCTGCAACAGGTAATTCTACCCGTTTACCAAGATCAATATCTTTAAGGGTGTTATACATAGCCGTACCAGGTTCACAGACAGCTTGCCCCATAAATACAGTTCGTGGATCCTTTGCAAGGTATTCCATACTTCTTTTTAATTCATCAAAATATTTCATAGATTATACAATTAAAATTGAACCCTAACCCCCGCCCCTGCGTGTGGGTATTTGGTTTGATATTTATAGTAGAGAACCTTTGGATGCTCTCTGGACTCATAACTCAGCTCTGTCATATTCCATACATCCCTCGTATTCGTACAAACGGATTTCTCATTGTCCTCAATAATAAATGTGATTGGTAAATCATGTTGTTGGCTATATTTAATCGATTCATGGGCGATTCCGGTTTCCGATGTCATTTCTCCCATAAAACAATAAACATGATTGGATTCATTTTTCCTTTTAATGGACATAGCTACTCCAACAGCAATTGGGACGATCCCACCAACAATTGCTGAAGACAATATTCGGTATTCCGGAAAACAAAGGGAGATTGAATGTCCCCTTATGATTTCCTGTTTTACTAATTCCGAGGGAACCCCCTTTAATAAACATTGGTAATGGCTACGCCATGAGCACATAATCCAGTCTTCTGGATTCACACACTTAAAAACTTTTATTATTTCATCTTCATTTCCGTAATATAAATGAATCGGCGCACGAATTTTAGACTGATTAAATTCATTGGCTATATCTGTTTCAAAGTCTATTAATTCTTGTTTTGTTAATGTATTCACTAATCAATTCCTCAATCCTGAATTTATTAAACTAATTAATTCTGATATATTACTCATAAAATAGTATCTTACTACCTTCTGTTTCAAATTTAAAAGGCACATGGAGAAGGTCGCCGAGGGCTCTTTTTATTTTTTCATGTTTTTCAGGGTGGGCAAATATCAAAAGAAACCCTCCTCCCCCCGCTCCTAGAAGTTTTCCTCCAATAGCTCCATACTTAAGGGCTTTATCATAGATTTCATCCACATAAGAAGTTGTAATACAATTATTAATACTCTTTTTTGCCGTCCAAGCTTGATGGAGTAATTCCCCAAAATCAAGGATATTTCCCCCATTTTTTAAAACCTCTATACCACTAAAAACCAGGCCATGTAGTATTTTCAGATAACTCTCCTTGTCATGCAATGTGGAAATATATTGTCCAGCGACTTGTGAGGCTATTCGTTTTATCCCTGTATAAAACAATAAACAGTGGTCTTCGATTTCCTGCATTCTCTTCGAGGGTAATATGACGGGCTGAACCGTAAAATCCCCGTTTGGCAAGAATTGAATCAAGTTTAACCCCCCGTATGCGGCACTGATTTGATCTTGGGAACCCACATTTTCTTTGAGAAGTTCCTGTTCCAGATGAATAGCTTGTTGTGCCAACTCTCTTTTAGAAATCATTTTTGCATTCAAAGCACTCAAAACATTGATTAATCCAACGGTAAAGGCTGAACTCGAACCCATCCCGCTCCGCGCAGGCAAATCCCCATCGTGATGCAGTTCAATTCCTTCTGAAATTTTCATTTGCTCGAGTAAAACACGGACAACAGGATGCTTGATATCTGAAGCCTTCAAACAATCCTCTATTTTTGAATAAACTATCCTGTACTTATGTTCAAAAAATGGAGGTAAATACCGGCAGGATAGATAACAATACTTGTCAATTGTCGTTGATAATACAGCACCCCCATTGCTTTTATACCATTGAGGATAATCTGTTCCTCCGCCCAAAAATGATACACGGAAGGGCGTCCTTGTAATAATCATCTATTGACATAACCAAATACACCAAAACTAAACAATTGTTTTTTAATATTAAAACATTGATTCTTGAATAAGTTTAAAAAGGAGGAATACTCGAAATTTAATGAAAATTGCTTGGCTGACACATCGTGACATTAAAAACCCTCGGGCAGGGGGGGCGGAAATTGCCGTTCATAGGCTTTCTCTTGAGCAAATAGCCCAAGGCCATGAGGTCAGTTGGTTCACATCAAAATTCCCAGGGGCTGAAAACACCGAGGTTATTGACGGAATTAAAGTCAATCGTGTCAGTTCAGAAAATCTCCTGAATTGGTATTTACTCGTTTTTTTTAGAAAAATAATGCGTCCTTTTGATATTGTGATCGAGTCACTCTGCAAGGTTCCTTTTTTTTGGCGCGGTCATAAAAGCCAGAAGGTCATGGCTTATACAACCCATCTCTTTGGAAAAGCCATTTTTGATGAAACAAATCCACTCGCTGGTAGTTATGTTTATTTTCTAGAGAAGTTAATTCCTTTTTTCTACCAAAAACATTTATTTGCAGCAATCTCCCCATCCACAAAAGATGATCTCATCTCCCGAGGTATCCCCTCATCACGAATCGTGGTAGCCCCTTGTGGAATTAATTTGAAAGTCGTTCCTGGAATTTTAAATGCTGAAACAAGATCAAAAACACCACTGATCATCTATGTAGGAAGACTTAAAAAATATAAGGGTTTGGAATATGTATTACGCTCCCTGCCCCCCATTATTAAAAAGACTCCTGAGTTTCAATTAATGATCCTCGGGGATGGTGATGACCGCTCCCGCCTTGAGGAGGAAGCTCGTAACCTTGGAATACAAAACCATGTATTATTTACGGGTTATGTCTCAGAAGAGGAGAAAATCAAGTGGCTCCAGCAAGCCTGGGTCATGGTATACCCTTCTGTTAAGGAAGGACAAGGGCTATCGATTTTAGAGGCTGCTGTATTCCAAACGCCCACAATCGCCAGTCATTCCCCCGGATTACGAGATTTTATCTTGAATGGAAAAACAGGGTTACTTGTAGGACATACCCAGCCTGAAACCTGGGCAACGGCCATTGAAGAAACCATAAACAATGCCTCGCTCAGACAAATAATGGGAAAGAACGCCCAAGAATTTTGCCAACAGTTCTCATGGAGAAAATCCTCGGAAACCGTTATGAATGTGCTTCAATCAAAAGATCAATGAAATCCCTAGTCATCATCCCCACATATAATGAAGCAGAGAATATACTCCGAGTCACGGAACAAACTCTTGTTCAGGAGCCTTCACTTCATATTCTAGTGGTTGATGACCGCTCAACTGATGGCACAGCTTCCCTCGTTAAAAGCCATCCTTTATTCGGCCAGCGCATCTTTATGGTCGAGCGCCCTGGAAAACTGGGCTTAGGTACCGCCTATATTGCCGGATTCAAATGGGCTCTCGAACGTAACTACGAAACTATTTTCGAGATGGATGCTGACCTGTCACATGATCCAAATGAGATACCCCGCTTTCTAGATCAAATCGCCAATGGTTATGATCTGGTCATTGGTTCCCGTTATATTAAAGGTGTGCGGGTCTTGAACTGGCCCATTGACCGCCTCCTTCTCAGTCTCGGGGCAGCCCAGTATGTGAAGCTCATTACCGGACTCCCCATCTCAGATCCCACGGGGGGGTTTAAATGCTTCCGCCGCAAATTGCTTGAGACTATTGATCTTGATGACATTCAATCAAATGGTTATTCCTTTCAAATCGAGCTCAGTTTCAAGGCTTGGATCGCAGGATTCAAAATCACCGAAATACCCATCACTTTTGAGGATCGCCATAATGGCACATCAAAGATGTCCTCGCAAATTGCGCGTGAAGCATTTTGGATGGTTTGGAAACTTGCTGCCAAAAACCGCTTTAAAAGAATTTAATTTCGTATCATAAAATCTCCATGCCCCAATGAAAATAAAACTATTCATTATTAAAGTATTATCCTCATTGGGACTATTAAAACGTGTAAGAATGATCAAGAATAACCTCTTGTCACTCATAGGCATAGACCTACTCAATCCCCAACATCTCCAAAAATTGTATTCAGAATTCCTCTCCCCTAATGACCTTTTTTTCGACATTGGAGCCAATGAAGGTGCTATTTCTGATGTGCTTCATCAGTCAGGGTGTCGAGTCATTGCTGTGGAAGCGAATCCTTCTTTGGTAGAAAAACTCCGCATCCGATTCAGACCCTATCCTGAAATCACGATCGAACATGCGGCTGTATCATATGAGTCAGGGGAAATTGAATTCTTCATCAGTGATGAAATGCCGGAACTCTCCAGTGTCTCAAAAGAATGGGTCGAGGAAAGTATCTATGCGGGAAATTGTAAATGGAATAGGAAAGTAAAAGTGCCGGCCATTACATTGAATAACCTGATTCTCAAATATGGGATACCCAAATTTATTAAAATCGATGTTGAAGGCTATGAATATCAAGTACTTGGAGGGTTATCCTCCCTCGTAAAATATATTTCCTTTGAATTCTCTGGGAAAATGATTGATCAAACCCTCCAGTGTATCTCTCGTCTCGATGAAATTGCCCGAATCAATAAAGCAACCAATCACTATAATTATTCTTCAGGAAAGTCATATGTTTTGGAATTAGATTCATGGGTTGAATCAGACAAAATCGTCACAATCCTCGAAAATATCCAAGACGATCTTGCTGTGGGGGATATTTACTGTAAAAGCTTTTCCGAAACCTAATTCCGATAAACGTGTTAATCCATTCTGGAAAACTCTGATTACCTATAGTATGCAAAATACATCCTCGTCCCACCAAAGCCCTCTTATTGAGATAGAAACCAATCGATTTGAAGATCACAATAAGTTATTTGGAATCAGACAGGAATGGATCGTATTTTGGGTGAGTTTCCTTGTCACTTTTGCCATTTACACCTTTACACTAGCCCCCAGCGTGGTTTTACGCGATTCAGGCGAGTTAGTGACTGCAGCTGATCATTTTGGCGTCCCTCACCCGCCTGGATACCCCCTACTCACCCTCCTATCCTATATTTTTATCCATATTGTTCCCTTCGGCAATGTTGCTTGGAAAGTAAATTGGTTTAACGCCTTATGCAGTTCCCTAGCTGTTGGTTTTGTCTCATATCTCATTTGCACTTCCGGTCGCATCCTTACATCCAACCTCATTTCTACCCTCCAAGAAAAATCACAACAAACTTTCTCCCGAGCCATTGGATTTTGCTCCATCACTGGAGGATTGGTTTTAGCTCTTAGCCACGCGATGTGGTCACAATCGGTTGTGGCGGAAAAATATGCCCTCAACTCCCTTTTAATGTCATTGATCCTTGTATTTTTATATAAATGGTTTTTAGAACCCGAAAAGTATCGTTATATCTCATTAGCGGCATTCTTTTTCGGTTTGGGCATGACAGCCCACCAAACACTTCTCTTCATCTTCCCCGCAGTTGTTGCTGCCGTATATTTTAAGACCACTTCATTTATTCCGGATACATACTCGCATTACAAAAAAATCTCTACCATTAAGAATTTTCCCGACCTTATCCTCGATACGATAAAAAGGTTGTTTTACTGCGGATTTATCCAGGATACATTTTTCAAAAGCTTTTTTATCTTCTCCCTCCTCTTGATTAATACTTCCTTCTCCGTATTTGCGATTCTCTCGCGGGACCTGCAACTTCTCGACATTTGTTTAGGTTGGCATATCGTCTCTATTCCCCTGATTATTCTGCTCACAAGCTATAAGAAACCTTTTACTACGGAATATCTCATCTTTGTGGGGCTAGCTGTCATTTGTTTTCTGATAACATTATTCGGGGCACTTGTCATCCAGACACCCGATTTTGCACGGTTTTCCGGACCAGTCGATGTCACTAAACTCGTTGAAGAATCCATTAATGCAAAAGTCCTCTGTCTGAGCCTCACGTCCTTAATATTAGCGTTTGGGTCATGTGCATTTTTCTTTTCGAGGGAAAAAGCCTCGCGGTTTATCCCCATCCTCTTACTCGCATCCTGGGCCGGCCTAAGCTTTTATGGTTATCTCAGTATTGCCTCAAAAACCAATCCTCCCATGAATTGGGGGTACGCAAGCACTCCCCAAGGTTTTTTCCATGCAATCAATCGTGGACAATACGAAAATAATCTGGCCAACACAATTAAGTCAGTTCTCGGACCTGCCTTTTTTGTCAAAGCGGTCGTGGATAACACCCCTTCTAAAACTACTACTCAACAACTCCTTGGCGTAGCCGAGGGAATTAGTTCCTTCGCAAAGAAGTTAAAACTCTATTGCATCGACCTTCTCCAGAACTTTACCGTCTACATTTTTGTAATCAGCTTGTTGTCATTGTTTTATATTAGGAAAATCCCCCGGGCATCATGGAGTTGGATTTTCTTTTTAGTCGTCAGCTTCCTCTTTATGAGTGTGGCCCTCACCTACATGGTCGGCGGAGATATGGACAGGCAAGCACGTTGGATCAACCGGGTATTTTTCATCCCCAGCCATATTATTTATTCTTTCGCCATCGGTTATGGATTAATGTGCGGGACATATTATCTCTTCCAAAAGAATTGGTTTTTTCCACCAGCACTTTTGATCTTGTTAACCATCCCCGTAGTCTTCAGCAAACATTACCCGCAGGATAAATTTAATTGGGAACTCTCTGAACAGCGTGACCATGACTTTGGCTGGCAATACGGCTATGATATGCTCATCAATTGCGAACCAAATTCCTTCATATTTGGGGGAACAGATCCCGGACGATTTGTCCCTACCTACATGATCTTTGCTGAGAGCCGCCAGAACCCGTCCTGGAAAATGGATCAACTCGCTAATCCGAAAAGAAAAGAATTTGACCGTCGTGACATGTATATCGTCACTCAAAACGCCCTCGCTGATGAGACGTACATGAATTATATCCGTGATCATTACGGTTTTTCACGCCCCTTAAACTATTCCGATTTCGAAAAGAAACACCTTGACCGCGCCACTATGTATCCAAAAGAGGCCATGTGGATCCCGGAACGTATCGATGGGGAGAGAGCCTTTAAACAATATGTTGATCTAGCACGGACAAACCCCGCTGCCGCACCCGGTATCAGAGTGAGCCCTGATGGACGGGTGAGCATCGCGGGTATTGAAGGGGTATTTGCCATTAATGGTTTATTGGCCCAGCTGATTTTTGAAAAAAACAAGAATCGGATTAAATTTTATGTCGAGGAGAGTTTCCCCCTGCCTTGGATGTACCCTTATCTCCAGCCTTTCGGTCTCATCATGGAGCTCAACAAGGATCCCCTCAAAGAAATACCCGATGAGGTCATGGCTAAAGACCGTATTTATTGGGATGCTTACACAAAGAAACTCATGGACAATCCGGCCTATCTCAGGGATGAGGATGCACGGAAGGCATTCAGCAAATTACGTGTTTCTATTGGCGGACTCTATTTCTGGCGCGCACTGAATGAGCCAAACCTAGAAAAACGTAAAAAATACCTGATTGAAGCTGAATATGCATTACGCCAATCAATCGAGTTATGCCCTTTTAGTACTGAGTCCGTATTCCGCTATGTGGATATGCTTGCAAAAGGTGAGCGATATGAAGAAGCCATAAAAGAACTGCAAATCCTCATGAAAGAAGACCCTCTCAACGATAAAATCGGTGAAAACATGAAGATCATGCAGAATCAGTTGACACTATTAAATAATCAAAAAC
>Ga0163147_10007445_pt1 | contig 12406 bp, 8 predicted proteins | sample OliLakLV19MP6G1_FD_148597 | JGI IMG/M metagenome (GOLD analysis project Ga0163147, IMG submission 148597) | Freshwater microbial mat bacterial communities from Lake Vanda, McMurdo Dry Valleys, Antarctica- Oligotrophic Lake LV.19.MP6.G1 | ecosystem: Environmental > Aquatic > Freshwater > Lake >...
GATTACTTGCAGCTGGCGGGAAGATACTTCGGTTCCATTGCCAGGGTAACGCTGTTGGCACCGGTTGGCGCTGCAGAACACACCCAAGTGACTTGGCCATTGTTCTCCAACGTACCAACGAACTGCACACCGGCACCGGTGACCTTCCCCTCGCCCCTGCCGAGCGCGGTGATGGTGCCAGTGCTACCCGAACCGCTGTAGCCGACAGATTCCACATACTTGGACTGCTGCGTCGTGACCGTGATACTCCCTGCGTTCATGTTGCCATTCGCCTGCGCGGCCTCGGCAACCGCAACCTTGGCCGACGACGCAGCCAAAATGAGCTCCGACACCTTGGCACGGACCGTGTAGTCCTGGTAGGCCGGCAGGGCCACTGCGGCCAGAATACCGATGATCGCCACAACGATCATCAACTCGATAAGGGTAAAACCTTTTTGCATGGAACGCTTCATTTGGAAAACTCCTGGGTTTGGAATGACTGACACGATGATCAATGCTGACGGATCACTATCAGCACGATCTGTGCCAGGCTCAGAAACCCGGATTTCGACGCGATTCACGACAGAAAAGGTCAATGACAGTCACCAATGTCTGCCATTTTCGACAATGACCTTGTCGGCATGACAAAAATGTCACGCCATAAATGTCACTTGATGCAGACCGACCGAACCATCTTGATATCGGTGAGCCCCATCAGGATCTTTTCCATTCCGTCCATTTTCAGCGTGCGCATGCCACTTTCGACGGCCTGGGTGAACAGTTCGGCGACCCGGGCGCGCTCCTGGATCAGCTTCTTGACTGCATCGTTGGACACCAGCAGTTCGTGCAGCCCGATCCGGCCCTTGTAGCCGGAACCACCACATTTGTCGCAGCCAACCGCACGGTACAAGCGCAGTTGCCCATCCTGCCCATAGGCCTTGGTCCATGACTCGACCAGTTTGCGGGCCTCGCCGGCAGGGTCGTTCTTCCAGGCATTGGAGTGGCGCAGTTCCTCGGCGTACTCGGTCACGAACAGGCGCAATTCGTCTGCGTCGGGCACGTAGGACGTCTTGCAGTCGCACAACTTCTTGGCCAGGCGCTGCGCGAGGATGCCCAGCAGCGCGTCGGCGAAATTGAACGGGTCCATGCCCATGTCCATCAGCCGGGTGATGGATTCGGGCGCCGAATTGGTATGCAGCGTCGAAAACACCAGGTGACCGGTCAGCGAGGCCTCCACGCCCATGGAGACGGTTTCCTTGTCGCGCGACTCGCCGACCATGATGATGTCCGGGTCGGCGCGCAGGAAAGCCCGCATCACCAGCGCAAAATCGATACCCGCCTTCTTGTTGATCTGCACCTGGCGCAGGCCTTTCTGGGTGATCTCGACCGGATCTTCCGCGGTCCAGATCTTGGTGTCGGGCGTGTTGAGGAACTTGAGGATGGAGTGCAGCGTGGTCGTCTTGCCCGAGCCGGTGGGGCCGCAGACATAAAACAGGCCATAGGGTTTGCTGACCGTGGCTTCCAGCCGGCTCTTGTTGTGCGGGGTCAGGCCCAGTTTCTCCAGCGGAATCGGCTCACCCGCGGCCAGGATCCGCATGACGACATCTTCGACGCCACCAGCGGATGGAATCGTGGCCACGCGCAACTCGATGTCCAGTGGACCGTATTTCTTGAACTTGATCTTGCCATCCTGCGGCTTGCGGCGCTCGGAGATATCGAGGTCGCACATGATCTTGAGCCGGGTCACCATGGCCTGGCGGAAATGCGCCGGCACTTCGATGTAGGGCACCAGCGTGCCGTCGATGCGGAACCGGATGCCGGTCTTGAGTTTGCCCGGCATCGGTTCGATGTGGATATCCGACACCTTCTGGTTGTAGGCGTCGATGATGACCTTGTTGACGAACTTCACCAGCTCGTTGTCGGCGGCGGCTGACTCCAGCGAGTCGTCATTGAAGCCGTCGTCGATCGGCCCGCCGTCCATGTCGGCCAGCAGCTGGTCGATGGAGCCCCCTTCGGCGCCAGCGCCATACAACTGGGCCAGCGTATCCTGGAACTCGGTCAGCGTGGTAACCCGATAGGCGAACTTGGCGATGCGCGGAAACACCTGCGGCACGACGCGGGCACCGCGCACGGCCTCCGGATCCACACACATGATGACCAGGCCCTCGGGCGACTCCTCCAGAGGAATCCAGCCTTGCTCCTCGATGAACTCGCGCTTGAGCGGGCCGTGCAAGGCCTCGGACCGGATACGCCCGGCATTGAGCGGCTCGTAGGGCACACCGAAGAAGCGGGCCAGCGAAGGGCCGATCTGGGACGGCTTGACCTTGAACCGGCGTATCAGCACCTGCTCGACCGCAAGTCCCTCGCTGCGGGCGTCGACCAGGCATTGCTCGAGCTCGGCCTCGGAGACCACGCCGTCGGCCACCAGGCCGTCGAACTTGGTCGCCTTGTGCCGAGACGCCTCGCTGGCCTTTTGCATGCGCTGGCGGATCGCCGTTGCCAGTGTCTTGCACAACTGGGCGACACCTTCGACCTCGAGCACGCCAAACGGCTGATCGCTCTTGTTGTTGATGATCTGCAACACACCGTGCAGTACACCGCCGTCGAGGATGGGCGCCACCAGCATCTGGCGCGTGCGGTACCCGGAGCGTTTGTCGACCTCCTTGAGGAAGTTCAGCGACGGATGGATCTGCTTGAGAGCCTCTTCGTCGTAGACGTCGGCCAGGTTGAGCTGCTGCTTGCTGAACGCCACATAACCGGCCAGGCTCTGCGGCGAGATCGGCAGCTTGAGGTCGCGGCTGCTGTTCAGCCCGGTCTTGACCTTGGACACGATGGCGGTGCGGTCCTGGTTGACGGCATACAGCGTCAACCGGTCCGCGTTGAGCAACTTGCAGATGTCCTGGCTGGCGTCCAGCATGATCTGGTCCAGGTTCTCGGTGTCGTGGATCCGGGCCGTGACATGGTGCAGCTGCTTGTAGAACAGCGCTTCGAAGGTGATGCCGCGCTTGTCCGGCGGCAGCTTCTGGCTTTCGAAGAAAGCCTGCTCCGACGAGCGATCACCAGCGGCGGGCTTGAGCACGGCGCTCACCAGACCCCCTTTTGCCGGTTGCAGAACGGGGTTCGCCTCGCGCGGGAGGCCCCTCGGGAAACCGACCGACGCTGCCGGTCACAGACCGCAGCGAGGCGCGACGCGACAGCGAGGAGTGGCGTCACAGGTCGAACTCCTGTCCGGCACGCAGCCAGCGGATGTCGTGGGTCACGTGGGGCCCGGAAATGGACGTCTCGTCGAATTTCTGGATCTCGGCCATGATCAGATCGGTTTCCGCCGGTTTGGTGTGGGTGATGTAGATCGGATAACGCTGGTCGTTGCGAATGTTGTCCAGTTCGTCTGCCAGCACACAGGGCGACAGGTGCAAGCTGAGCTTGGCCAGGTCCTTTTCGCGGTTGCTGAAGGCCGTCTCGATGACCAGCATCGCCACATTGAGCTGGTTCACCCTCTTCCAGAATGCCGGATTACGTTCGGTATCGCCGGAAAACACCCAGCATCCGCTGCCCGCTGTCACAGCATAACCGACTGCCGGTACCGTGTGAACCGCCGGCAGCACTTCGAGCAGCTTGCGATTGACCTCCAGCGTCTGGCCGGTGTGGATCTCGTGAAAGCTGATGAATGGGGCCTCGGGCGTCGGTATCCGGCTGAAATCGGGCCAGATGACATCGTTGAAGATATGGGCCTTGAGCGCCTGGATGGTTCCCGGCAACGCATGGATCTTCAGGGGTTGCTGGCGCCGCGATGCAACGGCATCGACCATCAACGGCAACGCCGCTACATGGTCCAGATGGGAATGCGTCAGGAAAACATGCTCGATCCGACACATTTCGTCGAGGGAAAGGTCGCCTACGCCGGTGCCGGCATCGATCAGGATGTCGCTATCAATCAGAAAGGACGTGGTCCGGCAGTCCTTGGCGATGGCGCCGGAACAGCCCAACACACGCACTTTCATGTCGGCCCTTATTTCGTTTCGAAATTCGTCGCGCCATCCCACTCGAGATCGAACGGTAGCAGCCGCATAGAGGCTACACGATCAGAATAGAGATGATAAAGGTACTTTTTGGCATTCATGCGCAACAAATTCATCATCAGCAGATCGCACTGATCCCAGTCCTGGGCGCGGTAGGCCTTGAGGAAGGTCGCCCAGGTCTTGAGTTCGGCCTCGGTCTCGGCGCCAATGCGGTTGTTCGGCGCAACCGGCCAGAATATGGCTACCGCCTGGTCCTTGCCCTTGACCCGGACCCGATCCAGTTCCTGCCAGCCGAAGTCAGGGGATAGCTTGCGCGCGGATTCGCTGACCACGGTGTCGACGCCATACACCTTGGACAGGCCCTCGAGCCGTGACCCGAGGTTCACTGCGTCGCCGATCACGGTGTAGCTCTTTCGAATATTGGAGCCCATGTCCCCCACGCACATGTTGCCGGTGTTGACGCCAATGCCGATACCGATCTCCGGAATGCCCTTGGCCCGGTGCTCTTCGTTGATGCCGCGAACCGCATTGGCCATCTCCATCGCCGACTTGACCGCCAGGTGGGCATGTTCAGGGGTTTCCACCGGTGCGCCCCAGAACGCCATCACGCAGTCGCCCATGTATTTGTCGATCGTGCCCCGGTTGGCGCGGATGATGCCGGTGAGCCGGGTGAAGACGCCGTTGAGCAGCGCCTGCAATTGAATCGGCTCCATCTGCTCGGACATCTTGGTGAAACCCCGCATGTCGCAGAACATCACCGTCATTTCCCGGTTCGTCGCCTCCATGCTGTAGCTGTCCGGGTCCTTGACCATCTCGTCGACGAGTTCGGGCGGAACATAGGTGCCGAAAAGATTGGCCAGTTCCCGTTTGGATCGGCTCTCGACAAAATAGCCGTAACTCATGTTGAGCGCAAACGCGGTCACCCCCATCACCATGGCGCTGGCCAGCGGCAATACCAGACCGGCACCCAGATACAGCCACAGATTGAGTGCCGCGACCGCTGCCAGCACCAGCACGCTCAGAATCACGGCGCGGGTGGCGCTCACCAGCGGCAGCGCAAATGCCAGGACCAAACCGGACAGCAGCAGCACCACCACGTCATAACCGACCGCATAGTCGGGTTTGACCAGCGTTTTGCCGTCGAGCAGGCCCGAAATGACATTGGCATGGGCCTCGACACCCGGATACACCTCGCTCACCGGCGTGACCCGCAGGTCCTGCAGGCCCGGCGCTGTCGTGCCGACCAGCACGATCTTGTCCTTCAGCGTCTCTGGCGCAATGGTCTTGTTCAGCAGGTCTGCTGCCGACACATACCGGAACGAGCCTCCCTTGGGCCCCCCGAAACCACGAAACGGTATCAACGCCGACACCTGCTCATCCACCGGTATCGCCAGCGTCTTGCCACCGAGCTTGAGTTGTATGCTCTCCAGACCCTGGTACGTACGCGCCAGCATCCGCTCCTTGGGGAAACCAGGCGCCACCGTGGGAAGTCCCGCCAGCAGCCGGAACATCGCCAGCGACAGGGATTCGTAGTACTTGCCCTTGTAGTCGGCGATCAATGGCAGGGAGCGGACAACACCATCGGCCTCGGGGATAGGGTTGAAATGACCAGCAATGGGGGCGGCCTTTGCAATCGGCGCGATGTTGGAGCCGTATCCGTTCCAGGTGGTGAATTTGATGGGACGGCCCTGCAATGCGGACTTGTCCATCACCGGCTCGGGCAGCACCCCCGAGGTAAACCCGTCGCGGTCGCCGGTCAGGTAATACCCCAGCACCACCGCCCGTCCTTCGAGCGACTTGGCGAATACGGCATCGTAGTCCAGCGCGGCCTGCAACTGGCGCAGCTTGTCGATGAAACCCGGCTGGTCGCGCAATTCGTTTTGCGCCATCTCGCGCAATCGTTTCAAGCCCGAGCTTTCGTCGGGCTCGGCAAATACGATGTCGAATCCGAGCAGCGCGATCTTTTGACGATCAAACAGTTCGATGGTCAGTTCAGCGAGTCGGTTGCGGCTCCAGGGCCAGCGACCCACCTCGGCCAGGCTCTTTTCATCGATGTCGACGATGACCACCCGCTCATCGAGCGTGCCGGGCATGGTTGCGCGCAATCGCGTGTCGTAGATGATGTTGTCCAGGCGCTCCAGAACGCCCAGCCGCACAACCCCGGCCGCATGCAGCAGCGCGAAAATCAGGGGCAGCAGCGTGACGACGATCCGGGGCCAGTGCTTGAGAAGTGCACCCATGGAAGCGTCAACCAGCAGGACTGAGAGCCGCCAGGGGGGTCAACAACCGGCCCGGCAAGTCAACCCTGCACGAACTGCATCTGCGTGCCGGCCAACTCGATCAGGTCGCCATTCTTGAGCGACACCGGATCGGTGCCGATGGCCGCGCCGTTGAGCGACGGGTTTCCGGCACCTTCGACATGGTGCACCACGTAGCCATGCTGACGCTTGGTGATCGCAGCCACCGCAACACCCGGCTTGCCTATTGTGGTCACCACCTTGGTCAGGGGAACTTCCCGCCCAGCCGCCGCGCCAGACAATACCTTGATCGATGCCTGTACGAGGGAGCTACCGGCTGCCGGCGCCGCCGCTGGGCGCGATCCAAAGCCACCCGGAACCGACGCGGGCACCGACACCGAAGACGGGCCACCAAACGATGACGCCGACGGCGCCGCGGCCAGACCACCCGGCCCCGACTTCACCATCATGGTCTTCTCGAAACCTTCGGCCGTCGCTTCACCGACGAACTTGATTTTGTACTTGCCGACCTCGACCGTGTCGCCGTTGTGCAACTGCTGCTTCTTGACGGCCTTGCCGTTGACATAGGAGCCGTTGGTGCTGTTGAGGTCTTCGATGAAGACGTCGCTACCCGTCATCTGGAAGACCGCATGTTCTCCACTGATGGCCAGGTTGTCGATCACCACGTCGTTGTACGGCCGGCGGCCCAGGGTGGTCCGGTCTTTCGTGAGCTGGACCTCCTTGATCACGACACCATCGATCGATACGATCATTTTCGGCATGACCGACTCCTATTTCCAAGACAGAATTTCATATTACACATGAGCTTACTATTTTCCCAACAGTCTGGAGATCAGGCCACGCTTCTCTGCCGCTGGGTCAGCCTGGACCAGCAGCACCGAGATATTGTCTCGGCCTCCATGTTCGTTGGCGACCGCAATCAGGATGTCCGCCTTCTGGTCCATCGGCACGGGCCCCCCGAGGATACTGGCAATTTCGGCATCGTCAACCATGTCGGACAAACCGTCCGAGCACATCAGGTAGCAGTCGCCGAACTCGACCTGGTGCTCGTTGACCTCGAGCATCACGGCATCCTCGACCCCCAGCGCACGGGTCACCAGGTTCTTGATGGATGAACCGGCGGCTTGCTCCTGCGTGATCAGGCCGGCATCGATCTGCTCCTGCAGCAGCGAATGGTCCTTGGTGATCTGGCTCAAGGTGCCGTCGCGCAGACGATAACAACGCGAGTCGCCAATATGGCCCAGGATCAGCGTGGCGCCACGAAAGACACCGACCACCAACGTCGTGCCCATGCCGGAATACTGGGGGTTGGAGCCGGAGGCATTGAAAATGGAGCGATTCGCGTTGTCGACGCAGATTTCCAGCGCGCGCCGGATTTCCTTGACCTTGGCCTGCTTGCCGGTTTCGGCCAGCCAGCGCGCCATCTCCGACTTGATGAAGGCAGTGGCCATGCCGCTGGCGATCTCGCCGGCGTTATAACCGCCCATGCCATCGGCCAGCACACCCACATGGGACGTTTCGTCGATGGCCACGGAATCTTCGTTGTTGTCTCTGGCCCGGCCCGGATCGGTCCGAGAAAAATACGTGTAGTGCATCATGGTGTCGGGTCAGATTTCGACATCCGGCACTGTCGGGCCCGCAGGGCCCGGCTTGTCGTCACGCTTGGGCTGGTACACCGCTGTCTTCTCGAACGCGTCGGTAGGCGATGCAGCACGGTTGACCTGATGCACCGCTGTCTTCTCGAAGCCGTCATCCTGCGATCGCGCCGCCGCAGGCACCTGGTGCACCGCTGTCTTCTCGAAGCCGTCATCCTTCGATCGCGCCGCCGCAGGCACCTGGTGCACCGCTGTCTTCTCGAAAGCATCGCCCGGCGCCTTCACTGCAGCCGTGTTGTGCACGGCGGTCTTCTCGAAAGGAGTCGAGGCCGCTGCAGATGTGACCAGCGCCGCGGTACTCTGGTGCCCACCAGCACCAGCGGCCACGGCGCCGGTGGCCTGCATCCGGCCCGTGGGCACGGCAGAGCCACCGCCGAGCTCCGACAGTGCCGCCTGCAGGTCCGCGGCAAACTGGTCGCCGTCCTGATAACGGGTCTCCGGCCGCTTGGCCATGGCAAGCGCCACCAGATTGGCCAGGTTTTCGGGCAATTCGGTGCGGATGATACGAATGTCTGCAGCCTCTTCGTTGGCGATCTTGTACATCAGCTCGGCCATCGAATCGCCACGGAAAGGCAACACGCCGGTCAGCATCTGGAACAACATCACGCCCAGCGAGTAAAGGTCGGAGCGGCCGTCCACCTTCTTGCCGGCCAGTTGCTCCGGCGACATGAAGCTGGGCGTACCCAGCACCAGGCCCGTCTTGGTCTTGCTCGAGTCGGTGATACGCGCAATACCGAAATCGGTGACCTTCACCGTGTCGGTGTCATGCTCGTACATGATGTTGGCTGGCTTGATGTCCCGGTGCACCACGTTCTGGCGATGGGCGTAAGCCAGAGCCTGCGCGACCCGCGCCACGATGGACAACACCCGTGGCACAGGCAGCAGGTTACCGTTCTTGCAGTAGTCGAGCAGGTCTTTGCCCTTGAGAAACTCCATCGCGATATACGCCAGATCATGCTCCTCGCCAGCATCGAATATGGTGACGATGTTCTGGTGCTGCAAACGGCCGGCGGTTTCAGCCTCGCGGAAAAAGCGCTCGCGCGCATCAACCAACTCGTCGCCCGAGAATTCCTGGGACAGGGCCATGGTCTTGATCGCGACGACGCGACCGATTTTCGGATCCTTGCCCAGATACACGACGCCCATCGCACCCTTGCCCAGTTCCTTGTCGACCTGATAGCGCCCCAGCATTGGTTTTTCGACCGATCCTCCGTCGAGCAACATGGTGCCGCCAGGATGTGAACCCCCGCCGCCAAGCATGACGGTCTCGGACAGGTTCTTGGCGCGGTTCAGCTTGGCCTGCAGGTCCTTGTAGTCCTTGTCGTAGGTGGCCATATGCTGGTAGACCGCCTCCGCCTTGTTGAACTGGCGCTTGCGTTCGAAATCGAGTGCCAGGCTGTAGAGGTTGCCCATCACGGCCTCACCAAACGGAACCCGGCGAAAACGATCAAACGCAGCGTCGAGTTGTCCCTGGCCCTGCAGCGCCAGGCCCATCATCCGGTTCGTCTCGGCAGACTCCTCGTCCGACTTGAGCTTGCCGGCCTCGGTGACCAGGAAACGCTTGGTTGTCAAGGCCAGGTGGCCGATGGCCAGCAACATCGCAGGCAACACGAGCTTGATCCAGGTTGCACTGCCCGAGAGCAAACCGAACTCGGCGCCCAGCAACACGATAAACAGCACCAGCGTCACGATGGCCGCAGTTCCGGCTGACAAGCGGGGCAACACCGCGATGATGTAGGCTGCGACCAGCAAAAAGATGGCCAGCGTCGCCCAGACACCCCAGCCCGGCTGCACGATGAAATGCTCGCTCAGGATGCTCGAGGTGATGTGGGCGATCGTCTCAGCGGGGGACAGGCCGGCACTGCCGGGCACCGGGAATTGCACTCCGACACCGGCAGCCGTTGCGCCGATGATCACGATCTTGTCGGCATACTTGGCGGCCGGTATCTTGCCGTTGAGCACGTCGTAGAACGAGTCCACGGCGAAGGCCGACCGGCCATCGCGCCCCTTGTAGAACTGCGGCAACATCAGTGCGCCCTCATCCGTCTTCACGCGCAGGCGACCGATCTGCACCGATTCGCCGACATTGAGCTTGACGTCGCCGGGGCCCAGGTTCAGGCTCTTGACCGCGGCCAGCAAGGCCATCGACGGAACCGCATTACCGTAATAGTTCACCAGCAGCGGCTCCAGGCGCACCGAGCCATCGACATCCTGTATCTGGTTGAGGTGGGCGACACCGGCAGCCGCGTTGCCAATCGTGTCGATGGGCACCTGGCCGCTGATGGCCGGGATCGCAAACCCGTCCTGCGCCGGGATCGTGCTCTTGAGCACGAAATCGGGCAAAGGCTTGTCCGGATTCCCCTGTGGCTCGCCCAGCACAAACACCGAAGGCACCAGCACGTTGCCGGCGTTGCGCATGCTGGCGGCCAGCACGGCATCGGTATCGAGCGCCTGCTCGGCCTCGGCGATCACCCGGGCCAGCGCACCAGTGGCCGCATCCGAGTTGGCCGGCAGCAGCGACTTCATCTGGCGGATGAAGCTCAGTCCGCGGTCCACCTGCGGCTCGATGAAGAAAACAGTTTCGACGATGGTCTTGGCCTTCGCGGCCGCCAACTGGTCGATCAGCTTGGCGTGGATGTCACGCGACCAGGGCCAGCGGCCGATATTGGCGATGCTCTGATCGTCGATCGCGATGATGGCAATACGATCGGACGCAAGCCGGGAGGTGCTGGTACTGGCGAAATCGTAGAAGCGGCGCTCCAGCGTGCCGATCAGGTCGGTGACCTGGTTGAGCAACAGGACAGCGACAACCACCGCCACTCCTGCAAACCAATCCGTGCGCCAGAACTGAGCATTTTTCGAAGATGATTTTGTTGCCACGTTCCAACCCACCGATCATTTGGTTCGACTTTGCACAGGGTACGTGTCCCGCAGACAGCCCCGACTGCCTCTCCTCCCCAAAGCGAGGGGACAACGTTAGCAGACCGCGTCGTTGCAGACAAGAGACATGTTGACGCTCACTTGTCGTTTTTTTGCACCTGCTGGTGCAGGCCGCAGCCGCCACGATGGCAGGATACCGGGGCGTCCGCCTGGGGCCACGCAGGTTCTCAGGTCGTTTGTTTGGCGCGCCCGCGCATCGCCGCACCCGCCAGGTAGACCAGCAGGGCGCCGCCAATACCCAGGCCGTAATACCAGATCCGGTTCTGCGGCAACCAGTCGATGACAGCCGGATCGGTATGCGCCATCGTGCCGGCGATCCAGCCCAGCAACATGCCGCCGACGGAGATGATGAATGGGAAACGGTCCATCAGCTTGAGCACCATCTGGCTGCCCCAGATGATGATGGGCACGCTCACAAGCAGGCCGAAGATGACCAGCGGCAACTGGTGCTGCTCGCCGGCACCGGTCGCCGCACCGGCGATCGCAATGACGTTGTCCACGCTCATTACCAGGTCGGCGATGATGACGGTCTTTACCGCCGCCCACAGGCGGTCGCTGCCTTCGATGGTGGAATGCGCGTCTTCGTCACCGGGTGACAGCAGCTTGACGCCGATCCAGAGCAGCAGTATCGCGCCGACCAGTTTCAGGTAGGGCACCGCCAACAGCGTCAATGCGAAGGCGATCAGCACCACGCGCAGGATGATCGCGCCGGCAGTACCCCAAAGAATGCCCTTGGTGCGCTGCTCGGGCGGCAACTTGCGGCACGCCAGCGCAATGACAACGGCGTTGTCGCCGCCAAGCAGGATGTCGATCATGATGATCTGACCGACGGCAATCCAGAAATGGGCGGTAAGGAATTCTTCCACGTTGGACCTTCAATGACTCAAGTGCGTCAGCTTCAGCGCCTGCCTCGGGATGTCGTTTGGCAAACGGGGCACGCGGTGAGCGCGCGCCTACAGGAAGGACTTCAGCAGCCGGCCCATCTCCGACGGATTGCGCGTGATCTTGAAACCGCACTCCTCCATGATCGCCAGCTTGGCGTTGGCGGTGTCGTCGCCGCCGGAGATCAATGCGCCCGCATGGCCCATGCGCTTGCCGGCCGGCGCGGTCACGCCAGCGATGAACCCGACCACCGGCTTCTTCATGTTGTCCTTGCACCAGCGTGCCGCCTGCGCTTCGTCAGGGCCGCCGATCTCGCCGATCATGATCACCGCGTCGGTATCCGGATCGTCGTTGAAGGCCTTCATCACGTCGATGTGCTTGAGACCGTTGATGGGGTCGCCGCCGATGCCCACGGCGGTGGACTGGCCCAGCCCGATGTCGGTCAGCTGTGCCACCGCCTCATAGGTCAGGGTCCCCGAGCGCGACACGACACCGATACGCCCCTTGCGGTGGATATGGCCCGGCATGATGCCGATCTTGATCTCGTCGGGCGTGATCAGGCCGGGGCAGTTCGGCCCCAGCAACAAGGTGTTCTTGCCGCCGGCCGCAACCCGGGCCTTCATCCTGTTGCGCACCTCGAGCATATCGCGTACCGGAATGCCTTCGGTGATGC
>Ga0163147_10007446_pt1 | contig 12405 bp, 16 predicted proteins | sample OliLakLV19MP6G1_FD_148597 | JGI IMG/M metagenome (GOLD analysis project Ga0163147, IMG submission 148597) | Freshwater microbial mat bacterial communities from Lake Vanda, McMurdo Dry Valleys, Antarctica- Oligotrophic Lake LV.19.MP6.G1 | ecosystem: Environmental > Aquatic > Freshwater > Lake >...
GCTATATATATAGCTATATATATAGCTATATAGATAGCTATAAAATGTCGCATTGTCAATTGTGCTCAGCCAAGGCCAATCGATTGGCCGCTGCTCGCGGTTCAGTGCGAGGCGCTGTTGCACAATTCAGTCAGCGGTAAAAGCCTCGCCCAAGACTACGGCCGGACCTAGCGGCACGCGCTGGCCGCGCCTTCTCAGTGACCTTGAATTATGCACATTAGCTTTAGACCCGCAGCAGGCGCATCGGATTGTCACTTCATTCATGACCTAATCATGCGCGAGGTGCCAAACGGGCATTTCGACGCGCAACTTCTCAGTCCCGGCGCAAACGCGGGGTTGATGCTGAACATCCAAAAGATGGTGGTAGAGCAGAGGCGCTTTGAGTCGCAGGAACTACAGGTTCCCGCGCACATCACAATGGTTGACGTCGACGGGGAAACCGCGGGATTCGGGATAACAACGGATCTCCAGATCGAGGAGGTCAGGTTGAACGAGCTATGGTTGGCGGGAGTCGCAACAAGGCATCGTCGCTGTGGCGCCATGACTTCCCTAGTCGGCTTTTATTGCGCGCAGTTGGACCTGCAGGGCATTCGGATGGTCGCTCGACTACTGCCTGCATCGCAGGGTATGAGGGCGGTGCTCGCTAGTCATGGCTTTGAGGCGATGGAAACGCTGCCAAGTGGCCATGCATTTTTCGTCAGAAATGCGAGAACAGATCAGCGACGGTAGAACGCTAGCGCGCAAAAGCCTGATAGTCATCCGCCACGGACGGATCCACTTCAACGCGGGCACCTTCGTCGGAGAGGACAATCAGGCCTTGGTCGTAGAGTGCGTGGACGTCTCTACGAAGAAGCCAGCCATCGCGGGCGTCATTGTGCCCATCTTGCCAGCGCCGGCCACGGCGGTGAGCGGCCTCGAGCGCCGGCACGGCTGCGCAGCCGGTCACCACGCAGCGCCCATTGCAGGCCACGAAGACGCGGTTGCGGAACGCGCGTTGCTCGGGACGGATGGCCACTTGTGCGAATTGCCTTGCGCGATCGCGCAAGGCAGTCGCGTCGAGCACCAGCGCTGCGGGTGTATCGCCCCAATAGGCATAGCAGGCGGCTCGCTCGGCGATGTCGTCGACGCCGAACTCCTTCTCGAACCCCTGCGACGTTCGGCCAGTGTCGTTGACGATTAGTGCGGTGAGGATCGGCTCGCCGGCGTCGCGGCATTGGTTGCCCAAGCGGTCCATCGCATGGCGCAGCTCGAAGGTGCGCAAGCCGTCAGGCGTCCGCGCCTGCGCGTAGGTGCAGGTCCCACCCTGCCGCGCTATGGCGATCAGGCGCTCGCGCATCCGCGGGATAGCGGCGAGGTAACGCGAGGGTGCCTTCACGGGTACGGTCGCCGCAGGAGCCAGCGCCGCCACCGGAAAGTGCCCGTACCCCGCCTGCAGCCGATGCCGGCTGGCGTGCCGGTGCAACCGTTCCACCGGCACCGCCTCGCCGAGCTGGGCCCATATGTCGCCTTCCATTTCGGCTAGGCGGTCGATGGTTTGCACCGTCGCGGCGTCGTAATGGTGAATGGCGCGCGGGTGCGCCGACGGGTCGACGGCGTGGGCGATCACGGCGTAACCAGCTAAGCCGCCGGACCACAGCAGCCGCAGGTGGTCAATGCGCTCGCGGCGGCCCACGGTGTCGGCTCGGGGCTGGCAATCGCCCAAACGCAGCACCCTCACCCAACCGAACCGCACCTCGTCCACCCACGCCATCAACACGACGCCCTTGGGCGTCATCGCGCCCCAAGAGTTGCGCACGTTGCGCAGCGGGAAGCCGAGCTCGCGAAGGAATTCGCTGATCGGCGGCGTGGATCGGCGCCCGGCCATTCGTGGTTCTCCTGCGATAAAAAAAATGCCTACTTCACAAGTTGAAGTACAGGCTTCGCTCGCGGCTCTTCAACGACAGCCAAGCAAGCAGGCAATATTTCTGAAAGCAGCTCCGTTCTTACGTCCAAATGATTGGCCATCGCGTCACGGCCAAGCTTGTGATGAACACGCAGAACCTCCAGAGCCTTGGTGACGATTTCCGCCTCTTCCTTCTTGCAAAAAGCATCCTCCGCTTCCTGGATCGCCTCTCCACGATTCTTCAGCGTAATGACAGCGCTGCGGTATTCGTCGTCATCCAGCAAGTCTAGCGACTTTGCTCGATACAGAATCGCCGCCTTGCTAACTTGAAACTCCAACTTAAGAGCTCGTATGCCAGCCCAGTCAATACGACTACCTCGCCTAGGAAAGACTTTCATAAACGTCGATCGGGGTAGCAGGAAGGCTGAGGCAAACCGGTTCGCCTCTGACTCTGTCTTTCGATCTCCTGTTACATGCCCTTCGTGCAAAACTAAGTGGCCCAGTTCGTGGGCGATATCAAATCGCATACGGAACGGGCTGGCTTTGGCATCGTTACGCACGATGACCGGCCGGCGCGACGTAATCGACAACGCATCGATCTCGGTCGACGCGTCTTTGAAAAAGGCCACAACCGCACCTGCACGTTCCACTACACGCACCATGTGTGAAATCGGGCCTGTGCCGAGGTTCCAATGCCGACGGACGCGCTCAGCGGCGAGCTCGATTTCCTCCGCAGATTGCGCACCCGACTCATCAGGGAAGTCGACATCAGGGAGCTTTACCTTCGTGTCGATGAACTCAACCACCTGATCAAAAATAGTCCCCATCGCCAATACCCGCTGTCGGGTACTGGTCTTAGTCGTTGCCAGCTTACGAAAATGCGCCTGGTCCTCGGACAACAACACGCCGGCAGACTTGTAGAAGAATGCCGGCTTGACCTGCAGCGAATCCGCCAATGATTGAACTATCGGATCGTCTGATCGAGGCTTTGCCTTTCCATTTTCAAGCTGTGAAACGTATTGGCGGGTTTTTTCAATATCGATCGCGACGTCGTTGAGCGTTTTTCCCCAAAAATGACGTGCAAGTCGAAGCTGTCCGCCGTTAAAGGTCTCGGTCACCAACTGCGTCGGCGTTTGCGTTGGTTTCATGTGAGTCCCCGGATGGTGCAGCTTCGTCATAAATAGGAGTTAGGTCGAGTGGCGCGAGTTCGGCCGCTGCCGGGATGTGATCGTCCACCGCATATAGCGAACGGACCGATTCGCTGTATTGCCACTGCGCGACCACCTCAGCCATTCGGTTGTAACCGACAAAAAAGACGTGGTGCTCGTCGTCCTCGGTCACCGCACGCTCGACAATGAATCGCCACAAATCGACCAATTTGTCGCCGGACTCGGGCAAGAGCTCAAGCTGGATTGCCTCGCTCTCGGTGGGGTTCAGCACTCGGAGCTTGCGAGGATTGAGGTGATCATCCAGAAAAAAACGAACAGGATGGGGGCCGATGCCGATCAAAAGATCGTTGCCTCCGTGCTTCAAACTCAACCAAGGGTATCGCCGAGTTGCGATCAACTGCTTGAGCGCATTCCGGATACGACCCCACGGGAGCGTGCCGCGGGTATATGCGCAATCGTGTTCGGTATTCGTATCGAGCAGCGCCTTGTGCAGGACATCCAGCATCACCTGCGCAATAATGCTCAGGCGACCAGGGGCCAACTCTTCGGAGATAGCTGATGGACTTGCCAGTTTGTCCAATTTACAGTTCCATATTGATGATTTGTAAAGCGTATAATTGTTCTGATTTTTACATTTGTCAACCCCCAAATCGACAGGTGCCCGTCGACAGCCGGAGGAGTTGGGGTCGGGCAGTAGTAGAAGTGCGCAATAGGCCGGTGGGGAACTGCGGATAGAGCAAGCTGATGCTGTTGCGCCGATGCCGTCTAGCGACGACAACAAACTCGCGGCCGGCGGCCAAGCAACACGCTCCAAGGCTAAATGTTGTCGCCGGCTTTACGAGTTCTGGCTCTTGATGCGCAACACTTGGTAACCAGCACCAAGAATGCAAACGCCAGATATATAGCTAGCTATATATCTATCTATGAATCACCCACAATAGCGAAGCTTGTCGACCCGGAAGCATTGATCAGGCGTCTTCGATCCGGGCGGGCAGTGGAAGGCCGCCTGCCCTGGAAGAACGTTCTTCCAGCTACCAGAATCACCTGACTCGTTGACCTGTAGCGTCGATCCGTTGCAACGATAGCCGTCCGGTGGACGATGATTGTTGGCCTTGTGCTGAGCACGGACTGAGGGGTCAACCACATCGATCTTGCGATTAGGCTGAAGTAGAGCGCGTTCACCCGGTTTCAGTTGGCAATTTCGACTGAGAATCGCCAGCTCATCGCCATTCGTAGCCGCGCCGCTTTGGAGGTTGACCACCACCCCTAGCGTGTCGCCAAGCGGCTCCAGCTGCATGCACACAGCATCGATGGTGGAGTAGCTACGCTCTTCATTACGCGCAACGATGGCGAAGAGGTTGGTGTTGTCGATCCAGACTACGGAGCGAACGCCATCGACAACCTTGGCGGCCGTTCGCGCTGCCTCGCGATCTACCGCACGCGCGGGGTCTGCTAGCCGGATTGACTTGCGATACGACTCACTCAACGCGTGCACGTTGGCTTGGACTCGCTCTTGATCGCCAACAACCGCCGCAGCCTGAGCGCCTGCAATGTGCGCGGCAGTCGTAACGGGATTCAGCGGCTGTCCTGCTTGCTGCGGACGGCGGGGCTCTGGCTCCCGGTCTTCTGAAGCGCAGGCGGCAAGTAAGACTGGTGCAACTAGGATGATGCAAAGGAAGCGAAGCGACACAGGCAACTTGCTAAGCACTTTCTAACTCACTCGATGGTTGAAGGGAGCAGGGCATCCTGCCAAAAGATGTCAGGGATGTCCGTGGGAACCGTTGCGACGATTGAATCAGGATCGGACTTGCCTCTTCACGCTTAACTCCACCGCATGCGTGTGTCAGAACACATGGCAATCGGTCTTGCTGACGCGCTGCTTCGCTGCTGTCAAACGAGCGCCGGCGGCTTCCGATGCAACTGCAGCAAGACGCCATCGGTCCAGCCTGCAGCGGCTCGCTCCAGCTCGTCCAGCGAGGCCGATACCTTGGTTAGCTTCTTCCCGCGCTCAATGGCCTGCGCAACCGCCTCGATCTTGGCGGCATCGACGCCTATGTAGACGCGGGCCCGGCCTCCATTTGGCTTTCGCACGTGAAGATAAGCAAAGCGACCATCGCGGTAGTAGATCGATGCGTGCTCGTAGTGTTCTGTTCTTCTGAGCGCGTCGCATTCGCGCCGCAGCGCCGCACAATTCCGCACCAACGCATCGCGTTGCCGCGCGATGGCCTCGGCTGCCTCATCGAGCTGGCGAAGCCAACAGGGCACTTTGGGCGGTACTGGTCGGCGGACAGCTATAGCGTCAGCAGTAGCGTGCATTGGTTTCCCCGGAAAGTCAGGTGCACCTTAGGTGCGTATACGTAAGGTCTGACAAGCGCCTGCTGCAACGGCTGACCCATCTTACATATAGGTGTTAGTTCGGATTGGCACGTGCCTATTTGGCGTTGTGCGTGATGCCTCAAACGAGCGCGCACTGTCAGCCTCTCCAGCGTGCAGTGCTCGCCAGAAGCCATAGCCAGCAATTCGCCGCGCCTGCGCCGTCGAGAGAGGGCAGGGGTGCCGCACCGCCTGGGTTCCCCGCCTTCTGGCGGATCCCAGCTATCTACCTTTCGCACGCACATAAGTCGTTTCTCTATCCTTCATGTGGATAGGTGTAACGACAAGGCGAAAATTCGCACCCACCTTACTGCTTGTAACAAACTGGCTGCGCTCTCGGTGCCCATGAATGCGTCTGCCATAACGGAAAAGGGCCGGAAGACCGGCCCTTTTTTAATCACTTTCTGCTGTCGCTCGCGGAGGGCGGCAGCCCCACGTCCTCGGGGTCGATCCCCTTTGCTTGGGAAAGCGGCCTCTCGGAGAGGGTATGGCCAACGCCTTTCTCCCAATGGCCAACCCAACGGCGCACCGCTTCCTCGGTCAACTCAACAATCGACCGCTCTTCAAGCGCCGCAATCTTCCTCAGCTTCTCGCGCCACTTGCGCGGGATCTGTAGCGTCACGAGGTCGTCCTCGTCGAGCTGACCGTACTGCGGCCGGCCTCGCCCTTTAGTTTCTGGCTTCATATAGGAAAATAGTGATGTAGGAATACAGTTCACCGGCGAACATACGCCCCACAAACAGGAAGCGCACGCCGTACAAAAAAGCCTGCCGGGAATGGTGACTACCGTAGGGCTACGCATGCTACGCACTGTCGCCAGTCTACCGCTTGCGACTAGCGCTCGATACGCGCCGGAAGTCACAAAATCGAAAAGGAGCGGCAGATGCCACCCCTTTGCCGACTAGCCGCGCATCGCGGCGATGAGATCAGCGATTGCGCTGAGAACCGCAGCGGCGGCGACTAAGATTGCGACGATGAGCTGCACGCGACGCTGACGGGTGAGGCTAAGGGGCCGGCTTTGCTTCTTCATGGATGCTCCTTGGGTTCGAGTTGCGCGGCGGAAGCACCGCGTGCGCTGCTCAAAAGGGCAGGGGATGAAGCCGCCCGCAAGGGCACCATCGGTGCCCGGCCTGACCCTTGCGGGCGGTGACCCTTCCCTAGAGTCTGCGCGACCCGGTGTGTCTGCCGCATCGAACCTAAAAGCCCGCCGCAATGAAGAAGCAAAGCCGGCGCAGCAGCATCGCTGCTGCGTGCGGGCAATCTTCGATCATCGTTGCAATACATCCCAAATTATCCAACGGCACGGTGTGGTAGGTATCCCGTTCAGCGATGATCCGCCGCCACGACGCACCTGACCTGCATGGTTAATCCTGCTCAGTCGTTCGTTGTGTGCGACGCCACGCGATCAGGGCGCGCACGGTGCGCTCCAGCTCGTCGACGTTGAGCGCGGAAAAATCCGGGTTGTCTTCTGCGTAGCTCCACGCTTTCACGCGGTTTTTTGGAAGGGGAATACCCGCCACCTGGCAGGCCTCCGAAACGTCGGCCGGTGCGAGCTGATCGAGCGCCGCTACTAGCTTCCACAGCCAGTTCATACGGTTCGGGTCCACGACACGCGAAATCGGCGGCCGTTGATACGGGGTTTGTGGCTTCATGGCCGCCTCCGGCGGAACAAAAGGATGGTGGCGCGCAGCGCTACGCGAATTGCTACGCGACGGCCGCCGCCATCAACTCGCCTGTCATTGCTGCGCCTCCTGCTCGTAGCTCAACACCAGACGGAACCCCACTGCGCGCGCGGCGCGCTCGGCCCGATCTAGGGTGATGTTTACGCCGCGTTCGAGCTCATTGATTCGGCGCCAGGCTGACGTTTCAAGCCGCCGGCCGAGTTCAGCCTTACTCACATCGCCTCGATGCCAACGAAATAGCATCGCCGACTGCGCTTTGCCGCTGGGGGCAAGGTAGACCATGCCTCCAGGCGACGAAGGCCTCGGCAACGCGTCGTCCCGTTCTAGCCGCGCCTCGATGGCCAGCGTGAGCGCTTCCTCAGCATTCCTGCGCGCCTCATCCCACGTCCGACCTTCGGTGACGATCTCCGGTAAGTCGGGAAACGTGACGCTGACGCCGGCTTTGGTTGGTTTGAACTTCGCCGGGTATCGGGTCATGACAGCTTCACTCCGGTCTGCCGCTGATCACGGCAATCGTTTCTGACAACAAGGAGCGACGGCCCGCGTGCGGGACCATCACCGTTCGTTTTCCATCACTCAGCAGGTGATGGCGCGCGCTGCTGCGCAGCGCCCACCAGCCGTCAGCCGCCGCAGCTCGTCGTGTGCGTTCATTGTAGGACATATCCGCCCGTGCTAATTGGGTTGTGCTGGTGGGGCACGTCGTGCCCCACCAGCGCCTGTTGATCAGGCCGCAGCCTTTAGCCGCCCCATTTCCTCAGCGAGGCTCCACAGCGCCTGATTGAGGCGAACGTTCTCGCCGATACCGCGCACTTCACGGCTACGGCGTCGCTCATACGGTCGGGCCGGGTTGCGGGTCATCAGACCGCCGCGCACGATGTTTTCCTGCACTCGGTTGAAGGTTGACCACATATCACTGCCGGCGTCGGCCGACCGCCGCGCACGGTTCACGGCGTCGGGTGTCACCACATCGGGTTTCTCGAAGCGCAGAGCCCGTGCTGCGCTCGCGAACGCCTGCTGCTCGCCTTCGCTGAGCGGCAACGCCTTCATCGTTTCAACGCGATAGGTGGTCTGCTGGAAGTGCGTAAGCATCGCGGCCGCACCCTCGCGAACGCCTTCGATGATCTGGCCACGATGCGGGACGCGAACTTCAAGCGCGCCGTCGCCAACTACCAACCCATTGCAGCAGACGAACCGAAAATAGCCAGCGAGCATCTGATAGCTGGTCGTACCGTCATGGCTGTTAATCAAGATGATCTCTGGCGCTTCCTGCGCATCACGCAGCGAGATAGACGCGTGACGTAGCCTCAGCATGTGCTTGGCGTGGCCAAGTCGAGCATCGTCACGCGGCTTAGCTTGCACGGCAAAGGTCGTTGCCCAGCCATCACGACGCAGCTGCTCGACGATTTCAATCGTCGGAATGTAGACGTAGCGCCCCGACCGACTTTCGTGCGCCTCTTCGGCGAAAATCGATGGTACCCGCGCCATCAGTTCATCGGTGCTAAGGGACGAGCCAGGTGCAGCGAATACCCGGCCATTGGTGTGACGGAAAGACGTAGCTAGCATTGTGTTTTCTCCTGCATGTCGCGGTGACTACCGCGAAGGGACCCGGTAAGACGGGATGGTCAGCACAACTGCTGAACATGCTTATAGGATAGGTCATATAGGCACTTATTGCAAGTACCGTTCGTCGACTGGCATTGGATTTAGGTGTTGACTTTCGCCATTAATGTAAGTATAATAGTACGTACATTAAGACAACCACCCATGACCCAACCCCTCCCCATTGAGTTCAACTGGAACCCTGACAAAGCGACAGCAAACGAGCGCAGGCATGGCGTGACGTTCGAGTACGCCACCGAGATTTTTGAGGACCCTAACCGACAGGATCGCGAGGATGATCGCCAGGACTACGGCGAGGAACGCCGGATCACCGTCGGCACGATCAACGCCCGCGTCTACGTCGTCACCTACACCGAACGCAACGGGGCAATTCGCCTCATATCGGCACGAAAAGCCAATTACCGTGAACAACAAAACCACGCCGCCACATACTGGTAAGCCGCGAAAGGCTGCACGTGCAGCCGAGCCGATTACCCACTTCCGCCGTGATCCGAACAACCCGCCGACGCTCACGCCTGAGCAAGAGGCCCGTCTCGATGCGCTGCCTATCGACTACAGCGACATTCCCGAGCTGCCAGATGATTTCTTCACTGCTGAGCGCAAAGAGCCGGTGACCATTCGGCTGTCCCCCGATGTGTTGGCGTTCTTCAAGTCGCCGACGCCTCGCGGCTATCAGACGCGCATCAGTGCCGTCCTGCGCGCCTTCGCTGACCGCCACCGCGAAGCCGCGCCACCGCCGCCAGTTCGCCCGAAACGGGGCTGAGCCGCGCAGCGGGGCAGGGCGGGGCAGAGCCCCGCGCCAAGCCGTCTTTTGATTGTGACTCCGAAGATGGGCCGCCCCGTACCGCTCCCGCAGCTCGCCACCTCACCGCCCGCAGATCCCGACCGCACCCTGCCAAACCGGCTTCCCGGGCTTGGGCTCTTGCGCCACATGCTGGGCATAGTGACGCCGGCGGTGACCAACCCAGCTGCGTTGCGCCACCGAAAGAAAAGGGGCCGGAATCGGCCCCTTGCAGCTCGCGTAGCTTATGGCGGTTTGAACATACGCCGCCCCGATCATGCTTCGAGCGTGGTGTGCATTTTGCTGGCAAGGCACGCCCACGTCTGTAGGATTATTCCGAATCGCGCGTAGGAAAGCAGCGCGCTGTAATGCACCCAATCTCTCGCAAGCGGAGCGCGCAGGCCGCGACGCGGCCGCAGTGGGGCAGGGATCAAGCCCGCAGGGACGAGACGCGTAGCGGCTCGATGCGCAGCACGCCGAGCCAGGTCGGAGCTATGGCGGCGAGGCCCAAGTCGAGAACGCTCTTTTAAGAATCATTCCCGCGATGATGAAAGCCAGCGAAACGCCCTGAAACACGCCCACCATATACGCTTGTGTGACCGTACCAAGATCGCTCGACGAGCCTAGTGTTAGCCCATAACAAATCAAACTCACTGCGCATCCAAAGAGCCCGACGCGAATCGCGTACACCCCGGTGCCCACCATCCTACGGGCCTGCTGATTGTTCACATGTCGAAAAATAGACGGCACGGACACGCTCTACCTACAGCGGCTGTTTCCATTCCCGCGAACGCATCGTATCGACGACCTCACGCGGCTCAAGATGCAGCAAGTACGTGTTCGTCGTGCTCACAGATGAATGCCCTAGCACGCCCTGAATCGTTCGCGTACTGACACCCTCACGATCCAGCTCGACGGCGTGAGTATGCCGGAATCCGTGCGCATGAACCCGCTTCGCAACGTTCGCTTTCTTACGAAGCCTAGGCAAGAGATGCCGAACATAGCTCGGATCAATTGCCAAGCCTTTTGAGTGCGCTGAGAACGTACAGAACAACGGCCCCCCGCGAATGCCAAGGGTTACACGCTTCGTGAGCCACTGCTCGACGATGGCCAGCGCACCGACATCGATTCCGACGGTGCGCGCTTTACCGCCCTTGCCGCGCAAGACGCGGACCGTGCCTGTAGCACGGTCTAGGTCTGCCGGCTTCAATGCAAGTGCCTCACCGACACGCAGTCCGCACCGGTAGAGCACCGCGATAAGCGCTCGATTCCGAATCCCGGCGACTCCGCGACGGGAACACGCCGCGAGTACCGCATTGGTTTCGTCGCGCGTGTAGACCTCAGCGGGGAGCGTTAGCCGCGTCATTGCCTAGCGTTCTCGTAAGTCATCGACAATCGTCGATTCCAAATGCTCGAACGCGGACCACACGGTCACTCTAAAGTGTTGAGAATCCTGCCAATACCCCGCGTTCGTTCTGTGGTACTGGATAATCTCGTGTAGCAACGTCCTGAACTCATGAATGCAGTCAATCGCACTCTTGTATGCCGGCACTGACGCACTCCCATATAGAGTCACAAGCGTCCGCATGCGATCAGCTGTGCCGTCGCTCGGTGACCCGTTTTTTCCGAATTCCTCAGGGCCCGTTTCGCCTTCGGGACGCGTCAGCAAAAAGCCTTTGTAAATCCGAAAGGGACAACTAGTGTCACCGGCCTCATCGACGAACGCTGCGCCGCGTTCAGAGGCTTCGCTCGGTCGCACGCTGTCAAGGCTTACGCGTGGTTGCGCCAGTGCGACGTGGAAATACGAGTACAGTTGGGTTGCAACGCCAGTTTCCGATGCGTCCTCACCCCTCGCCGCCATGCGAAACGCGAAACCTTCCGCCATAACAAGTTGTTGGGCAGCCGTCTTTTGCCAAACTCTCACCAAAGAATAGAGTTCTTCTAGCCTCTCGCGCTTAGCCTCTCGCCAACTCGAAAGCTTTTGCAACTCGTGCTGTTGCTTGAAATGGTTATGCGCGTGGCGATTTGACATCCAAACGCCCAGCATCACCGCTAGGATGCCTATCAGCGCGCTCGCCACTGAGCTCAAGATTGACCACAGCCCGTCCACAACGGCCTCGGGGGCGACCGCGCTCAACTTCTCAAGCACGACCGCCCCAAATGTCTCAATGAACTCGAACATAGGTCTCTCCGCTGCGAGGCATCCTAGCGATAGCGACGAACTGCAACCAGCACACGTGACCAAGAATTACACTCGAAGCTAACTCTGCTGGCCTGGGTAATAGCAGCCATCACGGTCGGGGTCGCGTGAAGGATCGACTGAAAGATTCCGCAACGGAATGCACCAGCCCCATTTCAGGCGGGGAGTATCCATCCTCAAATTCAATCAGCCCCTGTTCCGCCCAGCCGGTGATCAACACCTGCGCGAACGGGTGGGGCACGTTCGCTTGCTGTGCCATTTTCCCGATGCGCTCGGACTCTCCTTCGAGAGGCAAGCACCGCATAAGGCGTTTAGCCGCATCGGAGTAGCCTGCTGGATCAGTGGCTTCCCACACAAAGCGAACTCCAGCATCGGAGAGTTCGGCGAACCAGCCCCCGCTGTACGCATGTTCAATGACCCATTGGCGTTCCTGCAGGAACCGCACGCTCGGCCGTAACACGCCAATAGAGTGCCCGGTGATGGCGGCCAGCTGGCCAGCGTCAACTTGGCCGTCTGGCGTCGCCTGAAACGTCCTGAAGAATGCTTCCATCACCTCGCGATCAGTTGGCGTCAGCGTGCGCCACGACGCGGCAACGGTATCGCCTGCTAGCGCTTCCCGGATGTTAGCGGCTGTCACAATCCGCGCAAAATTGGCGAATTCCATTCTGAGCATTGCGGCGCCGTGAGCACCAATGACA
>Ga0163147_10007451_pt1 | contig 12401 bp, 9 predicted proteins | sample OliLakLV19MP6G1_FD_148597 | JGI IMG/M metagenome (GOLD analysis project Ga0163147, IMG submission 148597) | Freshwater microbial mat bacterial communities from Lake Vanda, McMurdo Dry Valleys, Antarctica- Oligotrophic Lake LV.19.MP6.G1 | ecosystem: Environmental > Aquatic > Freshwater > Lake >...
GAACAGGATTGCGGGTAAGGAACAGGTTTTAAATAAGGGTTCGCCTATATTTGCTCGCGCAGGAGTTATGAGTTGGGTATCTTTTTTCGCCTTGATCGCCAGATTTCTATTACTACAGGTAACAATGAAATACCGATGACGATAAAAATAACGACTTCAAAATTATTTTTCACAAATGGCTGAGAGCCGAGAAAATAGCCTGACAAAGTGAGGAGTGCCACCCAGATAATCCCACCAAATATGCAGAAGCCAATGAAGCGGCGATAAGCCATTTTGCCTACGCCCGCCACAAACGGCGCAAAAGTGCGTACGATGGGTACAAAACGGGCGATCACGAGGGTCCGGCCCCCGTATTCATCATAAAACGACTGAGTCTTGTCGATATACGAGCGTTTCAAAAACCAGTAATCACGGGTAAAGACCTTCTTCCCGAGGTATCTGCCGAAAAAATAGTTGGTGTTGTCGCCCAGAATGGCGGCCACAATCAGGAGGGCAATCAGTACCCAGACATTTAAAATACCTGTTTTGGCCGTGATGGCGCCGGCAGCGAAGAGCAAAGAGTCGCCCGGTAAAAACGGCATCACTACTAGGCCTGTTTCACAGAAAATAATAAGTGCCAGCAGGAAATAAGTGGTGAGTTGGTACTCCTGCATCAGGTGTTCGAGGTGCACATCCAGATGGCGAATGAAGTCCAGTACTTGGGTCAGAAATTCGAGCATAATGGCTCCGACCTGCGGGCCGGAAGGTTTGTACCCCGGAAATTGGATTCTGGGATGGGTGCAAGAAAAAGCGCGGACTGGAAAGTCCGCGCTACTTTTGCCGCAAAATTAGGCGTTTATCTCAGAGGCTGTTTGAGTTTTTCTGCGGGTTAACTTTCTCTATTCCGCGCTATTGTTCATCTTCTGGTTCAAATCAATACCTCCGTGCGTTTCGACATCATTACTGTTCTGCCCGAATTATTGGCAAGTCCGCTCAGCCATTCCATCATGCAGCGCGCCCGCGACCGGGGCCTGCTGGAAGTACATCTGCACCACTTACGCGACTATGCGCCGGGCAAGCACCGGCAGGTAGACGACTATCCCTTTGGCGGCGGAGCAGGCATGGTGATGAAGCCGGAGCCTATTGCGGCCTGCCTCGACCAATTGCTGTCTGAACGCACGTACGATCAGGTGATCTACACGTCTCCGGACGGCATTCAACTCAACCAGGGCCTTTGCAACCGACTTTCGCTGGGTCAGCAATACATCATTCTCTGCGGGCATTACAAGGGCGTGGATGAGCGCATCCGGGAAAAATACATCACGATGGAGATCAGCATCGGCGATTATGTGCTCTCCGGTGGCGAACTGGCGGCGGCGGTGATCGTAGACTCCATTGGCCGACTCATTCCCGGCGTGCTGAACGACGAGACCTCCGCCCTGCTCGACAGTTTTCAAGACAACCTGCTGGCCCCGCCGGTCTACACACGTCCGGCAGACTGGGAGGGCCGCAAGGTGCCGGATGTCTTGCTTTCCGGCCACGAACGGATGATTGATGAATGGCGGCACGACCAGAGTTTGTTGCGGACGCGGGAGCGGAGGCCGGATCTATTGCCGTCGGAATAGTTTTTACAGATCAAACTTGATCCCCTGCGCCAGCGGCACCGTCTCCGAATAGTTGATCGTGTTGGTCTGTCTGCGCATGTAGGCTTTCCACGAGTCTGAACCGGACTCCCGCCCGCCACCGGTTTCTTTTTCACCGCCAAATGCGCCGCCGATTTCGGCACCGGAAGTACCGATGTTCACATTGGCAATCCCGCAATCGGAGCCTGCCACGGAGAGGAAACGTTCCGCATCGCGCAAATTGCCGGTCATAATGGCCGAAGAAAGCCCTTGGGGTACCCCGTTTTGCAGGGCAATCGCCTCTTCGATGGTGCTGTATTTGATCAGGTATAAGATCGGAGCGAACGTCTCGTGCTGTACAATGCTCCAGTGGTTTTCCACTTCAGCAATACAGGGCTTCACATAACAGCCGCTCTCGTAGCCGGGGCCTTCGAGCACGCCGCCTTCCACGAGGAAAGTGCCGCAGTGCTTTTTGACTTCATTGATTCCTTCGAGATAGTTTTCAACAGCGTGTTTGTCAATCAGCGGTCCGACGTGATTGTTCGAGTCAAGCGGATTGCCGATGCGGAGTTGTGGATACGCTTTCACAAGCGTGGCTTTCACCTGATCGTACACGCTCTCATGGATAATAAGGCGACGGGTGGAAGTGCAACGTTGCCCGGCGGTACCGACCGCTCCGAACACGGCACCGGTGAGCACAATTTTCATGTCCGCCGACGGCGTGATGATGATGGCGTTGTTGCCGCCCAGTTCGAGCAGGCTGCGACCGAGGCGCCCTGCTACGGACTGACCGACGATACGCCCCATGCGGGTGCTGCCGGTGGCGCTGACGAGCGGGATACGGGCATCTTTGGTCATGTATTCGCCAACTTTGTAGTCGCCATTGATGATGCAACTGATGCCTTCCGGCAAATCATTGGCTTTCAGGACTTTTTGAAACAAGTTTTGGCAGGCGATGGCGCAGAGCGGTGTTTTTTCGGAAGGTTTCCACACGCATACGTCGCCGCAAACCCAGGCGAGGCAGGCATTCCACGACCACACGGCCACCGGGAAATTGAACGCTGAAATGATGCCGACGATGCCGAGCGGATGCCACTGTTCATACATCCGGTGGGCGGGCCGCTCGCTGTGCATCGTGAGGCCATAGAGTTGGCGCGAGAGTCCAACCGCGAAATCGCAGATGTCAATCATTTCCTGCACTTCACCATAGCCTTCCTGGAGGCTCTTGCCCATCTCGTAACTCACCAACCGGCCGAGCGGCTCCTTGTATTCACGCAATACCTGACCGAACTGACGCACGATCTCCCCGCGCTTGGGTGCAGGCATTTCGCGCCACACTTTAAATGCCTGTTCGGCGGACTGGATCACCTGGTCGTATTGCTCGCGGGTGGTAATACTCACAGAACCAATGAATTCACCATCTACCGGAGAATGCGAATCTATGTAACGACGACTGCCCGTGATATCATTCTGGCCGGTCCAGGCGCCCTGGTTGCGGGCGCGGAGACCAAGTTTTTTTAAAAATTCTTTCGGTTGCATGTTTAAAAAGTTTGAAGTTCGATCTCGCCTCAGGCGAGAGAAGTTCGAAGTTGGCTTCGGGCTTGGGGGGGAAGAAGTTTGAAGTTTGAGGTTTGGAGTTTGAAGTTGGCTTCGGGCTTGGGGGAGTGGTTAGTTAAAAGCGGGCGCGAAGGTAGCGCGAATCAGGGATTAGTTGCCAGTTAGGCGTTCATTAGGAATAAAAAAGCCCTAGCAGATGTAACCGCATCTGCTAGGGCGAATGAAGAAATGATATAGAATCAACGAACAATATTCAACTGGGTGGTGGACGGTCCCACTCAGTTGAAAACGTTCACCAGGGCCTTCAGGATACAAGCCGTGCCCAATGTTGTTAGAACATACATACAACTGGTGGTAAACGATAAACCGTGGCCAGAGAAGAAAAAAGTGGCGCTGAAACTCATGGCCATGAGCAACACGCCTGCCCCTAGCCAATATTTTGCGGTATTTAATAAGTGCTGACGTTTCGCGCTGTTGACCGGCGGGGTCATGATGGGGTCCGGATCAGATGCGGTATGCTTATTAGAGTTGGGTATTTGCTCCATTCGTCAAAATATTAATCTTATAAAAGGTTAAAGCACCCGCAATGATACGGAATGATTCTGGAATGACGCCTCAAATGAGATGGACTTGTTTTGTTGGTAGTACCAATTTTGAGTGATTTGGATCGTCCTCGCTCAAAAAGTATGGAAACATATCGAGCAAAATATGCAAATGTTCCTGGAACCATTTGGAGTGCCGCATTTTTGTAGTACCAAAAAACCAAATGAATACCAACGAGCCATTCAAGAGATTAAAACCAGTGGACGCAGCCGGGCAGGAATGTTCCGCGCTGCAAACCCCAAACGATCCCGGGCAGCCTGTTCAACAGCTGCCCGGCTATTTTTGCCATACATGATCCAGACGGCTTTAAACGCTGGAAGAATCAATTGAAGACAAGCCGGGCAGGTTCCCCAGAACTGCCCGGTTTTTTGAAAACATTCACGTCATTCTCCATTCCCCTCATTAAGCCTGTAATCCTCTTCTGCCTATAGTTAAGAAGCATCATTTCATCACTTAACAATTTTGATCAGTCTTATGAACAATTTTAAAAAGTCGGCTCCCTATCTCTATTTGACGCGGGCGTCGCAACTCGACTCCTATGTACTCTTCATGTTAATTCCCTTGGATCCCTCATCGAATGTGGTTCTCAGCGGGGTGTCTCCAACAGATCAGAACGATCACTTCCAGATTGCTTACACGACCGATGGCGGTAATACCCTGGAAACCTATCGCCTGATGCACTGGACAATCACCAAGGGGACTAAGCAGTACATTAAAGCAGTCGGAAACGGCAGCGCTGACCTCACGATGAAATTGTACTTTAATTCCGCAGACACGGAACTGGCGACCCCGGCTTCCGATCATGGACTGCGTCAGGCGCCGTACATCTTTCTGGGTAAAGAGACCGTTGGCGCAACGACCTATGTTCGTCCGAGCTGTGTCGTGCTGTTTGACGCCTTAGTTGGCAGGGAAGAAGAGGCCATCTCTTTCGATGAAGACAACTGCACGTATGTCATTAATTGCGGTGCGGATGGCGTCCTGGCGAAAAATGCAGCGAATTTTGTGATTAACCAGGACTTGCGTACGGAAATGTCTGGTCAGATGCCGTACTTTGAGGCCACTGTGGAACACAATACCGGTATTCTGGGTCTGGCAGCCGACGGCGGGGGAAAGAAGAAACGCAAGGTCGCCACACATACACCTGCGCCGGGCATGGCCACCACCAACGGCCACGGAGGTGTTCTGGTGAAAATTCCTCACAAACCATTGTCACTAATACCTTGCTAATAATGGAGTAGCCTTTTGGCTCCTAATACCCATGCATATTTTTACAAATCAAATCAATTCACCTTTCAATTTAACTGTACGCTTCCAATGAAACAACCTTGTACCTCGGCACGCCCGGTGCCCTGCCCTCCCTTTTTGTTTATTTTGACCCTACCTTAATCGTGGGCTTCTTGTAATTCCATTGATGGCGCCACTAAACATGAAACAATTTTAAAACTACTAATGCCACCTTTGCTCTTTTCACTTCAATCAATGTACATATGAAAAATAAAAATAAACTGCTCATGAGCAAACTCATGCTCCCACTAACCATATTGCTGCTTTTCCATCTGAGCATAGGATGCACTGGACAGGTACCTTCCACCGTACATCCTGAAAACTCTAAAAAAAATAATCCGGCAGAACAAACGATCAATACAAAATCTATTGAAAATGATACTATACCATCAAGTATAGAACAAGAAAAACTACGTCCACAGGAGCCAAATCACCAATATGGCGACATTATATTAAAGCCGTTGGGTGGCACCTACTCATTGCTTAGAGACGGCAGACAAATCATTCGTGAAGAACATCCCGGCATCTTGATTTACGACCAACCCAAAGGTGAACAACATACAACCAACTGGAAAATAGAGTTTTATGATATTTCTACCAAAAAATTAAAAAAACAAATTAACCTTGAGAAAACATCTCCGTACCGTCAAGAAAAATATAAAAAAATTGAATTTGGGGGATTTGGAGGAAGTGATTCAAATGATGAAGCACCACCTTCAGATTCTAGCCGAAACTACTCTAACCTGCCAAGTCCAGATAATTACCGCACAGACAATTTAGTCACGCTATCTTCCGGAGGACACATATGCGTTCGTCATGAACTTTATAAACTTGCTGGCAATATGCTTGTTGGTTTTGAGCTGACTGTGGTGATATATGATTCATCGGGCCAAGAAATTAGGAGTATGCTGATGAATCATAGTGTTGAGTCACCATATATATCTCGTGACGGTAAGTACTTCGCCTTTATATATGGTACCCATACCACCGATAACCTGTTTGACGACTGGAACGGAAACTTAATAATTTATGAATTGAAGTTAGGTAAAAAAGTTCTACATTATGTGTTTGACCATGGAGAGCGAATAAGAAATATGAATGAGGTGGAAAGAGATGGGCTTCTATGTATAAAATCAAGGGCAGGGTTGGATCATAGTCACGTCAGTAAGATCGTTCTGATAGACTTGTATAAAAGAGAATTGTATCAAAGGCAATTTTCAAAGCCAGAGTGGAGTGAAGCACTTAAAAGCTGGAAAAGCTATACAGGTTTAGTTCAAAAATATCAGTTCACATCAAAAAACTTCTAAGTCATGAAATGCCTTTTGTTAACAATATTCTGCTTTTTAACATTTTATAGCCTTCAGGCACAAAATGCGAAATACATGCCTTATATAGGCACATCTACTACCAGCTACTTAACTTACCAATACCGACTCCTTGTGTTCAAGGGTTAGGCCCAACGTTTACTGTTCCTTATCACATAGGTACTAATTCTTGGAGCACAGGTGGGCCTGCACAAGGAAGCGATTCAGTGCATAAGTTCCAAATAGATGATTGCGGAGAGTCGGCTCCCCCAACAGTTGAATGTCTGACAGCACGCGATGTGGATTATGACCTTACTTATACGAACCCACAAACTTCCAATGGTGGCATCTCTCTCACCATTAAGAATGGCTTTACAGGACTACATTATACTTGGACCAACGCAACAGGAGACATAATTGCGACTACGCAAAACCTAAGTGGGGTTACGGTTGGTACATACTGCATAAAAATAAAAAAAGATTGTTGTACATACGAAGATTAGGCTGCACAGGTACTAGTACTCATGATCTTCGTCCGGCCAACATGCCGACTGTACAGCACAGCGAATCGCCTACGTGCGGAAGCCAAAACAATGGGGTACTTACAGTAATGATCGAACCCCTAGCAAATGGTAATACTCCTACTTATGATATAAGTTTTGACAATGGCGAGTCATTTTATGGCATAGCCGTTACTGATCCTCTCGATTTAACTGGTCTTCCTCCAGGTCAAATCTGTGCTACTTTCACTTCAACAGATGGAGATTGCGAGTTTTCAGCTTGTTATGATATACCCGGCATTCCCACTCCGATAATTCAGATAACTGGTCAGGTGACGCACAATTGTCCGTTTGTCAACAATGGAAAAATTGATGTGACCGTCACAGGGACTTCAAATTACTCGATACGTTGGAATGACAATGTATTTCCGCCTACATTGAATAGAGTCGGTCTAGGAGCTGGGGCATATTGCTTAACTATAACAGATATAATATGTGGAGTAACGGCAATATCTTGTTTTAATGTTATACCAGTAAGCCTTTCCGTTGGTGTTTCACCATCATGTGAAAATATTGGTAGTGCTTCGGCTACTGCACTGGGAGGTAACCAACCTTTAGTATATAAATGGAACAATACCAAAACAACCAATAATATTGCGGGGCTTAGTTCTGGTATATACTGCGTAACTGTTACAGACTCGAAAGGATGCATTAAGAATGGTTGTGACACTCTTCAAAATTCGGGACCAGTTATTAAAAGTATTGAACATCCTTGTAAAGATGTAAATTTTTCTGGAAGTATTACCTTAGAGATACATCAACCAGCTGGTTCTTCCACCCCAGTTGTGGTAGATGGAGTGTCTTTGCCTGCTCAAAGCACCTCGAGTGTCTATGAGATGACCATAAACAATCAATCACAGGGTACTCATACAATCAGCATGGCTTTTAGTGATTGTGAAGTAACGCTTGTTAGTGCTCCGTTAATAGAGAAATCTGGTGATCTTCGATACGATCATTACGATGCAGCAACTAATTTATGTGTATACGATGTGTATTGCAAAGATTCTTTATTAGTAGATCAAGGAATGAGTTATTATCCAACGCTTTTAGGCAATGATGCTCAGGAATTCCCGTGTAAAACACCTCGAAGATGTGGAAACACACCTATAGCAGCTTTAAATGGGCACAAGAAAAAGGTTAGAGGTTACGAGTACTTGAAAGTGCTTGAGTATGCAATAGGGGTAGGTGCGTTTTCATATGACTATATGAACAGCCTATATACAAAATATCTACATTCTGGAATAAGTTCATGCGACTTTGTAAAATACTGTACTGCATCTTTAGAGATGACTCAGAAAGCGTTTTATAATAATTATTTTGGAAATGGCGATATTACTCCAGTAGGAAGTGATGGATGCAATATTTTACACTGCCTTAGTTTAACTGGCAATACGGCTCAAATAATTTGTCCAAGTAATGTCGTGCCGGATTATATACAAGATCTTAGCGAGCTTGCACCTAGTTGCAATCCACGTATTCATAACATTACGCAACTGATTATTTGGCAAGACACAATGCGATTGCTTTATCCAACTTATGAAAGAACGGAACTAGATATAAAGATAACTGAATATGCTGCAATATACAATGATACTACTCTGTCAGACGATGAGCGTAACTGGACAAATTGCTCATATGCAATATACTGTTCATCCGATTTCAAAGTACTAAGGTTAGATGAGCAACCGATACCTTCTTGTAATCCTCCCAACCCACCGAATCTTCCAAGTCCTTTTTGCGAAATCAATGACAACAATCAAGTGATTTGCCCTGATGCATCCGGCCAGCCATATCCACTTCCAATACACCCACAATTTAGTAAAAAACTATATGAATATATTGGTGTTCCAGATCACAGGGTAATAACACCTGCTTTTCCAGGAAATGATTCGTTTTATCGGCTTGGAGTCATTAAATCTGACGGCAGAACTTCTCCAAAAGGATTAATTGACCAAAATGGTGAAAGAAGATTCTTGGATTATGGCATACGTAATCAATGGGCTACTCGCGAACAAATCCCTCAGCTTGTACAATATCTTGATGATTGGGATGACAATATTTTCATCTATATCGAACAGTTACATCCGAACCAATATTTAATAACCATAGATCAGGACAGTATAACTCAATCCAAATCAATAACAGCAGTAAATTGGCTGGACATCAAGAACCTGACAAAAACAAGAATGGGGGTCGAACTCAGTGGAATATTCAGCGGAACAATGCACTATAATGATGTTGAAATTGCATCTTCCTCCGACACAGCTGCATTTCTCATTCGCTTAAATCTGGATGGTAGTTTGCAGAGCAAACAAATAATCCAAAATATCAGAACAAATAGGGGACTTGATTTCTATGCTACAACGAACGGTACCGTGATTACTGGTACCTCCAAGTCTAATTATGTCTCTGTGGGCAGTAGCCAGCTCACTGGGTTGAACGATGGTGGCATTTTTACAGTACGGCTCGATTCTAATGCCGTTGTTGTGGGACAGCAGCACGGTATTCGCACGACTGGAAACATGCGTCTGCTTCGCACTATAGCCTCGCCTGACGGTTCCACCCTCACTTACCTGATCAAAGGAAGTGGTGTTATTGGCCACGGCTCACAAGATATCGTCTCTTCACTTGCAGTCAGTACTTGGCTCGTCACTACGACCAACACAGGCATCTTAAAATGGACGCTTCCGCTTCAAAATGCAAACTTTGAGGAAAATGAACTAGACTTGACGTATGGCGATTCATTGGGGCTGTATATCGGTCTCGCGTTCCGCGACAGCGTAAGCCTGGGAGGGCACACTTGGCAAAGCCAAGGCGGCAAGGATATATTTCTTGCCAAGATTGGTGCAGATGGTAGCCTGTTAGGTGGGCGTACTTACGGCTCTAGCGACGACGAAGTAATCAAAAAGATTTTCTTCAGCGATAAATACCTTTTCCTCACTGGTGACTATTTCGGAATTACTACCAATCGTACCATTGGCCGCAATCAATTTACTAATCTCGGTACAGTCAGCCAAAATCTCCAGAAGGCTTACATGACCTTTGTAACCGATACTGATCTGCTCTATTCGAATGATTCACTGCAAAATCAGCAGAGTTGGATTAGCAAAACACTAGCAAGTTATTCACTTATAAATAATAGCCAGATTCAGGTGTTTCCTAATCCTGTTAAAGACCAACTTACTGTCCGCATACAGCGAGCAGATTTAGGAAATTATACAGTACGTGTGTTCGACGTGTTGGGCAATTTAATGATTATCAAGAAGGCTACGATCTTAGGATTAGGAAGCCAGGAGGTCACGCTAAATCAATTCAGTCGTTTCCCAATTGGAATGTATATTGTACAAATCACTGATGAACAAGGGCATTCTAACAGTGTCAGAGTATTGCGGGAATGAGCGTTTACTGACTTGGACCGACTGACTTAAGTATTGAGGTAATCGGTTGCCTCAAGTCAAACACGGAGCTCATATTACTGAACATTTTTCTTAAGGGTGGGTTTCGCGCAGATTTAACAGCACAGATTTTACACAGAATTTGAAGGTGCTTGGAATTCTGCGTAAAATCTGTGCTGTTAAATCTGCGTTAAATCTGCGTTAAATCTGCGCGAAATAAAATGTCTAGTGCCGCATCCACCGAATGGCTTATGAATTGATGGCTATATTTTCTGTTCCCCTGCGTTCTTCGTCGGTTATAATGTACCACATTACGCCCTCCTCGGGCCTTGATGAACAAAAAATCTATCGCATCAATTCATAAGCCATTCGGTGGATGCGGCACTAGTAGTGTACACGGAGCTACATTATAGCCAACGCAAAGTGGCCTTGAACAAGAATCAAATGTAAAATAATCGGAATGAATAACTAAAACATAGCACAAACTGTATTTTTGTACCGACAACGAAAAAGACTGGGTCTGGATTCTGGAGAGATACGCCTTGCGTTTCCAAATGGAGTTTGTCCTCAAAGACGACAAACAATTTACTGGACAATCTTGCTCTCTTCGAACGGTTTTCCAATTGCCGATTTTTTTTCCTCTAAAAACAAGTCTCCTTAAATTCCTAAACCTGAAACCCATGAAATATCTATCAATATTCTTTGTATTATGCTATCCTGCCTGGTGTTCCTTACAAACAACGATTAGTAAAATAGAAATTTATCGCCTTTTACGACAGGCAGACAGTGTATTGCTTAAGTCTCCTTCTGACGCTTTACTTTATACAGACATAGCTCTCCAATCAAAACTGATCAAGAACGACTGTACCCTAAAAGGAACCGCACTAAACCTTAAAAGTCGCGCATTGCGCAATACGGGTCGTTCAGGCGATGCTATCAAAATACTCGATCAGTCTATCCCGCTCTATAGAAAATGTAAGAACGACACTGTGCTTGCAACAGGCCTCGCTACACTGGCGCTTTGCCTGATGGATAGCCTGGGAAGCGATACTTCTACAGAAGTTTTGGATCCGTTGGATGAAGCAGCCCGACTGGCACAGCGGATCGGAGACACCATGTTGTTGAGCAAAATCTATATCTATTTTGCAAAAAACTGGGGTGACAATGAGCAGGCGGATAAAGCGCTTGATTACAACCTGCGCTGTGAATCGCTTCTTAAAAATAGTACGGATAGTCAACAGATCTACTTACGCGGAATGAACCGGGTCGGTATGGGCAACCAGCATCTGGCGCTTTATTATAAAAACGACAGCACCGATCATCTCGAAAGGGCGGCCAATTCTTTTTCAGGGGCATTAGACGACTTTAAAGGAATGACCCATAAAGAAGCCCTTGGAGCGGTCGCCGATGCCAAAAACGGACTGGGAGGCGCTAAACTTTATGCCGATGATATCCCGGGCGCCCAGGAAAACTTTGAGGAAAGCCTAGAAATATTCCGAAGTCTAAATGATACTGTGCAAGCAGCCAATGCCTTGTATAACCTCTCCATCTTAGCAGAAAGCCAAAATGACTTCTTGTCCGCATGGAAAACAAATTGCAGCAGCGCGAAATCTCCTTCGTCCGGGAGAAGATAGATGCGGAGACCGCTGAACGCCTGCGCATCGCCCGAAAACTCCACGATGATGTGGGCGGTATGCTGGTCAGTACCAAATGGAACCTGGAAGCCATCATTGAAGACGTGCCGGAAGGCAGTGTACTTGCCCAAAAATTAGCGGACAACCTCCACCAGCAGGAAGAATCTTACCAGGCCGTTCGGGAAGTGTCACACCAGTTGAAACGGTCCAGCGGTTATTGGTGGGAAGACCTGGAACGCTTCTGCGCCCGCATCGGAAACGGGCATCCCAAAATTCAGTTTTATACTTTCAATCTCGACGAGTCGGTCGTCGGGTCCATCGGAGAAGCCGTGCGCATCACGACCCAGGAATTGATCGTCAATGCCCTGAAGTCGGCCAAAGCGACGGAAATCAATGTACAAATTTGCCGCGTAGATCATCTGTTAAGTATCTTTGTTCGCGACAATGGTGTAGGATTCGATAC
>Ga0163147_10007458_pt1 | contig 12396 bp, 12 predicted proteins | sample OliLakLV19MP6G1_FD_148597 | JGI IMG/M metagenome (GOLD analysis project Ga0163147, IMG submission 148597) | Freshwater microbial mat bacterial communities from Lake Vanda, McMurdo Dry Valleys, Antarctica- Oligotrophic Lake LV.19.MP6.G1 | ecosystem: Environmental > Aquatic > Freshwater > Lake >...
CACCCTGCGCTGGCGGGCGAGCGCACGATCAGCGAGGCTGCGGCGCGCTGGTAAACCCACTTGCGCTTGCCGTCCGTGGCATCGAAGGCAAAGATCCGGCTGTCGGAGGTGCGCGCAAGGACCGTGCTGCCGGCGACTTTCGGGGCCGCCAGGACTTCGGACGAAACGCGCGCCCGCCAGCGCAGGGTGCCCTTTTCGGCATCGAGCACAATGAGCTCGCCCTTGTCCGTGCCGACCGCAACGATCTTCCCGTCCGTGCCTACGCCGCCCGAGAGCGGCGCACCCGCGGAAACCTTCCAGATCAGGTTGCCGGTGGCCGCGTCGAGGCGCGTCACGTTGCCGTCGCGCGCGGCGGCGTAGACGCTTGCGCCGACCACGGCGGGCGTGAAGACGAAGATCCCGGCCGGGCCGACGTTGGCCTGCCAGAGCGTGCGCACGGGCTGCGGATTCGAAAGGGGCGGCAGCTCGGCCGGCTTTGCCCCCGTGGGCGTGGACTTGAACCAGTCGACCGGGTTGAGGCTCGGCATGCTGGGCATGCTCGAGCAGCCCGCAGCTGCCAGCGCGACCGCTGTCGCCGCCAATACTCCAAGGAGGCGCACGTTCAGCCTCCGAGCGCGTCGAGGCGCATCTGGATGCCGTCCTGCACGGAGCGGTTCTTGGTGCCCGCCTTCTCCAGCGCGAACTTGTAGGCCGTGCGCGCATCGGCGGCCTGCCCCTTGGCGACGAGGATGTCGCCGCGCAGGGTGGCGAACTGCGCCTCGAAAGCGGCGCCATGGGTGGCCTGCAGCTGCTTGAGCGCCTCGTCGTAGGCCTTCTCGTCCAGCAGCACGTTGGCCAGGCGCAGGCGCGCCACATCGCGGAATTCGTCCGACTTGGTGTTGTCGATCACCCACTGCAGCTGGGCCTTGGCCGTCTTGAGGTCGTTCTTGTCGAAGAAGAACCTGGCCGAGATCAGCGCGCCCATCGAGGCATACAGCGTGCGCGGATACTTCTCGAGCAGCTCGCCGCTCGAGTCGCGCACGGCCTTGGCGTCCGCGCCCTGGGTGGCTTTCGAGAGCGTCTCGTAGACGTTGCTGGCCCCGCCGGCCTGCTGCGCCTGCCAGTAGCGCCATCCCTGCCAGCCGGTCAGCAGCAACGCCGTGAGCAGCAGAGCCGTGACGATCGCGCTTGCGTAAGTCGCCCACCATGACTTCAGTTGCGCGAGCTGTTCCTGTTCTTCGAGATCTAGGTGTGCCATTGCCTGTCCAATGAAATTACTGCGTGGTTTCTTTGAGAGCGCTGCCGAAAGCCGCGACAAGCTCGTCGCGGCGGATTTTTTGCTGGGGCGCGTCGCGTCGCAGGTACTTGAGCGTCAGCTCACCCGCGCGCACTTCGTCCTCGCCGACGATGAGCGCGATCAGCGCGCCGCTGCCGTCGGCCTTCTTCATCTGCGACTTGAAGCTGCCGCCGCCCGCGTGCTGCACGACCGCGTGACCCGCGGCGCGCAACGCCTGCGCTGCCAGGAGCGCGGTCTCGAGGGCGCCCTCGCCCTGGTGGATCAGGTAGGCCTCGGGTCCGCGGGGCGCGGGCACTCGCCCGGCGTCCTGCCAGAGCGCGATGAGCCTTTCCATGCCGGCCGCGAATCCCACTGCAGGGGTGGGCTTGCCGCCGATCTGCTCGAACAGGCCGTCGTACCTTCCACCGGCGCATACGGTGCCCTGCGCGCCGAGCTTGTCGGTGATCCATTCGAAAACGGTGAGGTTGTAGTAGTCGAGGCCGCGCACCAGCCGCGTGTTGATGCCGAAAGTCACCCCGGCTGCAGTAAGCAACTTCTTGAGCCCGTCGAAATGCGCAAGCGACGCCTCGCCGAGAAAATTCATGAGCACCGGCGCGTCGCGGGTTGCGTCCTGCACCACCGGGTTCTTCGAATCGAGCACGCGCAGCGGGTTGGTGTGCAGGCGGCGCTTCGCGTCGGCGTCCAGCGAATCCGTTTTCGTCTCGAGGTACCGGATGAGTTCCGTGCGATGGCGCGCGCGCTCTTCGGTCGAGCCGATCGAGTTGATCTCCAGGCGGATGCCCTCGAGGCCCAGCTCTTTCCAAAGCGCGGCGCACATCACGATGAGCTCCGCATCCACGTCCGGCCCGCCGAACCCGAGCGCCTCGGCGCCGAACTGGTGGAACTGGCGATAGCGGCCTTTCTGCGGGCGCTCGTGGCGGTACATCGGGCCGGCGTACCAGAGGCGCAGCGGGCCGTTGTACGTGAGGCTGTGCTCGATCGCGGCGCGCACCGTCGACGCAGTGGCCTCCGGCCGCAGCGTGAGCTGCTCGCCGTTGAGCTCGTCGGTGAAGGTGTACATCTCCTTCTCGACGATGTCGGTGACTTCGCCGATCGCGCGCTTGAACAGGCCCGTGTGCTCGAGCAGCGGCGTGCGGATGTTGCGGTAGCCGTGGCGGAACATCGTGCCGCGCACGATCTCCTCGAACGCGAGCCACCCATGCGCCTCGTCTGGCAAAACGTCGTTCATGCCACGGATGGCCTGCAGGGTCGTGGCCATCGCTAGGCTGCTTTGATCGGGATGTGCCTGGGCGCCGGGGCGCGCTTGCGCACGGCGCCGGCCGTGTAGTTGCTCTGGACGTAGTCCGCTACGAGGGCCTGGAATTCCTCTGCGATGCGCTCGCCCTTGAGCGTCACGGTCTTCTCGCCGTCGACGTAGACCGGCGCGACCGGGACTTCGTTCGTGCCCGGCAGGCTGATGCCGATGTCGGCATGCTTCGATTCGCCCGGGCCGTTGACGACACAACCCATGACGGCGACTTTCATGTCTTCCACGCCGGGATGGGAGGCCTTCCACACGGGCATTTGCACACGCAGGTAGCCCTGGATCTTGTCGGCCAGTTCCTGGAAATAGGTGCTCGTGGTGCGACCGCAGCCCGGGCAGGCGGTCACCAGCGGCGTGAAGCTGCGCAGGCCCATCGTCTGCAGCAGTTCCTGCGCGACGATGACTTCCTTGGTGCGCTCGCCATTGGGCTCGGGCGTGAGGCTCACGCGGATCGTGTCGCCGATGCCTTCCTGCAGCAGCACGCCCATCGCCGCGACGGAGGCGACAATGCCTTTGGAGCCCATGCCCGCTTCCGTGAGGCCGAGATGCAGCGCGTAGTCGCAGCGGCGCGCAAGCTCGCGATACACAGCGATGAGGTCCTGCACGCCGCTCACCTTGCACGAGATCACGATGCGTTCCGCGGGGAGCCCCCATTGCACGGCCTGCGCGGCGGACTCGAGGGCGGAGGCGATCAGCGCCTCGCGCATGATTTCGGTTGCGCCCAGCGGCGCAGCGCGGCGCCCGTTCTCGTCCATCATGCGCGCGAGCAGCTCGGGGTCGAGCGACCCCCAGTTCACGCCGATGCGCACGGGCTTTGCGTAGCGGCAAGCCGCCTCGATCATGGTCGAGAACTGGTCGTCGCGCTTCTTGCCGTGCCCGACGTTGCCGGGATTGATGCGGTACTTGGCCAGCGCCTCGGCGCATTCCGGATACTGCTTGAGCAGCCGGTGGCCGTTGAAATGGAAGTCGCCGGCGAGCGGCACGTTGCAGCCCATCGCATCTAGCTTGTCGCGAATGGTGGCGACCTGCGCCGCGGCCTCGGGCGAATTCACCGTGATACGCACGATCTCCGAGCCCGCGCGCGCGAGATCGGACACCTGCCGCACCGTGGCTTCGGCGTCCGCGGTATCGGTGTTGGTCATCGATTGCACGACGATCGGCGCGTCGCCGCCAATGAAGACGCCGCCCTTGTCGATTTCGCCGATCAGGACCTGGCGGGAGTTTCTACGCTGTAGTGCGGCCATCTCGAGCCCTACTTCAGCGTCAACCGCGCAACGTCGACCTTGAAATGCGGCTTGAGGTCGACGGGCTGGTCGTTATAGGTGACCTGAACGCTCGGCGCATTGCCGATCGTGAGCTGGAACGGCGGGTCGCCGTCCACTGTCTTTTCGGAGCCCGCGGCGTTCAGCTGCGCCAGCAGCGTGCCGTTGCGGCCCTTGATCTCGACCCAGGAGTCCTTCTGGAAGCGCAGCACGATGCGTCCCTTGCCCGGAGCCAGGGGCGGACTCGCCGCGGCAGTAGCGACATCGGTGCGCGCAGTGGTTTCGGGCACCGGCGCGGGCCCGGCGCTAGCCAGGGTAGTGGCCTTGGGATCAGGGGGTTGCGCCGCGCCCGGCGCAAACGCGGGCGCTCCCGGTACGGCCGGCGTTGCGGCCGGAACAACCGGTTGCGTAGAAGGCTGGACGGGCGTTGCCTGGCCTGCGGGTGCTACGAACGCGAGCGTCGAAGGCGTGTCGTTGTCCTGGTACCACTCGAAGGCGAAGAACACGGCGGCCGCCAGCACCACGACGGAAAGCGTCGTGTAGACGAGGTTGATATGCCGGCCGCCTTCGGCAAACGGCACCGGCGCGCGCAGCGACACGGCTTGTTCTGTCGCCACCTGCGGCATGCCGCCCGGTCCAAGCTGCGCGAGGAACGGGGTGGGATCGATCTTCAGGAGCTTCGAATAGCTGCGCAGCATGCCTCGCGCAAACGTGCGTCCCGGCAGCTTTTCGAACTCGCCGGCTTCGAGGGCGTCGATGAAGCGCGGCGCGAACTTGAGCTGGTTGGCCACGTCTTCGCGGGTCAGGCCCATCTCGGTCCGGCGCCTGGCATAGATGGCGATGGACGCTTCCTCGGGTGCGCCGCGCTGCGCGAGCACGTCGTGGCTACCGGCGGCGCTGGTGTCCGGCGGGAGTCCGCTGTCGGAGGGCTGTGTCATGCGCCGGGCTCAGTCGCCGTCCTAGTCATACTCGCCGCGCTGCATCTGCTGGTATTCGCGCGAGCTGGGGAACCGCCGGCGAAGCTGATTGGCGTAGCTGTTCTCGGCGTTCTTGTCGCCGATCTTGCGCTCGATGCGGATGCCCAGCCACAGGCCTTCGGCGCCGGGCTCGACGATCCTGTTGTAGCGGGTGATCAGCCTGCGCGCCTCGGGCAGGTCGCCGGTACGGTAACTGATAACCGCCAGCTTGAGGAGCGCGTTCGGCTCGTCCGGGTCGAGCTTGAGCGCGCGGCCGAAGTAGTCGGCCGCATCCTTGAGGTTGTCCTTTTGCAGCGCGCATTGCCCTGCCGCCGAGTACGATTTCCACGGCGTCGGGTAGAGCGGATTGCGCACGGCCTGCAGGAAATAACGCGCGGATTCGGCTTCCTTGCCCGTCTGGCAAAGGAACCAGCCGTAGTTATGGTTGATGTCCGGGTCGTTCGGGGCCGAACGCAGCGCGCGCTCGAAGCTCTGCTGGGCCAGCTGGTTTTCGCGCAGGTTCATGTACACGAGGCCGAGCATGCCGTGCGCGGGTGCGTAGGTGGCGTCCGCGGCCGTGGCGACGCGCAGCACTTCGAGCGCAACGCCGAGGTTGCCGCGCTCGAAATACAGCGAGGCCAGTTCCGTGTTCGCGCGCGCGCGCGCGCGGCCCTCGCCTGCTTCGGAGATGTCGCTGGTCGACTGGCCGAGTTGGGGCTCGGTCGGCCCGGGCGCAGTGGCGCAGCCCGCGATCACCGCCGATACAAGCAGAGCCATCAGCCGCAAATGCTTCATGCACGAACCTCCTTGACTGGCACATCGATCTTGCGCGTGCGGCGCGTACGGTCGGCCACGTTCCCGGCCAGCTGGCCGCAGGCCGCGTCGATCGCTTCGCCGCGGGTCTTGCGCGTGGTCACCGTGATGTCGGCACGCTGCAGGATTTCCGCAAAGCGGCGGATACGCTCCGCCCCGGAACGACCATAGCCCGAATTCGGGAAAGGGTTGAAAGGGATCAGGTTGAACTTGCACTTGACCTGCCGCGACAGCGCGACAAGCTCATGCGCATGCCGGTCGGAATCGTTGACGCCCTCGAGCATGACGTATTCGAAGGTCACAAAATCGCGCGGCGCCCTGTCGAGATAGCGGTTGCACGCCGCGATCAGGTCCTTGATCGGGTATTTCCTGTTGACCGGCACGAGCTGGTCGCGAAGCGCGTCGTTCGACGCATGCAGCGAAACAGCCAGCGCGACCGGGCACTCCTCTGCCAGCCTGTCCATGCCGGGAACCACCCCCGAGGTCGAAACCGTGACCCGCCGGCGCGAAAGGCCGTAGGCGTTGTCGTCCAGCATGAGGCGCAGCGCGGGAATCACGTTATTCAGGTTCAGCAGCGGCTCGCCCATACCCATCATGACCACATTCGTGACGATTCGCCGAGGAACGAGTTCAGCGCACGCTTCGCTCCCCGAACCCAGTTCGCGGCGCGCAACCCAGAGCTGTCCGATGATTTCGGCCGTGGTCAGGTTGCGATTGAAACCCTGCTTGCCGGTCGAACAGAAAGAGCAATCGAGCACGCACCCGGCCTGGCTCGAAATGCAGAGCGTGCCGCGGCGTGTCTGGGGAATGAAGACCGACTCCACCGAATTGGCGCCATCGACCTTGATGAGCCACTTGCGCGTCCCGTCCCCGGACACGCTGTCGCCCACGACCTGCGGAGGCTCGACGCACGCGGAGGTGGAGAGCTTTTCGCGCAGGGACCTGGCCACATCCGTCATCGCCCCGAAATCGGCCACGCCGCGCTGGTGAATCCAGCGCAGCACCTGCGTGGCGCGAAACGCCTTCTCGCCCAGGTCCGCGAAATGCCGCTGCAGCGCAGCCGGTTCGAGGTCGAGGAGGTTCGATTTCTTCATAAGGGGGTACGGGGGAAACCGCCGTAAGGTTTCCCTTGTTACCGACTATAGACTTCGCTCGCGGCGAAGAAGTAGGCGATTTCGACTTTGGCCGTTTCCGACGCGTCGGAACCGTGCACAGCGTTGGCGTCGATCGAATCGGCGAAATCGGCGCGGATCGTGCCCTTGTCGGCCTTCTTCGGGTCGGTCGCCCCCATGAGCTCACGATTCTTGGCGATGGCGTTCTCGCCTTCGAGCGCCTGTACGACCACCGGCCCGGAAATCATGAATTCGACGAGGTCCTTGAAGAAAGGCCGCTCACGGTGGACCGCGTAAAAACCTTCGGCCTCGGCGCGCGACAGGTGCTTCATGCGCATGGCGATGACCTTGAGGCCTGCCTGCTCGAACCGGGCGACGATCTGCCCGACGGCGTTCTTTTTGACTGCGTCGGGCTTGATGATGGAAAGCGTACGTTCAACTGCCATGTTCTGCTGCTCCGTAAGCTGGGTAAGGAAGCCCGCAATTCTAGCACGAAGCGATGGGAGTTTCGTAAAAACAAAGGCTTGGGTAGTGGGTGGTTTTCGTTCAAGCCGCCTTTTTGAGTGAGTTATCCACAAGCCCGGCGATCTCTTCCAAGCTCCAAACATGGTCCGCAATTCCGGCTTGCATGGCCGGAGTAACACGCAGCGTCTGGTGATCCTTCCGAAGTTGTAGAACATGAAATGCAGGGCTACGGCATGGCCCAGATTCTCGACCTTTTTGCTGAATCCGTTGGTCAGCCGGGTAAAGCGGCGCATGGACATACGCATGGTCAGGTTCTGGCGCTCAACGAATGACGTTGAAATGTGCTTCTTGTCGGGCTTGCCGATGACCTTGCGCTTCTGCGCTCCGCAGCACTCTCCGGGGCTGTAACGCGATGCCCCTTCCCTTGTGCCGGGTTGCTGTAAATCTTCTTGAGCATGCCGTAGTCAATCTCTTTGCCAAACGCCTGCGGAACAGCGGTCAGGTACGTGCGCAAACCGTCTGTGGTGAGTTGTACGCGTTTGGCGAGGCGACTGGATAGGTCAGTCATGAAGCGGCGCGCCGCATGCTCGTCGCGCCTGTCTACGTTGTAGCTGATCATCAGCTTTGAATCGGCATCAAGCGCAGTCCACGTCCAAACGTCGCCAATGCCGAACACGCCTTGCATATCGGCGGGGATGTTCTTTTCCTTCGCGTAGCAGAACGACCAAATTTCATCGACCTGAACGCGCTGGCTCTGGATCATGAAGACGTGCTGATCGTGATACGCCTTGCAAGCCGCACCAACGTCAGCCAGCAGCTTGAGGACCGCACCCTTGTCGCGGCCAGTCATACGGCACGTTGCGCGGATGCTGTTCCCTTCCACGAGGCAGGAAAGGATTTTGGCGCGGTCTTCGGTGCTGAGTCGGTTCATGGTCGCGTCTCCGGTACGGAGACATAATGCTTGAGCGGTTAAGCATAGTCAAGAACTATCTTCGACCTGGGGAAGCGGGTAGATTCCTTTAGGTGGGTCTCAGTGTTCTATAAGTACATAAGAATATTATTATATCTGGAATTCCCGGTGCCGTTCCACGAAGATAATATCTTTGTTATGCTCCCATGAAGCATTGGGTATTCTTGGACTATGTGTCCCCAGCCGGGAACAATGCCATTGCGGACTGGACGGAAAAGGAATTGACCCTAACCGAGCGCCAAGAATTTGAGACGCTGTTAGAAATCCTTACGAAGAAGAAGCAATGGAGCCAGCCGGAATACAAACCTATTTCCGGGCATCCGGGTTTAGGGGAAATACGATGGAAGTCCTCCGAAGGCACGCCACTCAGAGTGGCATGCATTAAGGGACCTGGCCCCGGCGAGTACACGTTGCTTATGGGTTTCGCCCACAAGGACAAGGTATATGACCCTCCCAAGCCGTTCGTAACCGCAACTAAACGTAAGAAACTTCTAGCCAGAAAAGAGGCAACCACCTGTGAGCACGAAGAAGACGATGGCGAGGCTGGCGAAGTCTAAAGCGCATCGCGCCGCTTACGTTAGCTCTCAAATCAGCATTGGAATACCGTACCAAGTTCGCGCCCTTAGAAAACGGGCCGGATGGGGTCAGAAGCGCTTGGCCGCTGAATCGGGAATGATGCAACCGAGGATCTCGGCAATCGAGAATCCTGGCGAAGGTGACCTCAACTTAGACACACTTAAGCGCCTCGCCGCTGCATTTGATGTGGCGCTAATTGTTCGGTTTGCACCATTCAGCGAACTCATTCGCTGGTCTGACAGATTTTCGCCTGACGAATTTGAGGTGCCGAGCTTTGGGAAAGACGAAAGCCTCAGTGAAATAAATAACAGCCTCGTGACAGTTGGGTATCTTGATTTGGATACTGGCACTGTCACCACTCTCACTGATTTGACCGATGAAGAAACGATTTCTACAGCGCCGCAAATCCCCGTGCCTGGTCCCGGGGCATCCAAAGTAATGACGACCGCGCAAACAGGCGGATAGGGAGAAAAGCATGGAAGAAAAGCCGGAGATTATTGAGGCTATAGGGGTACCGATTGCGCAATCCCCAAACTTTAGAACTTTCTACTCAAATTCCTCTAGGATGGGGATATCGCCTTGGGACATTCGATTCACGCTTGGTCAAGTGATTGAAGTCCCACCCGGTCGCCAGATAAATCTCGACGAAGCGACTTTTGTAATGGTCCCCGCCCATGCCAAGATATTTTGGGAAAATTTGGGCAAGACGATTGAAAAGTTTGAGCAAAGCTTCGGTCAGATCGTCGTACCTGCCGCAGTTCGAGGGCAGGTAAAGCAAACTATGCCTAAGGAAGAATCGGCTACTAAGCCGGCGAAGAGAAAAACTAAGTTTCGGAAGACTTCTTAGTTTTCCAGCGGGCAGAAGCTGCCTTTTTCGCTATCTCTGCGCGCCTCTCAGGGCTCAAGGCATCATTCCTTGCCTTGCCGCCCTTAAGCCCTCCTAAACGTCCCAAGGCGACCGCAGCGGGGTTCTTCTCCCCGTCCGGGGTCAACGGTGGCGGTTCGCCGGTGGCTGCCGCCAGGATCGAAGCGGCCATCTGGTTCACGTCTTTGGTCTTGCTTGAGCGTTTAGGCATGGCTCAAGCGTAGCATGCTCAAGCCCTGTGGATAACTTTGTAAAAGTCAAAACCGCCCACTACCAAGGCTTGCGCTAGCCCTTGGGCGGGCCGGCGGGGGCTTCGCGGGGGCCACGCAGCCACTCCGGAACGAGCCCGGCGCGGGCCTTGGCCGCCCGGTAGCCGGCCGCGATTCCGAGGCCCGGCACCCAGACCAGTTCATCTCCGCTATACACCAGCGGCAAGCGGTCCCGCTCCCAAGGCGGGATGCCCGATTCCTGGAAGAGGTTCTTCAGCGTGCGGCTCGGACGGTTGGCCGCCAGGCGCAGGCGCTCGCCGCCCTGGCGCGCGCGGATCGTCACCGGCTGCGCATTCAGTTTTGCGGCGTCGATGCCTGCGCCTTTGGATGGGTGGAAAACAACTTCGCCTTCAAAGGAGGCGGGGATTTGCAGCGCGAGCTCGTCGCGATAGCGGCGCAACACCTTGCCGTCGTGGAGGATCTCGACATTCGCCCCGCCCCCCAGCACCTGCCGCAGCATCTCGTCCAGCCGGCGCGCATCCGGCGCGCGCGCGCCTCCTGCACGCAGGAAATCGCGCAACAGCAGGCGTGCCCTGGCCTTGGTCGCCTCACGCAACCGTTCCACCGGCAACCGATCGATTGCGTTTACAGCGAGCATCGCTTCGGCCTCGCCGAAATGCGACGCAGCGCGCGCAAGGCTTTCGCGCCAGCGCGGGTAGCGCGCGGCGAGGATCGGCGCGACGTTTCTCCGCAGCCAGTTTCTCGACAGCGATTCGTCCGCGTTGCTTTCGTCTTCATCCCAATGCAGGCGATTGGCAATCGCATAAGCGACGATTGCTTCGCGCGGGACGCCGAGGAGCGGGCGCAAGGCGCGGGGCGCGTCCTCGCGATGCGGGCTGTCCTCGAGCGTTGGCAGCTCACCGACTTCGGGCATCGCCGCCGCGCCCCGCAGGCCTGCCCCGCGCAGCAGGTTCATGAGGACCGTTTCGGCCTGGTCGTCGACCTGGTGAGCCAGCGCGACGAAGTCCGCGCGTGAAGTAGCAAGCGCTGCGTAACGCGCGGTGCGCGCGGCCGACTCGAGGCCGTGCTTGCGCCGTGTAGGCACCTTGACGCGCTTCACGGTGAGCGGAACGCGAAGACGGCTGCACAGCGTGCGGCAATTGCGCTCCCACCGGTAGGCGCTCGGGCTCAGGCCGTGATTGACGTGCAGGGCCGTCAGTTCGATGCCGAATTGCCTGGCAATCGCTGTGAGGCCGTGCAGCAAAACCACGGAGTCGACGCCGCCCGAGAGCGCTGCGCAGATCGAAGTTTCGCGTGCCGAGGTGCGCTCGAGCGACGCGGACAACGCGCGATGGATCTGCTGGACAGTGGCGGAACCGGCCGGCCGGCCGGATGCCTTCACCGGCAACGGCTTGACGCGCATTGGACTACTTCGCGCCGGTTTCCTTGAACTTGCCATAGCCCATGAGGCGCTCGAGGCGTTCTTCCACGAGCAGGGCGGGCTTTTTCGCCTGGAGCTGCCTGAGCGCCTCGGCCAGCGTTTTCCTCAGCGCCTGCGCAGCCGCTTCCGGGTCGCGATGCGCGCCGCCGAGCGGCTCGTTGACGATCTTGTCCACCACGCCGAGCGTCTTCAGCCGGCTGGCGGTAATGCCGAGGGTCTCCGCGGCCTCCGGCGCCATCTCCGCGCTCTTCCAGAGGATGGACGCGCAGCCTTCCGGCGAAATCACCGAATAGGTCGAGTACTGCATCATGATCGTGATGTCGCCGACTGCGATCGCAAGCGCGCCGCCCGAGCCGCCCTCGCCGATCACCGTGCAGATCAGAGGCACTCTCAACGAGGCCATTGCGTAAAGGTTGCGGCCAATGGCTTCCGATTGCCCGCGCTCTTCCGCATCGATGCCCGGATAGGCGCCGGGCGTATCGACGAAGGTAAACACCGGCAGCTTGAATTTCTCCGCGAGCTTCATCAGGCGCAGCGCCTTGCGATAGCCCTCGGGCTTGGGCATGCCGAAGTTGCGCGCGATCTTTTCCTTGGTGTCGCGGCCTTTCTGGTGGCCGATCACCATGCACGACTGGCCGTTGAACCGCGCAAGGCCGCCCACGATCGACTGGTCGTCGGCGAACAGGCGGTCGCCATGCAGTTCCTCGAAACCGGTGAACAGCATGTTCACGTAGTCGAGCGTGTAAGGCCGCTGCGGATGGCGCGCCACCTGGGCGACCTGCCAGGGCGTGAGCTTGGCGTAGATCTCCTTGGTGAGGACCTGGCTCTTTTTCTGCAGCCGCGCGATCTCTTCGGAGATGTCGACGGCGGAGTCGTCCTGCACGAAGCGCAGCTCGTCGATGCGCGTCTCGAGCTCCGCGATCGGCTGCTCGAACTCCAGGAAGGTGGTCTTGCTGGCGGGCGGCGGCATGGACGCGATTTTACGCTAGCGGGAAAATCCTGACCAGATCAGCCGCTTTGCAGATTTTGATTTCCCCAAGTCTCGTACTTTTGAGCGTTCGATGCGTTGCGCGTACGCGCAACCACTTGGATGCTCAAAAGTACGAGATCCGCTCAACCCAAAAAGAATACTGCCCCAGGGACCGCTG
>Ga0163147_10007471_pt1 | contig 12381 bp, 11 predicted proteins | sample OliLakLV19MP6G1_FD_148597 | JGI IMG/M metagenome (GOLD analysis project Ga0163147, IMG submission 148597) | Freshwater microbial mat bacterial communities from Lake Vanda, McMurdo Dry Valleys, Antarctica- Oligotrophic Lake LV.19.MP6.G1 | ecosystem: Environmental > Aquatic > Freshwater > Lake >...
TCAACTATAATGTCGGTTTTCGGGTCGTGGTCTTCTCTTCCCTGTGAGTACTCTCTACTGTCAGAACTGGTGAAAGGGATTTCATCGGGCGTACCCAGAGAGTCCAAACTCAATTCCAGCGTTGCAGGTGACTGCATCCAAATATAAAACCGAGCCAGTTATTTTGGTAGGGAAACCGAAGAATTGACTGGCTCATCATCTTTTTAGATCCTGAAAGTTTGCTGATATCGGATTTCGACATAGCCATTCGATCGAGAACCGAAAATTTTGTATTCTCCTATGGCAATCTTGGATAATACTAGTATTTGGGCAAATACACTCAGACTTTATTGGATGGCATAAAATATGTGCACTGTCATTTAAGGATTAATACAACTAATTTGAGTATGTTTTATATATGATAATTAAGCAAATAAAAGTTGACAATTTTAAGTCATTAGTTAATTTTGAATTGCCCCTAGCCAAATTCAACTGTTTGGTTGGACTAAATGGTTCAGGTAAATCAACAGTATTACAATTCTTTGATTTTATATCTCAGCAGGTTAGAGGCGATCTAAAAGGCTTACTAAACAGGCGACAGTGGAAAGCATCTGATATTAATTCAAGGTTGACTCGCAAGAAGAATATTGATTTTGAGATTCTACTTTCTCACTTTACAGACTCTGAACAATTTGAGATTGAGTGGATTGCCAGCTTTAACCGAGATACATTACGTTGTACTTCCGAAAGCATAGATTGGGATGGGAAATCGATTTTGAAAGTAGAAAAAGGGAAATATAGCATCTGGGCTTTAGATGAGAGAGAGCGAGAGAATACCCCTAGATTGTCTGGAGCTATAGCTTTTGATTATCAAGGATCATTACTCTCTCAGATCAAAGAATCTCAATTAACTAAGGAAATACTTGAATTCAAAAGATTCTTTGAAGGTTTACATGCACTAGATCTGCTAGCTCCTGAATTGTTAAGACGGCGCACAAAAGAGGCAAAGAACAGCTTAGGCTTAGGCGGTGAGTATCTATCAGCATTTCTACATGACATGGCAGAGAAAGAACGAGATGGAATTCAAGCGAAATTATCTAAAATCTATCCAAATCTAAAACGATTTGACATATCAACAATGCATTCTGGATGGAAGCGACTTATTGTTGAAGAGCAATTTGAAAATGTTCTATTAAAGACTGAGGCGCGTCATGTAGCTGACGGAATTTTGAGGATGTTGGCAGTTTTTGCTCAGCTAACTAAAGAACAAAATTTTCTATTGCTTGATGAAATAGAGAATGGAATTAACCCAGAATTGATTGAATTTCTTGTCGATAGTTTAGTTGAAGCTCCGTTGCAAGTTCTTGTTACGACTCATAGCCCAATGATATTGAATTACCTTGAAGATCGGACTGCGATCGAAGGTGTTATCTATCTATACAAGGGACAAAATGGAGCTACTCAAGCTATCCGTTTGTTTGATATTCCCTCCATGCGCGAAAAATTAACTGTTATGGGACCTGGTGAAGTTTACGAAGACACCCTGTTAACTCAACTTACCGAAGAGATTATGATGACGAAAAACAAAATAGTACAATGAGAATTGAGATGTTTTTATTGCTAAGCGGAGAAGGTGCATCGGATATCGGTACTCAGGACGACGAAATTGGACCAATGACTAAGTTTATTGACAAGTGCATTGCTCGACATAGCGGGTACTCATTAATTGAAGTCGGTTCTTACACTATTGTTACAAAGCAAACATTATCTGAAACCGCAAAAAGAGAGATAAGGCCTCTTTCCAGAAAAGGTAAAAAGCAGTTGAGTGAAACTCGTTATTTCTATAAAAATGCAAGAGCTTTAGCCTTATTAGCCAAGCGTAAAGGCGAAGAACTCGATCTAACAGTAATCCCAGTTTTATTTAGAGATGCGGATGGTACTGCAAGTTCAGATCGAGGAGAATGGCGAGACAAAAGACAATCGATGTTGGCTGGTTTTGAAGTCGAACGAGTTCTAAATGGTATTCCAATGATTCCGAAGCCAAAGTCTGAGGCTTGGGTTTTATGTGCGTTACGAGACAACTACCAAAATTGCGAGAGACTTGAAGATCAGTCAGGTAATGATTCTTCACCAAACTCATTGAAAGATCAGTTAGAGAGTCATCTTGGCGAAGCAGCCACAAGAATGTTTCTTAACGAGAAAGTAGATCGAGGTCAGTTAGATATTACTAGGATCGTTGATATGCCTAGCCTCAATGTTTTTAAGGACAGAGTAGATGAGGTCTTTAGCAATTTGCCTAATTCGTCGAACACTACATAGCACCACAAACTTGTTAAGATCGAGCCGCCAAAAACTTTGCATTTCTCTATAATAAGGCTAGAATTGGGTCTATTAGATCTGGAGATAGGTATGAGAGCAGTTCTAATGGCAGGCGGTACAGGAACTCGGTTACGACCCCTCACTTGCGATCTGCCCAAACCCATGGTGTCGATTCTCAATCGCCCAATCACCGAACATATCCTGAATCTGCTCAAACGACATGGGATCAAAGAAGTAATTGCCACCCTGCACTACTTACCCGATCAAATTCGTGACTACTTTGGCGAGGGTACCGACTTCGATGTCAGCATGAAATATGTCGTCGAAGAAGATCGACCACTGGGAACCGCAGGCTGCGTCAAAAATGTCGAGGACTTAATCGACGGTACTTTTTTAGTAATCAGTGGCGATAGCATTACCGACTTTGACCTCACTGCCGCGATCAAATTTCACAAAGATAAAGGATCTCTAGCCACGCTGATCTTAAGACGAGTTGGCGAACCAATGGCATTTGGGGTAGTGATTACAGACGAGCAGCACCGCATCCAGCGATTTTTAGAAAAACCATCCACCAGTGAAGTATTTTCCGACACTGTAAATACTGGGATCTATATTCTAGAGCCAGAAGTGCTGGCACATCTCGCCCCTAAAACTCCCAGTGATTTTTCTCAAGATTTATTCCCACTCTTGCTGGCGAAGTCCATCCCGATGTATGGATATATTGCTGATGGCTACTGGTGCGATATCGGATCACTGGAAGCTTACCGTCAAGCCCAATATGATGCGATTCGGGGTAGAGTGCAACTAGATTTAGGTTACGTTCAACTTCGCACGGGGATCTGGGTGGGGCAACATACAATCATCGACCCGACTGCACAGATCGAAGCCCCTGCATTGGTTGGTGATAACTGTTCGATCGGGGCAAGGGTGAGTATTTCCGCAGGCACAATTATTGGCGATCACGTCACGATCGGTGCTGATTGTGACCTCCAACGTCCAATTATTTGTAATGGTGTTGTTGTTGGCGAAGAAAGTCATCTCTGGGCTTGCACGATCTCACGCAATTGTCGAATTAGTCGGCGTAGCCATGTGATGGAAGGGTCGATCATCGGTTCTAACTGTGTGGTCGGTGAAGAGGCGCGGATTTGTCCCAATGTCAGAATTTGGCCGAGCAAAAAAGTTGAAGCAGGTGCGACGCTCAACACTAATTTGATTTGGGGTTCAGTCGCCACCCGTAATTTGTTTGGACTTAGAGGTGTGTCGGGTTTGGCAAATGTCGATATTACGCCAGAGTTTGCCGTGAAGTTGGGAGCTGCCTATGGCGCAACGCTCAATCCAGGCGCACAGGTAATGGTATCTCGCGATCAACGCACGATCTGTCGCATGATATCTCGATCTCTCACCTCTGGCTTAATGTCTGTGGGCGTAAACATCCAAAACTTAGAAGCTACTGCCATTCCAATTTCCCGCTTTATTGCCCCCAGTCTAAGCGTCGATGGCGGTATTCACGTTCGTCTCCATCCCGATAAAAACGATCACGTCCTGATTGAATTTTTGGATAGTAATGGGATTAACATCGGCAAAAATCTGGAAAAGAAAATCGAAAGCACTTATTTCAAGGAAGACTTTCGGCGGGCGCGGATCGAAGAAATCGGTGAAATCAGCTATCCCTCCCGCATCTTTGACTATTACAACAGTGGATTTGCCCAGCATCTCAATATCGAAGCGATCCGCAATAGTCCCTGCAAAAGAATCGTAATTGATTACGTCTATGCGGTATCGGGGGCAGTTCTGCCGAGGATTTTGGGTAAATTTAGTAGCGATGTGATCGTGCTTAATGCCAGCCTAAATGAGATGGCTCCCAATCCCAGCGATCATGAGCGCATGTTGGGGCAACTAGGGAACGTGGTCACGGCGTTGAAAGCTAACTTTGGTGTGCAGGTGTTTGCGAATGGTGAAAAATTTGTCCTGATTGATGAAACTGGTTATCCCATTCGTGGTGAATTGCTAACAGGCATGATGATTGATATGGCTCTAGCGGCTAATCCTCGTGGCACAGTAGTTGTACCAGTTTCAGCCGCTAGTATCGTCGAGCAGATTGCCGCCAAATATGAAGGTAGAGTGATCCGCACCAAGTCAAATCCCACGGCGGTGATGATGGCTTGTCATCAGACTGAGAATGCGATCTTTGGTGGCTCGGCGGAAATGGGATTTATTCTGCCACAATTACATCCTGGCTTTGACGCGATGTTTTCGATCGCCAAAATTATCGAATGGTTAACGATTCAAGAACGCAGCGTATCTGAAGTCCGACTGAGCTTGCCCAAGTTTTATCATCGATCGCAAGTTATTCGCTGTCCTTGGAGTGTCAAAGGGGCTTTGATGCGTAACCTTGTTGAATCATTCGATCGAAAAAAGATTGAGTTAGTCGATGGCGTGAAGATTTTTTATTCGCCCCATGAATGGACTCTGATTCTGCCTGATGCTAGCGATCCCGTTGTCCAAATATTTGCCAATGGCATCGATGACTTCGATCGAGACGGACAAGAATGGGTCGATCTACATATCCATGAACTACGCGATCATATCGAGTCGTTCTGTAAGCTACAAGTGGCTCTGTCCAAAGACACTACTATACTAGATAATTAAATCCTAGAAACCGCACTATAGACACTGCATCCTAGACATTTGCAAAGATCAATATGAATATCTCTCCAAACCTCGGTGTTAATTTTGCTCAAGATGATATGACTCAGACATCAACAATTAAAGTACTTGGTGACTTTTGCGATCGGCTACCTCACACCGAAGAGTACCTCACGATCAATTTTTCGCCCAGCACGGCTCCTCGCAAACAACGCTGGGGCAATAATGGGCTTTCGGCTGACTTTCTGGGTGACTATTTTGCCGCGTTTTTCCCAGGTGATAAATTACCTGACAGTAAGATCGGCAAGCAGGAAACCGTCAAAGGCTCGGTTAGCTTTATTGCAAATGAGCTACTGGAAAACGCGATGAAATATAGCCAAGACTCCTCCAAATTGCCAGTTAATATTGCCTTATGCTTATACGATCGACAATTAATATTCACTGTGACTAACCATACTGATTGCCGTGAAGCCGAGAAGTATCAGACATTTGTGCATGAAATCACTACTTCCGATCTAGATGAACTATATACTCAGAAGCTAGAGTTAGCCGCAACTGGGGCTGAAGGATCTGGGATGGGTTTGTTAATAATGCTTAACGACTATGATGCCAAACTGGGTTGGAAATTTGAAACTTTAGCAGAGCTGCCAAATGTAATGCGTGTAACTGTAATGGTGCAGCTAGAAGTATAGTTAAAGCCTTGTTTAATATTGTCCCCACAACCCAAATTAGAGTAATCAAAGCAAATTAAGGAGTTTCTGAATTAATGGAGATTAAGACAAAAGATTATCACGTCTGGTATGACGAAGGAATCACAACTGTCTTCTGTAAGGGCTTTCTGAGACTTGATGGCATGGAAGAATATCAGCCAATTATGGATTTATTAATTGATGCGATCGATCTCCAAGTTAAGGAACAACAAGCCCTAACTACACTAAATTTGCGTGAACTAGAATTTCTTAATAGTTCTGGCATCAGTATGTTGTCAATGTTTGTGGTTAAAGTGAGAGAAAAAGGAAGCATTCAGTTGTTATTACAAGGCTCTGGGGAAATCCTATGGCAGACCAAATCTCTCAAGAATCTGCAAAGATTAATGCCCAGCATCAAGCTGGAATATTTGTAAACCAGAATTCGATCGAAACCAAGATGAATCAACCTGAGAGCCATGAAATTCGAGCCGAAGCACTGTCCAATAGTCAGGCAGATAATCAACTAGATCATCAATTAAGGCTCGAAATCTCAGACTTATGTGAAGAAGTAAAAAGATTACAGCAGGCTAACAGCGACCTTAAAATCGTCCTAGAAACAACGATCGCTCATGGTGATGCCGTCCAGAAACAATTGCAGGCAGAAGTGATCGAGCGGCAAAAGACCGAAGCCACACTGAAATCTTGTTTAGAGATCATCACTAGAAGAAAATCAGATCTAGAAATCATCCTTGAAACTACAGTTGAGCATGGAGACACGGTGGAAATCGAACTCCAAGAGGCAAACCAAAAGCTTCAGCATCAGATTGATGAACGTCAAAAAGCAGAAGCTAAACTGCGATCGGTTTTAGAGATTCTGTCTAGAGATAAAGCCGACTTAGAAATTATGTTACAGCTCACTGCGGCTCATGGTGATGTCCTGCAAAATCAACTAGAAAGGGACGTTGAAGAGGCAAAAATAATTGCAGATATCGATGGATTAACTCAAATCGCCAATCGCCGCAAGCTGAATGAATACGTGATGGATGAGTGGGGCAAGATGGCAAGAGAGAAACTTCCGATATCTTTTATGCTGTGTGATGTTGATTATTTTAAGCTCTACAATGATACCTATGGTCATCAAGCTGGAGATCGATGCTTGATCCAAGTAGCTGAAGCGATCTCGCGGGTAGTCAAGCGACCAGCAGATTTGGTGGCTCGTTATGGTGGCGAGGAGTTTGGGGTTATTTTACCTAATACAAATAGCCAAGGAGCAATTCAGGTAGCTGAAATGGTGTTAGCTGAGCTGCAAAAGATCCAAATCCCACATTTGAGTTCGACGGTTCAAAGTTATGTCACGCTCAGCATCGGAGTTTCTAGTACAGTTCCCGTGAATGGAGCTTCACCCGAAAGCCTGATAGCTGTTGCAGATCGTGCCCTCTACGAGGCAAAGAAACAAGGTCGAAACTGTTTAGTATTCAAATCTTGTAATGCTTTAACTGCTTTTAAAACTAATATTTAAACTAATCTTGAGGAAAAAAGTCGAGCAACTGAGATTTTAAGCCCTAATTTGTAACCCACTGATATCATGACTGGAGAAATGCAATTTAAACAGCCTCAGATCGACGACATAGCATCTCTACGTCAGGAATTGAGTCGGCTGCAACAGCATAATGCTGATTTACAGATTGCCTTAAAAACGGTCACCGAACACGGCGATGCGGTTGAGCAACAAATCCATACAACAAACCTGAGATTAAAAGCTGAAATTGCGGAACGGCAGCAAACCCAAACTGCGCTGCAGACGGCTGAGGCAGAGCTAAGGATTCTTTGTGAGGCAATGCAGTCAGCCAAGGAAGTAGCTGAAGTTGCAAATCGGGCTAAGGGTGAGTTTTTAGCGAATATGAGCCATGAACTCCGTACTCCTCTGAATGCGATTTTGGGATTTACCCAACTGATGATGGGCGAAATATCGCTTAACTCCGATCACAGAGAAACTCTGAGTATTATTAACAGTAGTGGCGAACATTTACTGGCGTTGATCAATGATGTTTTAGAGATGTCCAAAATTGAAGCAGGTAAAATTACCCTAAATCAAACAAATTTCGATCTACACATCCTGCTCGATCGACTAGGAAATATGCTACGCCTCAAAGCCGAAGCTAAAGGCATTAGTCTGATATTCGATCGATCGCCAGATACACCTCAATTTATCCAAGCTGATGAGATTAAATTAAGTCAGGTTCTGATTAACCTCCTAAATAATGCGATTAAGTTCACCCAAAATGGCGGTGTAACTTTGAGAGCTTTTAAAGGAAAGGATACTCAGGCAGCAATATCCTTATTTTTTGAAGTGATTGATACAGGTATAGGCATCCCATCTCATGACTTGGATAAGATATTTGAAGCTTTTATTCAGACTGATGCAGGTCGAAAGTCCCAAGAAGGAACGGGTTTGGGATTACCAATTAGTCGCAAATTCGTGCAACTGATGGGAGGTGATATTCAAGCTGAAAGTAGATTGGGGCAGTTGACGACTTTTAGTTTTAATATTCAAGTTGGCAGAGGATCTGAAATAATTGCAAAAACCCAGCCAGAAACCGCTCAAAGTATCTCTGAGTCTAAGATTACCGATCGGATCGATCGACGACCCTTACGAATTTTGCTAGCTGAAGACAATCTCGTTAATCAGAAGGTGGCATTGCGGATGCTGGATAGAATTGGCTATGCCGCCGACATTGCCCAAAATGGATTAGAAGCGATCGAAGCTCTGCGTCGCCAGCCCTACGATCTAGTTCTGATGGATATCCAAATGCCTGAAATGGATGGGATTGAAGCAACACACCAAATTTGTCAAGAGTGGGAAGAAGCCAACCGTCCGATCATCATTGCCATGACTGCTAATGCCATGCAAGAAGAACGCGATCGATGTCTCAAGGCGGGAATGAAAGACCATCTCAGTAAGCCTTACCGTTTGGAGGAGTTACGCACCTTATTGGAACATTGGGAAAAGCATTTCTAGACATAAGGCGGTTTCTAGTAAAAAATTTACCTATTCCAAAGAGCCCCTAAATCCCCAATTCTGGGGACTTTGATTTCAGACCCCCCAAAATTGGGGCAGGGGGCTAGAATCTCCTAATTCTAAGCATAATTCTAGGACTCAGAACTCAGGCTGGGCGGCTCGAAGTTAAACGGCAGTTCTTGGTTAATTGCATCGATCTGGCGTTGCTCGTAAGCACTGACTTCCTGAATGTGAGGTACGAGAATCTGCTGTAAGCGAGGATGATAGAAGCGGTGCAAGCTATAGTTTGGCGTTGCTGGGAAGCCTCGTCTTTTTTTATGTTTGCCACCTGCACCAGGATCGAAGACTTGAATGCCCTCAGCAATTGCCCATTCGATCGGGGTGTAGTAACAAGCATCAAAATGCAGGCTATCGACTTCTTGGACACTGCCCCAATAACGACCATAAAGCTGATCGTCTTTGCGAACACAAAAAGACATGCCGATTGGTTTTGGTAGTCCTTCGACTTCACCTGCAACAAATACGATTCGATCGCCAAATGTCTGTGGTAATTGCTCAAAAAACTTGCGATTGAGATACTTGCTGCCGCCCCAAAACTTGTCACAGGTATCACTATAGAGGTCATACATAAAGCTGTAGAAATGATGTGGGATGTCTGCACCTGTATAGACCCGCATCTTCAAACCAGAGTTCTCGACTGCTTTGCGCTCTCGCTTGATATTGCGACGTTGATTGGCGTTAAAGCCCTTGAGATAGTGATCGAAATCGGTGAAGTTTTGGTTTTCCCAAACATAGCTGTGATGCAGCCAAGTCGCAAAACCGCGTGACTCTAGTTCAGACTTCCATTCTGGATCGACAAACAGAAAATGACAGCCTGAAAGATGGTTTCGATCGCAGTATCGATCGATTTCAGTCAAAATCAATTCAGTGATATGAGTCTGATGTTCTGCTGGTAAGTCGGCAAGCATCAAAAAACGATAGCCCCCCGCAGGAGTCAATGGAGCCATGCCCAGCAATTTGGGATAATATTCAATCCCCAATCGATACGATAGATCGGCAAATTGATGATCGAACACAAACTCACCATAGCTGTGTCCTTTGATATACAACGGTGCAGCCGCGATTAAACTTTCCCCATGCCACACTAATAGATGATTGGGCAACCATCCTTGTTTGGCGGTAGCACATCCTGATGATTCTAAGTTTGACAACCACTCCCATTCAAGGAAAGGGGTTTTGAGTTTTTTCGCTAGAGCATTCCAACTTTCTGCCTTTACCTGACTGATGCTATTAATCCAGGTCGTTGTATAAGAGTTCGATCGAAGCATAGGTATAAATTAAGTCGTTAATGCTTAACACTCCTTAATCTTAGCCGTAAGCCTCGATTTTTGGGTTGAAATCTAAGAACCGAGCCAAGTTTCAATTCCGTTGCCCAGATTGCTAACGGTTTGGGCTTCATCGATCGATAGGTTAGTCAGATTACTCGGCAAACATCTCAGCCAGAGTATCAAGAACAACTCTTTGCCCATCTTGACTAATTTGACCTAGCTTTTTCACCAATCGAGTCTTATCTATTGTACGGATTCGATCTAGAACAATCTGCCCATTCTTGCCCTGAAACTGACAAACAACACGAGTAGGGTATGTTCTCCCTTTCGTAGTCATTGGCGCAATTATGACTGTAGCAATATTACGATTCATCTCATCTGGTGAAATGACAACACAAGGTCGTGTCTTCTGAATTTCACTTCCAACGGTGGGGTCAAGATTGACCAAAAAAACATCAAAACGCTTGACTACCAATCCCATTCAACTCGATCCCAATCGTTAGGAATACCTTGAGAGTTGCCAATTTTAACAATTCGGGTTCTAATCGCTGCGCCCATGTCTAGATACTTTCAAAGGTAGAACGTGACTACATTGTAATTACAGACAAAGAAATCGTCAAGTGAAGTAAAAATGGGCTGGAGCCGCCTATCCTGCAACAGCCACCAGACCTGAATACGAATTTAATATGGAGGCGATCGACGCTCTTTGGTCAACGCCACCAGAAAAGTGCAAACCAACAAAGCGTTAATCTAAGGTAGATTTTAAGGCAAGGATTTGCAAAGATTCTTGAAACCTAATAGCAGCAACGGGAATTGAACCTGTGACCTACGGATTATGAGACCGTCGCTCTAACCAACTGAGCTATGCTGCCTAGCACTTGTCTAATTTATCATAGCAAGACATCATGCAGTGAATCGATCGAGGAATTCCCGCATATTCGATCGAAAAATTTTGCTGATTGTATTCTTTGCATCCGACCATATTTCTAAATCCGAATTAATATGGATTTCAGTGGTGAGATTGAAGTGTATGACAAATAGTCAAAAGCAATATTCTCAAGTTCAAGTGTCAGCTTGGTTAAAGGGCTTGCTGAGCGTTGCCTTCGTAGACAACGACTTTAGCGATCGAGAAAGAGATCTGATTCACGAACTAAGCCTGAGTGAGCAGTTACAGGGGGAAATTAATTTGATCAATATGAAAGCGAGTCTGGAAGATAATTTCCAGATCATAGATCCTGCTGAGTTGGCAGATGCCTTGGGCTCAGATCCCGATCTAGCCCAAAATTTTTTACGAACTGCGGTACTGGTTGCCATGGCAGATGGTGATTATTCTGTGGTCGAAGATGATTTGATCCATCAATTTGGCACAGCATTAAAGCAGGAAATGCCACCAATTTCCGCAATCAAGCACAAACTAGAATCATTACCGCACCACGAGCATAAAGCCCTGCTCGATCCATTGAAAAATTGGCTAGATCGTCTAGAGATCGACGATCGACGAATTGCCCGATTTCTTTGCAAAGCGATCCCATCACAATGTCCGTTTGAAAGAGACATTTTTCTGTTCGGTCGGAAAGTAATGCATATTCCTGCAATGTGTCAGATTAATCCGTTGTACGATCAGTTGGTTGGATTGCGTTTTCGATCGCTCTCTTTCTTGGCTGATAAGTGTGGCGAAGATGTATCTGAGTTCTGCTAAACTTGCCGAGAAGCACAGATTCAAATACTGATGAAAGAATTACCAGAGTCAGATAATGGCTCACCGTCACCTAACGTCTTAAAAGTGATCCTAGCTTTTCGGATGTGGGGTTGGATTGGAGTCTGGGGACAGCTCGTACTAGGAATTATCTCTAGCATTATTCTTTTGCTAGCTAGTAGCAACGTCGGGCAACCTGCAAACGCAAATGCCACTGATCCGGGATCGCTCCCAGGACTTGGGATTGCTTGGATTGCCCTCTTGATTCTAGCGATCGGGATCTTTTGGAACTTTCGCTATACCCTGATCTCGAAGAAACTTAGATCGGCTGAAGAAAGACCTTCAAGAGCACAGACAGTTAAAACCCTAAAAATGGGGATTGTTGTGAGTCTGGTCGGTATGTTGGTGACTTTGCTTGGTGTTTTTGCGCTTGTCGGTGCGCTCACAGTAAAATCTTTATCCCCACGGACACAAGCCCTCGGTCTTCAGATCATTACGGTCCAACCGATCGATATGTTAGTTGTACAGGCAATCTGCTTGATCATTCTGGCTCACTTTGGCGGTTTAGTTACTTCACTCTGGTTATTTAACAAGATCTCTGACAAGGTGAGTTAGTGAATTTATGAGAACTATGAGCGGCTGGCTGGATATTTTTTTGCAGCCCAGATGTCCGCTTTGTCGTCGATCGACTCCAGTCTGTTTTTG
>Ga0163147_10007473_pt1 | contig 12379 bp, 16 predicted proteins | sample OliLakLV19MP6G1_FD_148597 | JGI IMG/M metagenome (GOLD analysis project Ga0163147, IMG submission 148597) | Freshwater microbial mat bacterial communities from Lake Vanda, McMurdo Dry Valleys, Antarctica- Oligotrophic Lake LV.19.MP6.G1 | ecosystem: Environmental > Aquatic > Freshwater > Lake >...
CACGCAATTCATCTTCGGTGGCGGTGTAAGGAAGATTGCCGACGTACAGTTTGCGACCCATGTAACAGCTCCTGAACAAGAAAACCGACAAAGCACGGCGGAACGGACTCCCGTTCCTCTTGCTCTTGCATGCACGTTGGGGGCCAGGAAACGAACCAGGGACACTCGACGCGGGGCGAAAGCTCGGGGGCCGGACTTCAGCGGTGACGTTCAGGATATCACGGGTATCATCGCTAGGTTGTGATCTCCTTTTCGAACATTTCCAAGCAATACGGTCGGCAAATCCTCTTTGTTGACGCCAATTTCCAGCTCAATCCCGGTGACAAGGTCGGCCTGGTCGGCCCCAACGGGTCGGGAAAGACCACCCTCTTCCGCATGATTATGGGAGAGGAGTCCCCCGACGAAGGGGAAGTCTCGGTCCCCAAAAAGATGACCGTTGGGTATTTTCGGCAGGATGTCGAGGAGATGTCGGGTCGATCGGTGCTCGACGAGGCTATCGCCGGGTCTGGACGCCTCGGGGACCTCCACCATGAACTCGAGGCCCTTCAGCAGGCCATGGGCGACCCCGACAAGGCCGATGACATGGACCGGATCCTGGCCAGATTTGGGGAAGTCCAGGAAGAGTATGACCATCTCGGGGGATATGGCCTCGAGAGCCAGGCCCGCGAAGTCCTGCACGGCCTCGGATTCGACGACCGCCGGATCGACGGAGACGTGGGCGATCTCTCAGGCGGCTGGAAAATGCGGGTCGCGATGGCCCGGGTGCTCCTGGGACGCCCCGACGTCCTGCTGATGGACGAACCCACCAACCACCTCGACATCGAATCGATCATCTGGCTCGAGAGTTTCCTCAAGTCCCTCCCGTCCGCCCTCTTCATGACCTCCCACGACCGCGAGTTCATGAACCGCATCGTCTCCCGTATCGCCGATATTGATGATGGCGAGATCACGGTGTACGCCGGCAACTACGAGTACTACGAACGTGAACAGGCGATTCGTGAGGCCAACCGCGAGGCCGCGTACGCGCGGCAGCAGGCGATGCTGGCCAAAGAACAGCGGTTTATTGACCGGTTTGCAGCCCACGCCGCGAAGGCCGCGCAGGTGCAGAGCCGCGTCAAGGCGCTCGACAAGATCGAGAAGATCGAACTGCCGAAGAAGCGCAAGGTCGTGGACTTCGACTTCCGGCAGCCGCCGCGGTCGGGTGACAAGGTTGTCATGGTCGAAGACCTGCACAAGGCCTACGGCGATCACGTGATTTATGATGGCTTCAGCATGACGATGCAGCGCGGCGAGCGCTGGGCGGTCATGGGTGCCAACGGTGCGGGCAAGACGACGTTGCTGCGGATGATTGCCGGTGCGATGGCGCCCGACTCCGGTGGCGTGCGTATCGGCGCCAGTGTGCAGATGGGCTACTTCGCGCAGCAGGCGCTGCAAGTGCTCAATCCCGAATTGACCGTGTGGGAACAGTTGCAGAACGACTTTCCCAACGAGACGGTCGGCGCCATTCGATCACTGGCGGGCGCGTTTCAGTTCTCGGGCGACGAGGTCGAGAAGAAGATCCGGTTTCTCTCAGGCGGTGAACGTTCGCGTCTCGTGCTCGCGCGCATGCTGATGTACCCGCCGAACCTGCTCGTGCTCGACGAACCGACGAACCACCTCGACCTGGCCACCAAGGACATGCTCATCAAGTCGCTCAAGGACTTCGAGGGCACGATGGTGTTTGTCTCGCACGACCGATCGTTCCTGCGAGGCCTGGGCACGCGCGTCCTCGAACTGGGCGGCGGCGAACCGCTCCTGTTCCCGGGCACCTACGTCGAATACGTCGAACGCACAGGCCACGAAGCGCCCGGCCTGCACTAAAACGACCTCAGAGGTCGGCCTGGCCGACCTCTGAGGTTGTCATGAGTGCCGCGGCGGCGCCAACAAAGGCCAGGCCTTTGTTGTGGTCGACCCCCATCATCTTGCCGCGCCCCATCCGCACGAGCGGGAGCACCGCGCGATAGCCGTCGCCCTGACGCACCATCATGATGCGCAGTTCGGACTGCGTGGGGCCCGCCGGTGTCTTGATGAGCGGCGAGAACGCCACGCGCTCCTGCAGGACATAGAGATGGCGCTGGTCGTGCGGAATGGCCGCGATGTCGGCCTCGGTCGGCGCAAAAATGATCCCGCCACCCGCGAAGGAAAACAGCGGCTTCAGCAGCCAGTGGTCGCGATCGCCGGGCACCTCGCCCACATCCGACAGGAACATCGTCTGTGGCACCCACGGATGACGCAGCCAGGGAATCGAAAACTTGCTGATGCGGAAGAACCAGTCTGGTCCGCCGATCCACTCGACATCGAGTTCGTCTCGATAGTCGAACGGCATCGGGGCGCCGGAGCGTTCGAGTTCATCGGGGATCACGCGGTTGTAGATGCGATGAATCGGCGTGAGCACGCCGTCGCGTTTGTAGAACAGCCGCCGGCCGTCCTTGATGACCTCGGCCGTATCCACCGCGCGAATACCCCACGTGGCTTCGGTGACCAGGAAGTCCGGCCGCGTCTTCTGCTTCTCCGGCTGAATCTCCATGAGCACCACGTGCTCTGGCGCATGTGGCCCCACCAGCACGTCGCGCATCAGCGCGACGTAGCCCGCCGAATCGAGCCCGCCCAGGAAAAGGCTTCGGGTGCCTTTAAAAAAGGCACCCGAAGCCTTTTCCGCGAGCGCCATCTGGAAGCCATAGAGGGACGGGAACGCCTGCAGTTCCACCAAACGGCCCTCAACGCGGCCGTCGGGTTGGCGCACCAAGCCGAAGTCGACTTGTACGCACGTGGGAAGATCCTCCCCGCGCGCCAGGCGGAAGCGGTCCGGCACCATCGCGTCGGCGGCCGTGCGGTAGGCCGCATTCCCCAGCAACTGCGACACCATCACTTCGGACGCGTCCACAAGCGAATCCATGAGTGCCTGTGGAAAAAAGCAGGGTGTCTCGGAGAGCCGGAATTCGATCGGGCAGCCCACCCGTCGGGTCATGCCCTCAAGAAACGCGCGGTACCCATCTTCTGAGTACTGCTCGTTGAATCGCGCTCGGAGGGCGGGAATCATGGGGACTCGATCAGATCAGGAACGTGCCGCGCGACATGATCTGCTCGTCATCCACCCAGATGTCGAACTCGGTGCCGACGACGTCGATGTGCGTCGACGAATACCAGTCCGCACCCGTATGCGCACCGTAGGGATTGCCGAAGGCGATGTGGATGCCCGGGAACTTCTCGTCCTGGAGAATGTGGCCGATGACCTGCTTCAATTCAATGTTCGTTCCGATGGCAAATTCACCGACCCGATCGCTGTTCTCGTCCGTGTGTGTGTACGCCCAGAAGTCGTCACGCAGCGCCTGGTTGGGTGACGTGGCTTCGACCAGTCGGTTCTTGTGAATCTGTACCGTCAGTGGCGAGTCCGTCAGTAATCCGTAGCGGTCGCACAACCAGTCGCCGACGACGCCGTCAATCACGAACGTCCCGTTCACTTCGCCGGGTGACGTGAAGACCTCACCGCCGGGCAGGTTGCCCCACTTGTCTGGACTGATGAGGCCACTCGTCTTCACCCATCGGTAGTCCGGGTTCAGGTCCGCCGTAAAGTCACTGCCCGCCGGCGTCGTGGCCCGGATGCGCTTCGCCATGCGGACCTTGGTGATCACGCGCGTGCTGATGTCGTCCACGAGATGGAAATCCGCCCGCATGCCCTCACGCATGATCTGGGGCGTGATGTTCACCATGTGGGCGTGCCGCATGCGCCGGCGATTGACGATGTCCGTCATTTGCATGCGGGAGCCCAGTTCGTTCTGCTGAACGTGGGCTGCAAAGATGCTGACGTCGCTCAGTTCCATGTCGGCGGCAATGGTGGCCGGCAGATCCACAAGCGGTCGAGGGGCCTCGTCTTCGAGCACAAACAGGCGATGTGTCGCCCCCACGCGGCCGACTTCCGCAATCAGCGCATCGGCGATCGGACGGAGTTCCCGGTCCGTGATGACGGTGACCCGTTCGTGGGGCTGGACGTTGAGACAGGTGCGGATGGCGTTTTCTGCGCCGGGCTGAAGGTCGTCGAACATGCGGGCACGATCATATCCCGCTCCATGCGGACGGTTCCTTGAACTGCTAGACTTTCCCCATGCCAGCGCAACCCGAGCTGAATACCTCAGCCTTCAGGGCATTCGTGGACGAGTATCGCGTCCACTGCCTGTGGTTCCTCCGGCAGGACTACGACCCAGTCACTGCGGCCGAGTGCGAGTCTGTGCTACGCCTGATTAAACAGCACGGGGATCGTCAGGCCTTCCTGCGTGCCGCAGAGTTTCGCCAATGGCTGTCACCCCGTTCCAACGCACTCTCTGCCGACTGTTAGCGGCGGACCGCCGCTCCCGAGGCGACAGCGATGTCGCTGGAGGCGTCGCGCTCGGTATGGCGCTCGATGCACAACGTGTGTCCCGCGATCTCGATCTTTTCCACGATACAACGCAGCGGCTGCAACCATTCGGCTATCTCGCATGGGCGGCGTGTGGAAAGGATCCCGACACCGCGCGGTATTCCGCTGCCGAGGTAGCGACCCTGGCATTTGAGGGGGACGCGCCGGATGCCGCCCTGTTGTCCCGTCAGTGGCAGGAGGCACTCGCCACCGCTTCCGAGATCATCCGGGCGCTCCCCGCGGAGCATATCGGCTCTGCCGTCCTGACCGACAGCGGTGAACTGGCCCGAATTCAGGTCTCCGAAATTCAGGCCGCTCTCGCTCGCGGCGCCCTGCGCTTTCACCCAGGGCGCATTGGGGGCGCTTGGCCGACGGTTGTCCCTGGTTCACCGTCATGAAATCTGTCATCGTCCTGATTGCCGTGATCGCCATGTCCACGACCCAACCCCAGCGTTCCCGTACTTTCAACGAAGTGGCCGCCATGCCGAGTCGCCCGGCAGACGCGCGCGTGACCTATGGTGCTGCGCCGGAGCAATTCGGCGAACTACGAATCCCGACTGGTGCTGGCCCCCACCCGGTCGTCGTCCTGATTCACGGTGGATGCTGGCGCGCCGAATACGACGTCACACACATCGCGCCGCTCGCGACCGCGTTGGCCGGCGACGGCTGGGCAGTGTGGGCGATTGAATATCGTCGCGTCGGCAGCCCTGGTGGCGGATGGCCGGGGACGTTTCTCGATGTCGGTGCGGCGATTGATCATCTCCGCACGCTGGCACAAATCCACCCGCTCGAACTCTCTCGCGTCGTTGTCGCCGGACATTCAGCGGGAGGACATCTGGCGTTGTGGAGTGCGGCCCGCGGGTTGTTGCCAAAGGACACGCCACTGGCCACATCGGATCCGCTCGTGCCCCGCGGCGTCGTCTCGATCGCCGGCATCACGGACGTGGCCGCCTACGCCTCATCGACCGGCTGCGGCTCTGCGGTAGTGCCACTGATGGGTGGTGCGCCTGATGCAGTCGTCGACCGCTACGCGCAGGCCTCACCAGTCGCACTGGTGCCGTCTGTACCGGTCCAGCTCATTGTTGGTTCGGCCGACACGATCGTGCCGCGTGCGCAGGCGGACGCCTTCGTGAAGGTGGCAGGAGTCGGCGCGACCGTACGACTGGTCGAAGGAGCAGGGCACTTCGATCTCATCGCGCCCGATCGCGAGGCCTGGTCCGTGCTGCGTGAGGCCGTGCACGCGCTTCTCCCACCCCTCGGGCGCGACTAGGCCGTGCGGATCCTCCATATCGTTCCCACCTATTTCGACGTGTCGTCGATCATCGGCGGGGCGGAGCGGTACACCTGGGAACTGGCGAAGGCGATGGCACGGTCGGCGGACGTCACTCTGCTGACCTTCGGGCCGCGCGCCTTCACGAGTCAGCGAGACGATGTGCGGATGGTGTGTTTGAAGCATTGGGGAGGAGTGCAGCACTCTCTGATGCCCGACCCGGTGCGCTGGTCGTTTTTCAGGGCGATTCGAGCGGCGGATGTGGTGCATTGCCACCAGGTGGACGTCATGTCCACGAATGTCGCCGTGCTCGCGGCGTCTGCGATGGGACGTCCCGTGTTTGTCACCGACCTGGGTGGCGGGTACGCGCGCATGCCCTCGCGACGGTTTCCACTGATGCGCCGGGCGACGGCGTATCTGTTGATCAGCGAGTACTCGCGTCAGCTTTGGCTGCAGCGACCCGAGTGGCGGCGGCCCAGCGCACTCGAGGTGATCTACGGTGGTGTGGACACCGATCATTTTTCACCGGGCGGCACCAAAGACCCGTCCATGGTGGTGTTTGTCGGCCGCCTGGTGGCGCACAAGGGGGTTGACCATCTCATCGACGCGATCGGGCCCGGTCAGCGCCTGCACGTCATTGGCCGTCCGTACGATCAGGCGTATCTTGCGCATCTGCGCGATCGTGCTGTCGGCAAACACGTCGTGTTTGAGCACGACGTCTCCGACTCGGAGCTGGTGGACCGATATCGCCGGGCGGCGGTGTCGGTGCTGCCGTCAGTCGCCACCGACTACCGCGGTGCGGTCACTGAACATGCCGAGTTGTTTGGACTGGCCGCTGCGGAGGCGATGGCCTGCGGGACCGCGACGGTCGTCACCGACGTGGCGTCGCTGCCCGAGGTGGTGGCTGACCGGGACACGGGGTTTGTGGTGTCGCCGGATCATCCGGAGGAACTGGGCATGCGGCTGCGCCAGCTTTGTGAGGACCCCGCGCTTGCGGCCACCATGGGAGCCGCGGCCCGGCAACGTGTCCTGGATCGCTTTACGTGGACGGCGACCGCAGACCGGTGTTTTGCCGCGTACGCACAGAGCCGCCGTACGGCGATAATGAACCCGTAAAAATGTCTGAACCCAGAGTGCTCGAAATTGGCGCCGGTCGTGATCGCTCGGTCCCTGGCGCAGTGACGGTCGATCGCGTCGCGTCGACCGGACCGGACGTGGTGCACGACCTCGACATCACGCCGTGGCCGTTCCGGGATGGGGAGTTTGACTTTGTCCGCTGCAAGGACGTGATCGAACACGTGGCCGATGTGGTCAAGACACTTGAAGAGATTCATCGCGTGCTGGCACCTGGCGGCCGCGTCGAGATCGTCACGCCGCACTATTCCTGCGCGAACTCCTGGACCGATCCCACCCATCGTCATCATCTCGGCTATTTTTCGTTTGAGTATTTCACCGGACAAAATCAGTGGGACTTTTACACTGGCGCGCGCTTCACGCTGACCGAACGCCACCTGCGGTTTTACGGCAACTACAAGAATCGCCACTGGGAGTGGCTGGCCAATCGCTGGCCCCGCTTTTATGAAGAGCACCTGGCCTGGATTGCGCCAGCCTGGTACATCCGCGTGGTGCTCACCGCGGTGAAATAGACGAGTGGACGTGAGGACACCTGTCGCGCTCGCGCTGCTACTGGTGTCTGCCGTGGCCGGGGCGCAGTGCGCGGGTGGACGGATCGCTGGCCGGACGGTCGATGAGATGATGCGGCCTGGGCAGGCGATGGCACAGGTGCGCGGGCGGGTGTTTGACGAGTACGGTGCGTCCATCCCCGATGCGTCTGTCGTGTTTCAGCCGCTGGACCCGCAATCCGGCCTGACGGAGTTTGGGTCCGCGACCGACGCCCGAGGCCGGTTCGATGTCGAGGGTGTGCGCACGGGAACCTATCGCGTCACGTGCCGGGCCCTCGGCTATGAGACCCGCGTGGTGGTCGAGGAGTTGAAGCCCGGCGTGCAGAACGAGGTGACGCTGACGATGCGGGCGGTGAAGTGGTGACGGTTGAAGTAGCCATTGTCCAAGCCGAGGTCAGTCCGGCCCTGGAGGCAGGGCTGGAGCGCACACGGCAACTGACGCGGGAGGCGGCCGCGCTCGGCGCGCAGGTGGTGGTCTTTCCAGAGACGTGGCTGCCGGGATATCCAGCCTGGCTGGATGTCTGTCGAGACGTCAACCTCTGGGACCACCCGTCGACCAAGGCGGTGTTTGCGCGATACCGCGCGGAGAGTGTGGACGTCGCCGGCGCGAGTGGTCAGGCGCTAGCCGCCATCGCACGCGAGAGCAAAGTCACACTTGTCGTTGGCGTCAGCGAACGTGTCGCGTCGGGGCCGGGGTACGGCACGTTGTACAACTCGCTGCTCACCTACGGACCCGACGGTCAACTGCTCAATCACCATCGCAAGTTGATGCCGACCTACACCGAGCGGCTCGTCTGGGGTCAGGGCGACACCAGTGGTCTGCGCGCGGTGCAGACGCCACACGGTCGCGTGGGCGGATTGGTCTGCTGGGAACACTGGATGCCGCTGTCGCGGCAGGCGTTGCACGACTCCGGCGAGGACCTGCACATGGCCGTGTGGCCCACCGTTGCCGAACGCCATCAAATCGCGAGTCGGCACTACGCCTTTGAAGGCCGGTGCTTTGTGCTCGCCGCGGGTTCGCTCATGCGTGCGTCGGCGCTCCCAGTGGAGTTGGAGCGCGACCCCGAACGCGCGGGGGCGGATGACATGTTCGTGCTGCGCGGCGGCAGTGCCATCATCAATCCGCGCGGCGAGTACCTCGCCGGTCCGGTCTTTGATGAGCCCACGATCCTGAGAGCCTCGCTCGATTTCACGCGCCTCGATGAGGAACGCATGACGCTTGACGTCGCAGGTCACTACGCGCGTCCCGACGCGTTCACGTTTTCGGTGACGCCATCGGTCAGGTCCGTCTAACTGGCGAGTTTTTTGGGTCGCCCGCCGAGTTGCCCGTTTGCGCGCGAGGCAGCGGCCTTCGCGTGGCTTCGCTTGTGACCGAGCAGGGCGCCTGCACTTCGCATCGCGACCACAGCGCGGCCGGCAGTGACTCGGACGGCTGCGACGCGGACGAGCGACGACGGCTGTGCTTCCGGGTGGGCGGCCAAGTAAGCACCCAGAACGCCTCGAATGGCGGTCTCGGCCTTCGGGCGCGTGTCTGCAGCCGCGTAAATCGGCAGGCCCGGCACAAAGGCGCTGAATGCTCCGGATGCCTCACGGTCGATCACAATCGGGAAGTATTTTGTCACTGGATACCAGCCTCTTTGAGGATGCGGTTGCCGAGGTGCCCGGCGTCGTGTTTCGTGTGCACGGCCACCCAGACTTCCTGTCCGGTCGCAGGCTGCACCAGCAGGCGATGGCTTCCCTTGCCTACGCGTTGCTCAACGAACCCGGCCTTTTTCAGTTTCCGGATCACCTCACCCCAAGTCACTCCGCCAGCATAAACCCAACGTTAGGTTTGGTCAATTCGGCTGCAGCCCAGCGGCGCACGCCGCAACCCAACGCGACGATTGCTCACGCCTCGCGAGCCGCAGGTCGAGGCAGATGGCCTCGATGGTCGGACGGTCAAAGACACCCATGTGCACCGTGGCGTGACCAGCAGCAATGCGCCGCATAAGGTCGTCGTCCAACAGGATGTCTGCAGTGATGAGCGCCACTGGTGTGTGCGCGTGGATCGGCTGTCGCCGAATCGCTTCCAGAATATCGACGCCTGTGCCGCCCGGCAGGAAGATGTCCAGCACGAAGCCCGTCCAATCGTCGCGACCGATCACTGCGATCGCTGCAGGGAGCGTTTCCACGGCCTCGTATGTGACGCCGACAGCAGTCAGGGCGCGCCCGAAGGCGACTGAGACGGCCGGGAAGTCGTTGACAATCAGAATCATCGACTACGCTCGCCCTGCGCCCTGCGCCCTGCGCCCTGCGCCCTGCGCCCTGCGCCCTGCGCCCTGCGCCCTGCGCCACAAGCTTGGCGTCATGGCGAACCGCTGTCCGAAGAGTCTGGTGAACGCATGATGGCTGACGTAGCCGACTGTGAGCGCGATCCGTTTGACTCCCTCCTCATGCCGATCAAGAAGCTTGAGGGCATCCGCCATCCTTGCGTCGTTGACGTGACCTGAAAATGACCGGCCGGTCGCCTGTTTCAAGTGATGCGCCACCCAGAACTCAGATAATCCCAGCGACCGAGAGACCAGTGCCCGAGTGAGGTCGCGATCGCGCGATTGCTTACGGACGTAGGCGAGCACTGCAGCGAGCCTGGCATCACTCTGCCGGCCAGTCGCGGACAATCTGTCGTGGATATCCGCGACGACTCCCAGGAGCATCAGGCGTTCGGCTTCAGAGCGATCATCGGTGTGGCGACCAAGGGGTTGATCGACTCGGCTGAGGAGCCACTCGTGCCCGTTGAGTCTGTTGAAGGTCGAGCAGATCTACCGCTACGTAGCGAATGGCAAAGTGGCGTTCGTGTTCCGTCACCTTCCACTGGAGGCCATCCATCCGAACGCACGCTCCGCAGCGGTTGCCGCTGAGTGCGCGGGTGCCCAGGGGCGGTTTTGGGAGATGCACGATCTTGTTTTTCAGTCCAAGAACCAGTTCGGTCCAGACAAGCTTCAAGCGCATGGCGCACGGCTGAATCTTGACGAGAGTCGATTTAACCTGTGCTTGACTGCGCCCAGTGACAACCTTGCCGCTGATCTTGATGAGGCTGGCGTCATTGGCCTTACGGGGACGCCGGTGCTTCTGCTCGGGGTATCAGGACCAGGGGCCACTGTTGACGTGAAAAAAGTGCTCACCGGTCTGCAGTCCATTGATGTTCTGGATCGCAGCATTGTTGAACTTCTGAAGCTCGGAGTCACATAGGAATTGTTGATCTCGCTCTATGTAAACCGCGTCGACAACAAGAAGGGTCGGAGTGTATGATTCGAAAAATCAGGGATGTATCGTTCGTGGTGATGTCGCTGTCGTTGTTGGCACTGACCTCGGCGGTCCCGGTTCAAGCTGACGAGGAAGCCAGGGTGAAGTAGCCTGCGGACGGATGAAAACCCATCATGTTCAACAGCGCGACATGGCTATCCGTGCTGGTCCTCGCAATTGCGGGCCAGCAGGGGCAAACAACTCGAATAGTCCGGCTGCCTGAGTCGACGCCGGCCGGGCTGTGCCGCTTCGCGGACTCAGGGGCTCCCCTGGCACGGACCCTCGCGGGGCTCCACCTTCAGTGTGATCGCCCGGGTTCGATTGTCTGCGACTTTCAGGGCGTGGAGCCGGTCGACCTTCTGGTTGCCGATGTGTGCCAGAGCGGATTGTTGTCTTTGAGTCCAGCCGTCTCAAGGCCGCTGCCCACCGGTCCTGAATGGACCGCAGTAGAGTGGCTCACCTGGGAAGATGGCGCCGTGCCTGTCGTCGTCGCCGCTCGACCGGCGAGTCAAATCAGTAATCTTCTTGTGGCGCGTCACAAGAACCGGTACGTCAGATTTCAACGGCCCGGTTTCCCACCAGCCACGTTTCATGAGTCAGCGATTCCGTCAGTGGCGCCGTGGCACCCGACTCGCCATGTCACCGGGGGCGAACTTCTTTTCACCGTTGCGCCAGCTGTCGTAGTCCCATTAAAAATTCGCCTGCGCAATTCTTCCGCGAGCGATCCTGGGGAATATACGCTCGGGGACGTTGGCGGTCGACTCATTGTTGGGGGCTTGTCCGGAACCGTTACCTGGCAGCCAGTCTACGAAGGCGACATCGGGGGAGAGACGGTTGAGCTCGAAGTGCCTCCCGGAAGCTCTGTCGCGATCGTGATGGCTCCCAGTGACGTCGGACGGGTCAAAGTTGCGATAGATCGAGAACTGTGCGCGAATTCTGGCCGTCTGGACGTCGTCAGGTTGACTCGGACGCCCACCGGAGCTCAACTGCGTTCCAGGGTCGCCAGACGCGACTTCGCCCATCGGTGTGACCAGATCTTTTCCGGCCTACCACCGGGCGAGTACGAACTTGTGGCATCCGGCGAGGGCGTAGGCTTCGCCGTTACGAAGGTCGTGCAGGTCGAGAGGCAGGTCGAGACCACGGCCATTCTCTCGCTGCCAGACTTTGAGGTGATCGGGACCGTGACTCTGGACGGACGACCGTATCCCAGTGCAGACCTCCAGGTCTCATTTGCCGAGCCCGATGTGCCGCCCACCGAGGGGGTCACGGCCAGCGTCCTTTCTGCTGGCGACTACTCGCTGAGACTCCCGAGATCTGGCACGTACGTCGCCAGACTTACGATGAAGGGGCTGCCGTTGATTGGGCGCGAGCAGACGGTTGTCATTCACGAGGGACAAAACCGGGTGGACTGGTCTGTGACTGGGGGCACGCTCGTCGTTGTCGTCGAAGGCTGGGATCAAGCATCGCCGGTGACGTTTACTTTCTCGCGGCAGACTCCGGGTAGCCGCATCTCGCGAGTGGCCTTCGACTTGAAGCCGCCAGCGAGCCCCAGCATGGAGTTTCCTGGCTTCTCCGAAGGCGATTATGTTGTCAGAGCAAGACAAGAGCGCCCTGACCGAACCGTGGTGGTCGCCGCGCCTCGTCAGGTGGCAGTCAAGGCCACCGGCGACTCGAAGGTTGTGCTGACACTCGCATCGTATGACACCGAGATCA
>Ga0163147_10007474_pt1 | contig 12378 bp, 8 predicted proteins | sample OliLakLV19MP6G1_FD_148597 | JGI IMG/M metagenome (GOLD analysis project Ga0163147, IMG submission 148597) | Freshwater microbial mat bacterial communities from Lake Vanda, McMurdo Dry Valleys, Antarctica- Oligotrophic Lake LV.19.MP6.G1 | ecosystem: Environmental > Aquatic > Freshwater > Lake >...
CAGTCGCCTACCCCTTTCCGGTGCTGGCAGAAGCCATCGTTATCAATGACACGGTGGGCGGGATCGACGTAGTGGCATTCTGGCAGCCGGGCGCGACCAGCGCGCTTGACCAGAGCAATATCGACGCCTCCCGCGATGTCGGGATGGCAGCTTTGTACAGCCGTGAACTCGATGGGCAAACGCTCATCTTCAACGTCGATGCCGACGGCGTGATCCGCGATGATCAAACGGGCAGCGCATGGAACATTTTTGGCACGGCGACTGACGGCGAATTGAGCGGCAGTCAGCTTCAGCAGGAGCTGGCGTTCCCCCATTTCTGGTTTGCGTGGGCAGCGTTCCGCCCTGAAACGAGCATCTACGAGTCTTAATGGCTGCACCCATACAAATCCACAACTCACCTTACGCAGATCGCTATTTCTGACCCCACCCCCGACCGTCCCCGAATTCGAGGAGGGGAGCAAGCGCAGCGAGCGGGGAGGGGTCAAACTGACATCCTGCGTAAGGTGAGTTTATAACATATAGCAGACCTTAACGCTGAGCTAGGAAGACGATATGACAGAGCAGCATGACCCGTGCGGCGATCATCCGCTGAACGCGAATCTCGTCTCGTTCATCCTGATCATCAACTTTATCGTCATTGGGGGTTTGATCTTAGCCAATATGCCCCCCCGTTCGCTACAGACCAACCAAGAAGCAGAAGCTGTTGCGGCACCAGCTACAGCTTCAAGGACACCGATGCCGCGCTGTGGGCGATGATCGTCCTGATGATGATAATCATGTTGTTGCTAGCCGGGTAAAGCGCTGCGGGCGGCGCGGGCGATCACCGTCAGCGCCTGCATTCGTCGCTCGATTATCTCAGTCCCGCTGCTTTCGAGCGCCTGCACGCAGCGTGACAGGCTCTCTGTCCACCAAACCCTTGCCAGATCACGATTTGCACGCGCTCTTTAGCGGACAGCAGCAGGGCGGCATCAGCACAACAGCCAAACACCCATTCATCACGATTTTCGTCGCGGACAGCGGCGAGCAATTTGGCTGCCAGGATGGCTGGATGGACGATGGCTTTCTGTATACGGGTGAAGGTCAATCCGGGGACATGACCTTTATTCCTGGCAATCGCGCCATCCGTGACCATGCCGGGGACGGCAAGAAACTTCACTTATTTGAATATGTACGTATGGGGCATGTGCGCTATTTTGGTGAAATCTATCGCACGCACAGGATAATCCAGGCGCCGGACATCAACGGTGCCTTACGGGATGGGATCGTGTTTGTGCTGGATATAGTCAGCGGCAGTCAACCCGCACCAATTGATCCCCGCGCACCGTGACCTGCGGCGGATCGTTGCGCAAGCACGCCGTCACGATGCGCCTGGAATTTAAGCCAATGTGAGTCCGTTTTTCGTGTATCCGCCGAAGCCCTCTTCTCCGAAAAATGCGGAACCGAAGGCAAAATATGTTTGAAAGTCCATTCGCTCGTATGCGCGCCGTGCCCGTTCATTGCTATTGGCGATCGTAATGGACATCAGTTTTCATAGTGGGGTCAGATTTCTGTAGCGGAGCATAACATGCGCAAATAGCTGACGCAAAATGACACTACTCGTACTGAATATCGTCAATGAACATGCGTACTCATCTTGCACATAAAAACGACCTCCGTTGCTTGCGGCATACGGAGGTCGTTTTTATGTCGGGCTGTTAAGCGTAGTGTCTTTCTGAGTTAGGCGTTAAGCCTCATCGTCGCTAGAAGTTAGCGCCTAGTCCTTAAAAAGACTGATAACCTGCGAGTACGCTGTTAAATTACGCTTCAGTGTAGGGTAAGTGACCCAACCGCGTTTCATAGATGAAGAGCACCAGGAACACAACCCCTAGTACCGCAATGAATACGCCACCTGCTATAACCCCTGTGGCAACATTATCCCAGCCGTATGCGGAGAGCAGAGTTCCCCGAAGGGTACTACCCGTCAACATCGTGGTGCGAAGGTTTGAGACTGTTGCTAACCTAGCTTGTGCGTCGTCAATTAAAGTTTGATCACCAGCTTCCGTGGCTGTGGCAACTTCGGCACGCAATCCGCGCTGTATTCCGCCTAATGTTGCGTAGACAGCCCCTGGATAGCCCGCCTCATCGGCGGACTCGCGCATGTGTAAACCTATATACGCTGCGTAAGCTTGGGCTTGGTTGCCAGTACTGAGGGCTTGCCCAGCATTCTCGACGAGACCGGGGAGCGCTCGTTCTTCGTCAGAAAGCTGGTCTTCTGCCGAAAAATTGATCTGCTGAGCGACCAGTTCGTTGCGAATGTTATCTTGGATGAACCGTCCGAATAAAAGTGCGCCGCCACCGGCTACAAGACCTCCGATACCGAGAATGAGCCAGAGTAATAGTACTCTAGACCACATTGCCGCTGAAAGACGTTTGTTCAGGTATTTCATGATGTGACTCCTTTGGGTGATAGTTTGAGGATGGCGCAAATTTCTAAATCCTCTCAGCGCCATATCCGAGTACTAGATTAAAAGCGTGCATGAACAAGGAATACCTATGCTCCTCTCACCATATCGCATTACAGCATAAAGAGCCCTATGACATTTCAGTCACCCTCTTAGACGCTTCGGATCAAGTGAGTTGACTTAAACCTAAGTCGCATCTTCAAGCAGGCATTTTTGAAAGCCTTCTACATTATCTATTAAGACAAGAGTACGCTGTAGTGCCATTCATCATAGGTATAGATTACAACTATCACATCGCCAAATGACATTTTCTGTTGGGCGACATGACATTTGCAGTAGGTGACAAAAAGAGCATGTAAATTTTGGGTAGAGGTTCTAAACATGAGCTGCGCTGAGTAGGAATGGGAGCGCTCATTGTATCTGCCTTATGCTAGTCAGTAGAATCGGTAGGCAGATACAACGCGGCGTTGTAGCGCAGCTTGGAAATCAGGTGTAGTCCGCACGCTCGCGTCATCCAGGTTGCCGGATAATTCCCGAAAAAGCCGTCCAGCACCAGATGCTTGACTCGCAGTGTGCCCATGCGCTTGAGGAGTGTCCGCAGCATCGTCTCCAACAGCGTCAGTTCAGGACTGAGGACGGGGGCAGCTTTGGCATGATTCTTGCTCCCTTTCGGTCGTCCGCGTCCCCGTTTCGGCGCTGGCGTGACCCGTTGGCGTGTCGTCACGGGTAAACGCTGCTGCACGCTCAACGGATAGGCACGCCGCTGCCGCACATCGACCAACGAGAGCGCGAAAAACGACAGTCCCGGAATGGGGCGCTGCGCGATACTGGAATAGAAGCGCCCCAACCCGTGCGTCTGCTTGCCCGCCTTGCTGACCACGACTTCATCTCCCGCCAGCACATATTCCCCCTGCGGATCGAGTAAATGTCCCTGTACCACTGCCCACAACAGGCTGCCCCAATCCATCCCGCTGCTAAACCACCGCTGGAGGGTTCGGTAGCTGCCCCCAGCCTCCGCCCACCGAGAAAGCCCTAACATCGTCACTCGTCCGTTCATGCTCAACAGCGCCAGCACAACGACCTGCAAATGGTGCAGACTCGTTCGTGAAAGCAATGGGGTTAAACAGGCGGTCAATGCTATAATCTCGCTCATGGGTTTTCGGGTTCTGTGTTTTTGTGAGAGATCTCACTTTACCTGAAAACCCTGCTTTTTCACCCACCATTTTTGGCGAGGATATTGACTTCAGACATTTCTGATTTCCCGCGTGACATTCTATCTGCTGATCGCCCTGGCGAACACCACCGTGAACGCGGCGCTGGCGGGCGCGATCGGCTTGCGCTGGGACGCGGGTTGGTACGCCAACATCGCGGAAAACGGATACCGCTATGCGGCTGGCACGCAATCAACGATCGCATTTTTCCCGCTTTTCCCTACGATGATACGGATCATCAGAGTCATCACGGGCGACAGCGTGACGGCTGGTTTGTGGGTGGTCAATATCGCCTTTTTCGTCGCGCTGGTGGTGCTTTACCGCTTGATACGTCTGGAAATACCCGACGATGAGGCAAGCGCCGAACGCTCATTATTATACACAGCCTTTTTTCCCTGCGCGTTATTCTTCTCGATTATGTACACCGAAAGCCTGTTCCTGATGCTGACGGTGTTGTGCTTTTATTGCGCACGCAGGCACATCTGGTGGGGCGCGATTGCGTGCGGGATGCTGGCGAGCGCAACCCGCGTGACCGGGGCGCTGATGTTCGGCGTGGTGGCGCTGGAATGGACGCGTTCGCACGGCTTCATGCTCTCCACCATCACGCAGCGTGACGCCTGGCGGGGACTGATCACAGGGCTGCGCCGTGAATGGCTGCTGCTGCTGGCGATCGGGTTGATCCCGTTGGGCGTGGTGAGCTATATGGTGTATCTCCAGGTGAATTTTGGCGATCCCTGGCTGTTCCGCACCGTGCAAATAGAATGGGGACGCAGTACCCTGTTGTCGTTTCAATCGGTGGTGAATGAATCCCGCATCGTCATCGAATCGGTGGTACAAGGCGCACCTGTACGATTGGCTTCCCTGCTCAATCTCAGCGCCGTGCTCGTGAGTCTGGTGCTGGTTGTCCCGATCTGGCGGCGGTTTGGAACGAGTTACGGCGCGTACACCCTTCTCGCTACTGTAATTCCCATATCTACCGGATTGCTCTCCAACCTGCGCTATAGCATGGTGTTATTTCCGCTCACCATGATCATGGGCGTTTGGGGTGGGCGTTCCAAAGGCATTCACTATGCGATTCTGTGTCTGTTTTGCGCGCTCTATGGGATGCTCATCCTGTTGTTCGCCTCGGATGTTTTCTTCGAATGAGGCGCGGTAAGCTGACACATGTCTCCAGACGTGACCGCACAATCGACGGGGAGTTGCTCTCTCAAGCAGCCCTTCCAGATACCGGGGAAGACTGCTTGCGAGGGGATTGGGAAAGAGGGACTGCTTTGTTTCACAAGCGTATATGCTCTCGATCGTCCGCTGCGGGCGCATCAATGAAGCCTTCGACACGTCGCGCTAACCCGCCAACCGTTGGCGTTTCAAACAACGCACGCAGCGATAAAATCACCCCAAAAGTTTGATTGATCCGCATGATGAGACGGGTTCCCAGCAGAGAGTGACCGCCAAGATGGAAGAAGTTGCTGTGAATACCGATGCTGTCCGTGTGTAGCAGATCACGAAAGAGGGTCGCGATCTGCTGCTCCGTCGCCGTGCGGGGCATGACAAAACCTGCCGCGTCGTTCACGTATTCCGGCTTCGGCAGCGCTCGGCGGTCTAATTTGCCGTTGCGCGTCAGGGGCATGGCGGCAATGACGACGAAGGCGGAAGGGATCATGTAATCCGGCACTTTTTCTCCGACGAGTTCCCGTAGACTGTTTATCTCCGCGTCGCCTGTGACATAAGCGGCCAACCGCTTTTCGCCCAGCTCATCCTCGTGGAGCAGGACAACGGCTTCGCGCACATTGGGATGGGCCACCAGGATGCTTTCGATCTCTGCCAACTCGATACGTATACCGCGCAGTTTGACCTGAAAATCCGATCGACCCATATATTCGATGTTGCCATCCGCGAGACGCCGCGCCAAATCGCCCGTTTGGTAGAGGCGTCCGAATACAGGATGCATAATAAACCGTTGGGCAGTCAGATCAGGCAGGTTGAGATACCCCCGCGCCAGCCCCGTACCCCCTAAATACAGCATTCCTGACACCCCGATGGGAAGCGGGTTGAGGCGGAGATCGAGGATATAGAGCCTGGTATTGGCAATCGGATAGCCAATCGTTGAACGTTTTGCTGGGAGCAGCGCATTCTCAAAGCTCACATTGTTGCAGGCTTCGGCGGGACCGTAGGCATTGATCAACATCACATGCGGCAAAACATCATAATGTTGCTGGCGTAGTTTCGGCGTTACCGCTTCGCCCGATAATTCGATGAATCGCAGTGAGGACAGTTTTTGAGGGTCGGCGTGCTGCAAGAAAGCCATCCAGTAGGATGGCGTCGAGCGCATCCATGTGACCTGATGCTGGTGGCTGGTGTCCTGACGAAAGCCCAAATCACCCTCCCAGCCATGTCTGAGGATGACCATCTTCGACCCATTGAGCAGCGGATTGAAAATTTCCTTGAAGATCGCATCAAAACCAACTGCGCTGGCGGTCAATGTGGTATCAGCGGGTGAAAACTGATAGAGTTTTGAGCGGCCAAAAAAATAGTTGTGAACCCCTCTGTGCGTCAGCAATACGCCTTTGGGTCGTCCCGTCGTGCCAGACGTATAAGGTATCCAGACCAAATCATCGGGTGCGTTTACAGGCGTCGGGTTCGTGACGGGATAGTCCGCTAAGGTTTCGTGGGCAGCATCTAAAACGATCACATGACGAGTCAATCCACCGGGCAGTTGCGACTGATGCACGGTCGAGGTGATGATGACCGGGGCGTCCGTGTCGTTCAGCATGAATACCGCCCGATCCGTTGGATAGGTTGGGTCGATCAGCACAAACGCGCCGCCAGCCTTCAACGTTCCCAGGATCGCGACGATGAGTTCAATAGAGCGTCCCATGAACAGCGCCACCGGTACATCCCGCTCGATGCCGAGCTTTCGCAGGTGGTGCGCCCATTGATTCGCGAGTGCATTTAATGCGCGATAACTGCGGGAGTCCTCCTCATAAATCAGCGCTGTATGCTCCGGCGTGCGCTCAACCTGCTGTTCAAATACCCAATGCAGAGGTTGAATAGGCGATAGGTTCAGCGCTGTATCATTCCAGTCATAAACGATTTGCTGGTACTCGTCCGCGCTGAGCAGCGCCAAACGACCGATGGACGCCGCAGGGTGATTTAACGCTTCCTGAAGCAGCTTTTCAAAATTCTCAGCCATACGTTGAACGTGCGCTGTATCAAAAAGAAAGGGGTCATAGCGGAAGAGGCAGGTCAACCCCTGCTGGTCACGCAATATTTCGAGAGCCAAAGGTAAGAGCGACTGTGGCTTCGCGAAAAAGGCGGGAGTCGCCACAGCATCTCCCAACGCAAAGGATGGCGGGGCAGAGTCTTTATAGGTGATCACGGTCTGGGCGCGCGGTCTCACATCGGCATGATGCTCAATCTGCATCGCTCGTGTGATCTTTGCGAAAGGGATGATTTGATGTTCGAGCGCAGTCAGCACCGCTGCCTGAGCTTGCCGAATCAGGACAGCAAACGGTAATTCCGCCGACATGCTCAGAGGGAGAGGCAGCAGGTTCGTGAAGAACCCGATCATCTCAGCGGTGTCCGGGTGGTAGCGGTTGGCAGCCGTCGTGCCGACGATTAACTGTTCTTGTTCTGTGTACCGGAATAGCAGCGCCGCGTAGGCGCTCAACAGGACCACGAACGGCGTGACATTCTGATTGGCGGCAAATGAACGCAGCTTTACCGTGATCGCGGCATCGAGAGGATGTTGGTACAGTGTTTGTTGGCTGTCTTCGCTGTCGCTCACATTTGATGGAAGGTCCAGCAGCGTGGGTATGCCTTCAAGGGCATCTTTCCAGTAAGCTGCCTCTCCTTTCAATGCCTCATCGGATAACGTCGCGCGCTGCCAGACGGAAAAATCGGCGTAATCTACCTGCGGCAGGGTGAAATCCGGCATGTGGTCATGCAGCAGGGCATCATAATTTTGCTTGAGCTGTTCATGAAGCAGTGCCAATGATGCGCCATCACACACCAGATTATGAATGATCATCGCCAGGACATGCACGGTTTCCCCGGTCTGATACAACCCGGCGCGCAAGAGCAAATCATGTTCCAGATTGAAAGGTTGAGCAGCCAACCGCCAGACCGCTGCGTTTACTTCCCCTTCAGACATCCGTTCAAGCGTCAGCGGCAGAGCACGATCCTCCCCAAGCCTCTGATAGGGGATGCCATCGACGCTGCCCACCCGCACACGTAGAATCGGGTTCATTTCGACCAACATGTCCAATGCGCGCCGCAAAATATCGGTGTTCAAAATGCCGACAATCCGCAGCGCTCGGACATCGTTATAAGCCGCAGGCTTGATCTGGCAACCGAGCCAGATCGCTTCCTGTGCAAACGTCAACGGATAGCGTCCATCCGGGGAGGTAAGGCGTGCTATGGGCTGTTGCAGCGATTTTTCGATCTGACGCCGTTGTAGTTCGCATCTGAGCTGTTCTCGCTGTTCAGAGGTTAACTGTGCCACATGCGATCTCAGCTGGTCGCTATCCATTACCTTTACTCCGAGTTTTCATCCTCGTCGAGAAGTGCGCGTAACTGTTCATCAGAAAAATCCTGCAATAAATCGGCTAGTTTAGTCACCTTATCGGGAGGGGCTGATTGCATTCGGCGGATTTGCGCCCCCATATCGGCGATCGTGGGCGCTTCAAAAAAGTGAACTAGAGTCAATTGCATTTTCAGGGCATCGCGCAGTCGTGCGACAACGCGCATTGCCAGGAGCGAGTCGCCACCTAAATCGAGAAAACGCTCATCAATTCCGACTCGTTCGCAGCCGAGCACCTCTTGCCAAATCATCGCGATGGTTTCTTCAAGCGCATCGCGGGGCGCAGTATGCGCCGTCTGCTGTACCTCAGAATCGATTCGTACATCCAGCATCTGCGCGAGTCCCACCCGCTGCGGTTTCCCCGTCGCTCCTTTGGGAATGTCATCTCGAAACACGATCAGATGCGGGACTTTATAGTAAGCGAGATGCTCCGCCGCAAATTCGCGAATTTCAGCGGCGGTGGCAGTGATTCCCTCGTGCAGGACGATCACCGCCCCTACATCCTCTCCCAACAGGTCATGGGGTACAGCGAACGTCAGCGCCTGATGCACGGCTGGATGCGCCATCAGGACAGAATCTACCTCTAACGGCGCGATCTTTTCGCCGCCCCGATTGATCATCTCTTTCAAGCGACCGGTGATGAAGAGATAGCCTTCCTCATCCAGGTAACCTTCGTCGCCCGTGCGAAACCAACCGTCGAAAAAAGAGCGTTCATTTGCTTCGGCGTTTTTCTCATAACCCTGAATAACATTGTCGCCCTTGATGGCGATTTCCCCGCGTTCGCCGGGTTTACAAAAATCGCCCTCCGCAGTGACGACCGCTGCGTCCACACCCCATGCCAGCCCAACCGAATTCATTTTGCGTTTTCCCGGCGGCAGCGGGTTGCTGGTGATCTGGTGAGAGGCCTCGGTCATCCCATAGGCTTCGATAATGGGGATGCGTAGCGCGGCTTCCAATCCGCGCATCACCGAAGATGGTAAGGCTGACGAGGAGGAGCGAGCGAATCGAAGCGTTATCCGTTCAGGGGAGAGCGGCCGCCGTTCAAGCTGCGTCAGGACGGCTTGATGAATCGTCGGCACGGCGGTATACCACGTCGGACGCAAATCAGTGAGCCACTTAAAGAAATCGACCGGGTGGTAGCCCGCTGTGCAAATGATGCTTCCGCCCGAAAGGACTGAACCAAGCAGTGCCGCCACGATCCCATGGATATGAAACAAAGGCATGACATTGAGGCAGCGATCAGCAGCGGTGAGTTGAAGCGTTGCCGTGATGTGATCTACAGATGCGAGTAGATTTGCCTGAGTCAGGGGGACGATTTTGGGGCGCCCAGTGGTGCCAGAGGTATGCAAAACGAGCGCCTCGTCCTGCGATTGCGCGAAAATGGGCGTCATGTGCGACTCCGGCAGGGAGAGACTGAAGATGCCTGCGGGGGCGCTCAGTTCAGGCGCCAGCTCGATGACAGGGATCTGCATTTGTCGTGCGACATCGCGCGCATCAGACACGAGGTCATATTGAATAAGCAGCGCTTTGGCGTTCAGATCCGTGAGGTAAAAAGAATATTCAGACGCGCGATAATTTGGATTGAGAGGCGCAGCAGTTGCCCCCGCCATCACAGAAAGGAGTGCGACCGCCATTTCCGCACCGTTTGGCATGACAATCGCAACGCGGTCGTTGCGCGTAATGCCTGCCATATTGAATGCTGCCAGCATACGCTGCTGATGTGCAAGCATCGCACCGGTGTTGAGACTAGCGCGTTTCGGATCGAGAATCACAGGGGCATAAGGCGAGACAGCGCGAAGCTGATCAAATAGCACTTATTGTTCTCCAACTCACCTTATCATGCGACGTAGACGTTACACAATTTATCCAATTGAGGGATGGTTGTCAATAAAATTTCCACCGAGTGCCGCAAGCGTGACCGTGCCAGAGAGGTGGAAAATTATTTCTGACATCTGCATCGCACAAAATCGCCTCACCGGGGACCGTCGACGACAGCAGGAATTGACGATCAGGAGAAAAGGCGACGCACGGTGCACTCAGGATGCTCGATGTGGTCGTAGAGGTCATTTCAAAAGACGGGCAACGGAATAAAAAATGAGCGCAAGCAGATTGTCTTTTTTCTGGACCGCACCTCGGTCATAGGTGAGTTCCTCGTACAGCGTCGCGGCGCTCTGAATGCGGCGTTTGAGATCGCGATCTGTGCGAGGATCTTTAATCCAGTTATAGATGGGTTAGGCAGGCTTCGATTCTGCCTGGGGCACTAACGGCTTGGCGAAGGGTCGTTCTGACAAGGCGCTACCCACCGGCGTTTTGGACCTGTAACCATCAGCGCACAAATGTGTGCGTAGTATGGTACTCGTAGCGATCCGCTCGATATTGGCTATACGTATATTCGATGATGTCCTGATCCGCCAGGTACGCGGTTGTTTTGACGATGAGTAAAGGGTCCCCCAATGGAACACGCAGCAGGTCAGAAGCGATACTGTCCGCGTTGATGGCGCTGACCGCGTGTGAAATCTGATTGATATGCAGTTTGTAAGTGTTGGACAAGACACTATAAAGCGAGTGGTTGTTGAAATCGAAAGCTTGCAGGTCAGGACAACGTTCGCTGATGATGGTCGTAGACTGCATCCCAATTGGGAAGTCGTCACCTAATCGCAAGCGCACAAGATGAAAATAGGGCGCGCCGCGTTTGAGTTGCAGGGGCAGTGGTGACGTTTCATCAATGATCCCGAAGGACGTTCGCAGCACCTCCGACCTGGCTTGCATCCCCATATCTGCCATTTGTTGTGTGAAGCTGCGATCCAGGTAGAAGCGATTGCGATCAACCTGCGCTTTCACGGTTGTTCCATATCCCGCATGTCGCTCAAGAATCCCATCTGCGACTAAGCGGCTCATCGCCATCCGCATGGTGTGCCGACCCACGTTATAGCGTTTGGAGAGTTCATTTTCGGGCGGCACCAGATCATTCGGCAGCATCGAGCCAGACGTGATCAAAGCGCGCAAGTGCAATTCCACCTGATGATAGAGCGGGATAGGGCTGTCGGGGTCTACGGGCGTAATCAGAAGCCCATCAATATCAATCTGTCGTGCTGCCATAATGTTCCTTACTCAACAGGTTTGATTGACTCTTACACAACAAGCGTGTATACTCGCAGCCTATCTTTAAATGTCCGAACATTCGGATATTTAAAACTCTAACACATTCTGGTTAATAGTACCAATATTGCTTCTGAGGAGCTACTGAATGCACAGAAGTCGCCGCTTTTTATTGTTACATACAAGAGATATCGTCAGCGCGACTGATACCTGTAAAGATTTTTTCAGAAGAATTGTTTTATGCACAAAATCACTATGCTCAACACCCGATTCATTGGGAAAGTCCTCCTATGAACAGCCCCCCGTCAAAAAACCGCCTCATGTATGGCATAAAGCCAGGAAAACCTCATGACCTCGTACCCGTTATTTGATGAAGCGGAAGTCGTCGTTCTCGGGTCTGGATCGGCGGGCTGCGTCGCGGCGATTGCCGCAGCGCGTCAGGGCGCGGATACGCTTTTGGTCGAGCGTTACGGCTTTCTCGGTGGCACATCGGTGATGGTTTTGGATACGTTTTACGGCTTCTATACGCCGGGCGAACACTCATTGCGCGTTGTGGGCGGAATTCCGTGGGAAGTCGTTGATCGCTTGCGCACGTTCGATTCGATTTTGGAACGCCCGAACACCTACGGTGCGGGGACAGGTGTCACCTATAATCCGCCGATGCTCGAAGTTTTATGGGAACAATTCGCTCTAGAGTCAGGGGTGCGCCTACGTTTGCATACGTTTTGCGCTGGGGTCGAACGCGACGGTGAGCGCGTCACTGGCTTGATCGTCGCGGGTAAAAGCGGACTCGGCGTGATTCGCGGGCGTGTGTTCGTTGATGCGTCGGGCGATGCAGATTTGTGTCATTGGGCAAATGCGCCTTACGAATCGGCGCATGTGTCCGGTCAGGCGCAGTCGCTGACGACAACATTTCGTTTGGGCAGCGTGAATATGGAAGAGGCGCTTAAGGTCAAACGTGCCGATCTCGAACGTGAGATGAAAGAGGCAAACGTGAGCGGTGATTATCGCCTTCCGCGTGAGGAAGGCAGCGTCCACAAGACGACGA
>Ga0163147_10007501_pt1 | contig 12354 bp, 9 predicted proteins | sample OliLakLV19MP6G1_FD_148597 | JGI IMG/M metagenome (GOLD analysis project Ga0163147, IMG submission 148597) | Freshwater microbial mat bacterial communities from Lake Vanda, McMurdo Dry Valleys, Antarctica- Oligotrophic Lake LV.19.MP6.G1 | ecosystem: Environmental > Aquatic > Freshwater > Lake >...
GTCGAAAGTGCCGCCGTTCCTCATCAACCGCGAGGAAAACATCGAAGAAGTCCGCCGGATGCAATATCGCTACCTAGACTTGCGCCGCCCTGCCATGCGCGACAACATCATCTTGCGGCACAAGATGGTCAAATTCTTGCGCGATTATCTGGATGAGGCCGACTTCCTCGAAATCGAGACGCCGATCCTGTTCAAGACCACGCCAGAAGGCGCACGCGACTTCCTCGTGCCGTCGCGTTTGCAACCCGGCAAATTTTACGCCCTGCCCCAATCGCCTCAGCAATTGAAGCAACTGTTGATGGTGGCCGGATTCGAGAAATATTTCCAAATCGCCCGCTGCTTCCGCGATGAGGATTTGCGCGGAGACCGCCAGCCGGAATTCACCCAACTGGACATGGAACTGAGCTTTGTCGAGCGCGAGGACATGCTCCAATTCATGGAGAAGATGATTTTGGCGCTGGCGAAAAAGATCTTGCCGGAAAAGTCTCTCAAATATGAGCCGCTACGCCGCCTGACCTATACTGAGGCGATGGAAAAATACGGCAGCGATAAGCCCGACCTCCGCTATGACCTCGAAGCGGTGGATGTGACCGAGTTGGCCGGTCAATCGGCCTTCCCCATCTTCCAACAAGCCGTCCAAGCCGGTAAGCCGGTTAAGGTCATCCGTGCGCCGGGTCTGCACCGCAAGCGCGATAATACGGCAGAACTGGTCACAGGCGAAGGCCTCAAGCGCCTGATGAAAGACCTCGAAGACCTCGTAAAAACAGTCGGTGCGAAGGGCTTGGCGTATATGGCGCTGCCGATTGAGGACAGCGGCGAAGTCAAAGGCCCTATCGGCAAATACTTCACGCCAGAGCAGAAAATGACTCTGTTTGAGCAGACCGGCGCACAACCCGGCGACATTTTGATGTTCGTCAGCGATAAGGCCGAGGTCGTTTACGCCAGCGTCGATAAGCTGCGCCGCCAAATCGCCGATATGTTGGGCTTGGCTGACCCGAACGTGATGGATTTCGCGTGGATTATCGACTTCCCGATGTTCTATTGGGACGAGGAAAACAAGCGCTGGGATCCGTCACAGCACATGTTCACCATGCCGATGCCAGAAGATGTCCCGATGTTGGATACCGACCCCGGCAAGGTGCGCGGCAGCCAATATGACCTGATTTGCAACGGCTACGAGGTTGGCGGCGGCAGCATCCGTATCCATGACCGCGCCCTGCAAGAGAAAATTTTCCCGTTGATTGGTCAGACGATGGAACACGCCCGCGAACAATTCGGCCACATGCTGGAGGCGTTTGAATATGGCGCCCCCCCGCACGGCGGCATGGCGTGGGGGATTGACCGTCTGGCGATGATTTTCGCCAGCGCGCCTAATATCCGCGAGGTGATCGCCTTCCCCAAAACCCAAGCCGGTAGCGACGCGATGGCGCACGCCCCGTCCGAGGCCGAGCCGAAGCAACTTCAAGAGTTATACATCCAAGTGCTACCTCTCCCGAAGAAGGAAGAAGAGGACAAATCTTAGGGGCAAGGAAAAGCAGTAATAAGTCCTGAGTCCTGAGAAAAAACAGGTGCAAAGAACAGCATAGGGGTCAAGAACTGGTCTATGATGTTCGCTTTTTCTAGCGCTTAGAGGCCGTTTGAAAATTCATCGGGCGGACAAGTCTCGCCCCTACAGGACATCCGGTGACGCGATTTTGAACACACGCCATCGGGAATTTCGTAGGGGCGACGCTTGCGCGCCCGCCGTGAATAGACAGCGAATCCACCCTGATGTCGAATATTCAAACGGTTTCTTACGGATTCTGTGTTTCTCTCATCACTCATCATTGTCTTTCTTTGCACCTAACAATCCACAAACACTCGGCCCTCAAGCCGACTTTTAACAGAGTCCACCTTGTTAGTCAGGCGAAATCTCTGATAGAATCTGCCATAACCTGCGATGTACGTGATGTCATATCGCGTTTGGGCCAATACCCACATCATGGGGAGCCGGATTGCATGGCACGGCTGTGGTAGACCCGCGTTGGTCAAGACAGACGTGACGGCAAGGTTTCCCACCTGCACCAGCAGGTTCAAACAGAGTGGCACACGGCATCGCGGGGGGTCTAATGATGCCGAAAAGAAGCGAGGCGACCAGAATTTGGTCGCCTCGCTTTCGTTATGTGATATTTGTGAGATATTTTCGGGCGGGGACGTGACCCCGCCCCTACGAACGCCGATTTTCGTAGGGGCGCACCCGCGTGTGCGCCCGCGACACCATGATCGTTATTATTCCCCGTAATTCGCGCCGAAGATTTCCGCCATCAGGCCGCCCATCCGCGCCCGATTCGGCAGTAGGACGGCGGCCCCACTCGCCGTCGTGAAACTGCTCAGATAACCATAGTCAATCACCCCACGCTTGATTTTTTCAAACGGGATGTCCTTGACATACAAAGCGACTTGTACCAGTTGCTCAAGGCTCATGTCGGTATACACATTCTGCTTGACCGACGCCCACAACCCAGACGCATTCGCCAACAGCGCCGGAATCATCTCTGGCCGGGTCGCCTTATCGCGCACGGCCATAATCACCTGCTGCTGACGCTCGGCGCGTTTGATGTCGCTGTCGCCGTGGCGTGTTCGGGCATATTTCAGCGCCGTCAGGCCATTCAAAGTCTGACGCCCCGCCGCGATATAGAACGGGTCATAGCCGTAATTCATGCTCGGATACAGCGGGTCATTGATGGTATAAGGCACATCGACATCAATCCCACCCAGCGAATCGACTATCGTCATGAACGCGGCAAAATCGACCACCAGATAATGGTTGACCCGGATTCCGAGGTTATACTGCACGGTCTCCATCGCAAGGCGTGGCCCATAGCCCGCCTGATAGAGTTCGCCCAACACCATCGGCTCATTCACGCGCCGTTCACCATACCCCGGCACGCTCACCCACATATCACGCGGGATGCTCAACATCCCAATGTCGCCAGTACGCGGGTCAAGACTCAACAGCACCATCGTATCGGTGCGGTAGCTCAGGCCGGTTTCACCCGGACGGCGGTCAATCCCCATCATGAGTACGGTCAAACGACTCTGACCGTCCCACGGCTCAAGCACAACCCGCGTCCCATCATCAAAGGTGATAGCCTGTCCACTTGCCAACAGGCCACCATCGTTGATAAATGCTACCGGCGTCGGCAGATTCAGCGCCAGTGAAGTCGCCGTTGGGACGATATTTTGCGGGGTATTGGCGGCGCGTACCAGCGCGAACAAGCCCAAACTGGTCGTGAGCGCGACGCCCAACAGGGCAACCGCAATCACAACCCACGCCCACTCCCCACCTTTACGGCGCGGGGCGGCTTGGCGCTGATTCGCCCGCTGACGTACCGCAGATTCACGGGGCGGCAACGGGGCGCTCACACGCTGCGTATTTGGCTGAGTCGGCACAGAGGTCGGAGTCGCGGGGCGCGGCACACGGATAATCTGCGGCGCTTGCGGTACGGGGTCAGTTCTCAGGGTTTCGTCGCTCGCAGGCTTAACGACACGGGCATTGAGCAGGGTGTCGTCAGCGGACGGGCGTTCATCACGCGATGGATTTTGCATAGGGGTCTCGACGCTTGGCGTGGGTGTGCCAAAACGAGTAAAATGACGAGAGAAAGTTAAAAGTTGGTGGTTATCAGTTTACAGTCTGGGTTAACGTGTGCAAATCAGCAATCAAACTGCCCACGGCAAACTGTAAACCAATCCTATAGGGGCAGTATAAGCGTGAGCGTGAATCCGCGTCAATGGCGCTTGGTATGCGACTCAGCGGCGGAAGGCCGCTGGAATATGGCAGTTGATGAGGCCATCCTCGAAGCGGTGGGCGCAGGTGATGTTCCGCCCACCCTCCGGCTCTATGCGTGGAGTCCGGCTTGCCTCTCACTGGGTTTCAGCCAAAAGTCCGCCGATGCCGACCTTGTTCGGATGGCCGTCAATGGTTGGCAGATGGTGCGCCGACCCACAGGCGGAAAAGCTATCCTCCATACCGATGAACTAACTTACTCTATTGCGCTCCCGCCTGACCACGCTCTGACGGCGCTGGGGATTGTGGACAGCTACCGTGAAATCAGCCGCGCCTTGACCTATGCGTTAGATATTTTGGGCGCGGTATCCAACAGTGAACGCCGTTCGGATGACGCCCTCAAACGCCCCGGCGCGGTATGTTTTGAAATCCCATCACACTACGAAATCACAGTAGATGGTAAAAAGCTGGTCGGTAGCGCACAGGTACGCCGTAAATCTGGCCTACTCCAACACGGTACGCTGCCATTGACTGGCGATTTATCCCGCATCTGTGACGCGCTGGTATATCCTGATGAACCGACTCGCGAAGCCGCCCGTCAGACTGTATTACAACGCGCCGTGACGCTCACTGATGCTCTCGGACGGCAGGTGACGTGGGACGAGGCCGCCGAGGTCGTCAGCGAAGGGTTTGAGGCCGTATTCGGCGTAGAACTCGTGGTATCCGGCCTGACCAGCGCCGAGTATGAACGCGCCGAAATCTTGGCGGATGAAAAACACCGTTCGCTCAGTTATCTACAGGCGCGATAACCCTCATGACGACTCCCCCGCCCCGCGCCAACCGGCAACTCCCGCTGTTCAGTCAATCGCCCTCCACCCCAGAGGACATCACGCGCACCACGCCGCTGAAAGCGACCTTTGAATTGTTCGCTCAGCGATTGACCGCAGACGGCAAATCAGACCACACGATTGTGGCGTTCGGCGCCGACCTCGATTTGTTGACCGAGTATCAAGGCGAGGCCACGCCTATTGGCGACATCGCCATCCCCGACCTCGAAGGGTTTTTCAATTGGATGGAAAATGAGCGCGATGTCTCATGCAGCCGCAAAACCTATGCGCGGCGCATGACCACGGTCAAAGCCTTTTTCCGGTGGCTACACGAAATCGGCGCATTACGGGCAGACCCTGCCAAAGGCTTAGTCCAGCGCAGCGGCCCCGCCCCGTTATCCGAGGTACTATCCCCGGCACAATTGCGCGATTGCATCGAAGCCTCACGCACGTTCACCTATAAGCGCGGCAAAGAACCGGATACCCGCCCTGAAATGTTGTTGCGCCTGCTCATGGACACCGGAATCAAAAAAAATGAGGCGATGGCGCTCACGCCGATGAGCCTGATTCTGGATGACCCTAAGCAACCGGTCTTACAAGTCCGCTTCAAAGTCCGCAATGTATTCAAAGAGCGCAACATTGACCTCGCGCCGAATTGGTTGCCGCTGTACGATGCGTATGCGCGGCAGTACGCCCCCACCGATGTGATTTTCGATTGCACCGCCCGCAATCTCGAATACGTCCTGAGCGACATCGGGGACAAAGCTGGCCTGCCGTTCAAACTCTCGTTTGAAATCAGCCGGTGGACATCCGGCCTACGCGACTTACGCGCCGGGATGACCGATGAGTATATCCGCCAGAAACTTGGCCTGAGCGATATTAGCTGGTATGAAACCGGCGGCAAACTCCGCGAACTTGACCGCCGCCTACACGAACGCGGTGAATAACATAACGATAAAGGGATTTTCCGTGATAAAACGTTTTTTCTCGCTTGAATTCACTTTCTCTAAGCGCCTATTGGGGGTTATTTTGGTCGTGGTCGGTGTGTTAGGCTGCCTCGGCCTGATTGCGTTTGACATCATCCGCCAATCTGACCAAGGAATCGGTCCCGCCCAACGCGCTGGCATGTTAATGTTAGGGGCTGCCGCGCTCATCGGTTTGACGCTCATCCCATTGGGCAAAGCAGAAGCCTGATGCAGCGCGTCCTCAAACTTTTCCACCGAGTTTTAATTGCCGTCGCGCTAATCGTGATGGTTTTCCACCTCGCGGTCTATGTCGCCTACGCCGCCAACCTGATTCCCTTCCCGTTCGACTACGATCAAGGTGAGGGATTCGAGTTATACGATACGCAGTTGTTCAGCGAATTTCAGACGCCGTATCGGGACTTAGAACCCTATCCCTATTACGCCAGCAACTACCCGCCGGTTTTTCACCTGATTGCCGTCCCGTTCGCGTGGCTGTTTGGGCCGCAATATTGGTATGGGCGCTTATTGGGAGTCCTCGGCACGCTCATCACGGCTTATGCAATTGGCTACGCGGTCTGGAAAGATGGTCAGCATCGAACAGGGCGCGGCAACTTGATTATTGGGATATTGGCAGGCTTGGCATTTTTAGCGTCCAACATCACTTACCGGCAAGGGCCGCTACTGCGCCAACAGATGAGCATGGTCATGTTCGAGACGTTGGCCGTGGTCATCTTGACCCAAGCCGAAAACTTTTTCCGCGTTACATGGCGCAAACAGCGCTTGTTCTTACTCGGATTCGGGATGTTGATTCTGGCGGGTTATACCAAGCAATTGGCCGCCTATAGCGCCATCGCCGTCCTGATTTGGCTGTTCCTCCGCAATCCGCGCCGCGCCATCGCGTGGGGGACATTGTTCGCTGCTGTCGGCGCGTTCATATTCGCCTTGCTCTATGTCAGCAGCAACGGTCAATGGTGGAAACAGGCCATCGCCGCCAACGTGAATACTATCTTCTGGCCGCAGGTCGAGGGCTTATTCCGGCTGTGGTATGGACTGCATGGGTTCTTGATTATCCCCGCCGCGCTCTTATGTCTATACGAATTATATTTCGAGCGCCTATCCCTATACGTGATTTGGTTTGGCGTGACGCTGACATTGGGCGGAATCTCATCCGGCACATGGGGCGGCGGCGACAGCTATTTTGCGACCTCGGTAGCGGGTTTATCGCTTCTGAGTGGGATTTTCTTCAGCCGCTGGCTGGCGGGTGATTTCAAATTCCCGCCCAATTATCTCACCCGCATCTTGGGGATATTAAAGCCCCTCACGCCGCTGGTAACGGCTTCCGCACTACTCATCGTGCCGCTGTTATATATCGGCTATGGTCGCGCCGTGCTGAAAATGCCGACCACCGGCGTACTCTTTGAGCCGTTGGCAAATTGGTGGGGGCTTGAACCCAACGCTCTAAACGGATTTTACGATTCGGCGGGGCGTATCGCGGGCGGCTACTCCGACATCGGTCATTTCGTCACCGCACAAGACTACGCCAACGCCGAACGTATCGCGGATTACGTCCGCAACTCCGAAAAACCTGTGTTGTCAGAGGAGGCTGGTTTCAGTTTTCGGGCGGGGCGCGATGTGGTCAGCAATCCGACTCAACTCTTAAACGTCTGGTTGCGCGGCCAATATGACGGCACAACCCTCATCAACCAGATTGACCGGCAAGAATTCGGTTATATCATCCTCCGCGCTCAGTTCTACCCGACACCGGTGTTATTGGCGATTTCCCGCGCTTATGAGACCGTGGATGTCATCCCGATGAACGGGTTTGAGTACATCATCAAAGCGCCAAAAACCGGACAATGGGGTGGCGACGACTATTATCTAAAGTGACGGGCAGCTCATCACCGCCCCTAATCGTCGTCGTTGTTGCGGCGCGGGCTGCCGCCAAAGAACCCTGCACGGCGCGAATTGGCGCGGTCAAGCCCAAGCGGACGGCGCTGTACCAAAAAGTCGCGGTCAGCCGTCATCTGAACGCTGAGGGTGTCAATCGAACGCTCCAACATTTCCAAAGACACCTCGGTATGACGTTCGCGGGCGGCTAACATGCGCGCCGCCAATGCCGCCTCGCGCACGAACGCCCCCGGCTGGCTAATCAGACGGTCAATCACCGCCAGATGGCTATTGTCCCATTGGTCGGCCATATAATGGCGCAGCATTTGTTCGGCTTGGGCGGCGTCTTGAATGGTCGGGATGACGTAAATCCGGTCAACTCGTCCGGGGCGCTTGGTGATGCGCTCATCAATCGCCTCTGGGTAATTGGTGGTGGCAATCAACAGCGACCCCTTGGGGTTATTGGGCGATTCTACGCCGTCCATCACATTCAGGATACGCGCCTTATCATCCCCGTGCAGATAGGCGTCGATTTCCTCGACGATCAGCAGAGTCGGGTAGCGTGCAGCGGCCACCGCCTGAAACGCTCGCTGAATCTTCTCAAACGATGCGCCGTCGCGGTCTGTACCGCTGACATAGACCACGATGCGCCCTTGGTCAATGCAGTGCTTGGCGAGCGCGGCGCACAACATGGTTTTGCCCGTCCCCGGCACGCCCGCCAACAACAATTTACGGAACGGCGCGAGCTTGAGCTTGCGATAGATGTCTACCCCATCTTCAAAGAAGGCGTCCACATCGCTAATCAATTGTGCCTTGAGGTCATCGGGCAAAATCACATCTTCCCACGACACATTGGGGTCAAATGAGGCGTCCATCCCGCCGATGATATACACATCGCGCCGCCGCTGAATTTTGGGGCGCACCGCACGGGCGCATAAGCCCTCGAACTGCGCCCACGTCTCCAGACGGTCTGGCGGGACGAGCGCCACAGCGGTTAGGTCTTGGACTTCATCATCAAAATAGGCGCTGATATATAACACTTCAAACGGCCCGCTATCGGAGTCAAAACGAAAGGCCAGCGCGCCAGCCGCCGCCGTGAATACCATCTTTTTACCCCATGCGCCGTAATCGCTGATGGGCGTCACGACTGGGCAGTCTACCCGGTCAACCGCGATAAAGCGCGATTTGCCGCGTAAACGGCGATTGGGTTTAATTAACTTTTGGGCAATCATGTTGCTGCACTCTGGCGAAGCCCAAATGGCGACTGACTGTTGACCCGGCCAGCGGTTTTCCCATTCTTGTTGCGCCCAAGTGACAAGGCGTTCATATTGCATGTTGAGATGTCCGTTCTGTTTTAACGCATCTGTGGATGCGGGTCGGTTTTAGGTTTTGCCGCGCCCTCTATTATAGGGTGATATTGGGTCGATAACGACAATCTCGTACAACCCACACAGGCATCCCCCCCGATATTGAGGCATAATATGGGAGATTTTTGATGAAAGGTTTTAGGCGACGGCATGACAACCGCTTATATCACCCATCCGCTATATGCTGACCATGATTACCCCGGCCATCCAGAAAACGCTGGGCGTATCCGCGCCGTCTGGCGTGAGTTGGAGAGCAGCGGCTTAACCGCCCGGATGCTAAACATTTCCCCTAAAGAGGTCACGGACGCGCAAATTTTGACCGTCCACAGCGAACGCTATCTTGACCGATTCGGTTGGGTCGCGCTGCAAGAAGTCCCCGTGTTTTTCGACCCCGACACCTACGCCCTGCCAGAAACACCTCAGATTGCGCGGCTGGCCGCCGGGGGAATCGTGGCCGCCGTCGATGCGGTCATGACCGGCACGGCACATAACGCGATGGCCTGCGTCCGCCCACCGGGGCATCACGCTCTGATCGGCAGCCCAATGGGATTCTGTCTGCTGGGCAACGTGCCTATCGCGGTGCGCCACGCCCAAAATGCCTACGGACTCAAGCGCGTCTTGATCGTTGATTACGACGTGCATCACGGCAACGGCACACAAGATATGTTCTATAACGACGGCTCGGTGCTATTCATCTCATCGCATCAGTTCCCGTTTTATCCGGGGACGGGCGCGGCGGAAGAAATCGGCGCGGGGCCGGGGCGCGGTTATACGATGAATCTGACGTTACCAGCTGGGGTCGGTGATAAGGGATTCACACAACTTTATGAAGATGTGATCTGGCCTGCGGCGCGGCGATTCCAACCAGAACTCATCATCGTCTCGGCGGGATTCGACGCACATTGGCGCGACCCGTTGGGCGGCCTGACGCTGACCAATACCGGCTACGCTCATCTGACTCGCGAACTCATCCGCATGGCCGAGGAATTATGCGGCGGCAAAATCGTGTTTGCGATGGAAGGCGGTTACGACCAAGAGGCATTGGCGGCGGGTTGGCGCAACATCGCCCACGCATTGCTCGGTGATAAAACGGTGTTCGACCCGATTGGTCAGCGCAAGAACCCTCATGACGAGCCGGACATCCGCCCGCTGATTGAGTATTTGAGCCAACTCCATACCATTACCCGATAAACGTATGGGCGACCTGTTGGGTCGCCCATACGTTTACAATTTGGTCATGATTTCTGGGCCATCGGGCGTGATGGCGATGGTGTGTTCAAAATGGGCGCACAGCGACTTGTCTTTGGTTACAACCGTCCACTTATCGTCCAACTCTTTCAAGTCGGGACGTCCGGCAATCACCATCGGCTCAATCGCATAAGTCATGTTGGCGACCAACACCATGTTATCGAAGCGGTGCGGGCCACGCGGCTTATTCGGCCACCAGTTGGGGATTTGCGGGTCTTCCCACATGGCCTGCCCTACCCCGTGGCCGGTATATTCACGGGCGACGCTATAGCCGTGCTTCTCGACATATTGTTGAATCGAACGCCCGACCATGCGGAGGTCGTTGCCGATGACTGATGCCGCGATGCCTGCATATAGCGACTTTTCGGTCACATCCAACAGGCGCAACACCGTTGCTGAGACTTCTCCCACAGCATAAGTCCACGCTGAATCGCCCACGAATCCCTTATAGAAGCATCCGGTATCGAGGCTGGCGATGTCGCCTTCTTTCAGGATGCGCTTGGGGCTTGGGATGCCATGCACCAGTTCCTCGTTAATCGAGGCCGTGATGGTGGCCGGAAACGGCGGTGTATTCGGCTTGACCTGCCCCAAAAAGGCCGGTTTCGCGCCGTGGTCACGGATGACGGTCTCGGCAATTTTATCCAGTTCCGCCGTTGAAATGCCGGGGCGGATGGCGGCCTTCATCGCCTGATGCGCCAGCGCGACAATCCGCCCCGCCTCACGCATCAGCGCCAGTTCCTCTGGGGACTTCAAATAGACTTCGACGCCCTGAACTGGCGTGATTAGCGTGGTCATCGCTTATCCTTTTTACTTCTGTCGTTTATCAATGATGCTGAACAACTGCTCGCGGACAGTTTCGATGGACTGGTCGGCATCTACTTTGCGGAGCAGACCCAAGCCTTCATAATAGGGCAAAACCGGGCGCGTCTCATTGAGGAATTTCTCGATCCGCCCAATCACCGCAAAAGCGTCGGCGTCGTCTACCCTGCGCTTGAGCGCCTCGCTGTTTTCTTTCAGCCTAGCGACCAGACGTGGCGGGAATTTATCTTCTGGGGACTTTTCAAACTCCCAGTTCACGCCATCACTGTTGCTGTACATATTGAACGCCTGTTTACCGTTCGCGTTGGTAACACGGCCAAAACTCCGCTTGAAGGCTGTATATAAGTCTAATTCCAACAGCAATACCGCATCTATGACCTTGCCTTTGCTGCTCAGATAGCGGGTCAACCACTGGGCTTGTGCTTCATTGCGCGGGTAGCCGTCTAACAAGACACCATCGTACTGCGTCATGTCGTCTTGCTCAAGACGGTCTTGAAGCACATCGTTGGTCGCTGAATCATCCACTAGAGCGCCTGAGTTGATGGTGGCGGTGATGCGCTGTGCGAGCGGGTCGGTGCGTGTTTTCATAGCACGGAACAGGTCGCCGGTAGAGATATGCAACAGGTTATATTTCTCGCAGAGATAGGCCGCTTGTGTGCCTTTGCCCGCGCCCTGCACGCCCATAATCAGTAGAAACAAATTTGTCACGTTAGAAAATCCTCCCTAGTACCAAACAAAAATGCTCACGCCCGGCATTTCGCCATAGCGTGAGCATCTTACAACTTCTGAAGTGCTATCGCCCAGATTACTTCAGGAAGCCGCGATAGTTACGCATCACAAGCTGCGCTTCAAGCTGGCGCATGGTCTCAATGACGACGCCGACCAAGATGATGAGGCCGGAGCCGGTGATGATGTTGGCCGCGTTACTAGATGTCCCAGCTTGGTATGCCCCCGCGAACAACACCGAGTTGATGAAGTCCACAATCCCGGGGGTGATGGCGATGATGCCGAGGAACAACGCCCCGACCAGCGTAATCCGGCGCGTGACGCGGGTGATAAAGTCCTGCGTCTGCTTACCGGGACGAATGCCGGGGATGAACCCGCCGTTGCGCTGGAGGTTGCTGCCGAGGTCTTGGTTGCCAATCATCACGTCTGAATAGAAGAAGGTGAAGAACACCGTCAACGTGAAGAACGACGCCCAATAGAACAACCCTTGCTGATTGCCGAAGGCGGTGCGGATGCTGTTACCGAAATCGCCCTCTGGGAAGAAGCTGACGACCACCGCAGGCAGGGTGATGATGGCCTGAGCGAAAATCAACGGGATCATACCTACAGGGTTGACCTTCATCGGGATATGGGTGCGTGCGCCACCGTATTGCTTGCTGCCGCGAACACGCTTGCCATACTGCACTGGGATACGGCGCTCACCCTCTTGGATGTAGATGATGACCACAACGCTGATGAGCGTGATGGTG
>Ga0163147_10007506_pt1 | contig 12351 bp, 11 predicted proteins | sample OliLakLV19MP6G1_FD_148597 | JGI IMG/M metagenome (GOLD analysis project Ga0163147, IMG submission 148597) | Freshwater microbial mat bacterial communities from Lake Vanda, McMurdo Dry Valleys, Antarctica- Oligotrophic Lake LV.19.MP6.G1 | ecosystem: Environmental > Aquatic > Freshwater > Lake >...
GCTTCGGACCGATCGAATAGAAGAAGACATCGCAGGAATACACGAGCGCATCATGAAGATTGACGAAACCATGGCCACCCGCTTTGTGGCACCGGAACTTGCGACCGCCAACTTTGAGCGACCCGGTGCAGTAGAAGGTGGTGTTCTGCGACACCACCCCCTCCATCAACGATGCGGCGGCGGGGATCATCTTGAACGTGGAGCCGGGAGGATACTGACCCCGAAGCGCCTTGTCCTCGAGCGGGTGGGCGGGATCTTCCTTCAGCCGGGTCCACTCCGCCTGGGAGATGCCTCGAGCGAAGATCTCTGGATCGAACGAAGGGCTGTTGACCATGGCCAGAATTCGGCCGGTGTTGGGCTCCATGGCGATCACCGTACCGACGCGTTCCACCATCTGCTCCCGGACAAACTTCTGCAATTCCAGATCGATGGTGAGCACCAGGTCGTTTCCGGCAACCCCCGGCCGTCGCCGCTCTGACAGATAGGCAAGCACCGTCCGGGCATACTCTTCATCTTCCGGGGTGCCATGCTCAAAGGCATTCACGAGGCGTCCAGAAGCATCCTCCTGTACGTAGAAAACCCCGTCCTCTCCCTTCAGAGAAGCCTCGTGCTGCTTTTCCACCCCGTATTTGCCAATGAAGTCGCCCATCTCATAATACTCTTCGCCTTTCGTCTCGCGGTAGACACCGCGCAGCCTCGTCAGTTCCTCTTTATGAACTTCACCCAGATAGCCCACGAGGTGGCTGAAGAGCTCTCCGTAGGGATAGGTCCGCTTCTGGCTGACCTGAATATCCACGCCTGGGAGCTCAATCCGATGCGCCTCGATCACGGCGATCTCATCGCGGGAAACGTCTCCTTTCACCACCACGGCTTTATAACGGGCACGACCTGACGCCGCGAAGAACTTCTCTTCAATGGAGACGGCCGGAACCCCCAGATAGGTGGCGAGCAATGATGCGATGGTTCGAATGTCGATCGGCTCACCCGGGAGAGGAGGCTCTTTCTCCTGCCCCCGAGGTGGGCGAGGGATCCGGTCGGGCCGGATCACCACATCGAAGGAGGGGCGGACATCCGCGATGCGGTTGCCCTTGCTGTCGAAGATGATACCTCGAGGCGCCGGGATCTCGCGCGTTTTGAACGAGTTCCTCGCCGCATAGCGGAAATAGTCGTCCCCCTTTACGACCTGGAGGTACCACAAACGGAGCCCCAGCACCAGAAAGGCAAGGGTGATGAAGGCGATGAGCCACCGTACACGCGACTGAAAGTCCCGGTTGTGATACTCGAGCTCAATGATAGATGACATGCGGTCTCAGGTCACCCGTATTGGAGCGTTTTCGGTTTCACCCATATCCGGCGCTCGAGCCACCCCAGGAAAGGAAACAGCAGCAGCACCCCAACCGCGTTTGCGCCCGCCCGTGCAAGCATTCCGGAGATCTCGAGGCTCACTCCCTGAGGCGCGGCGGTGAGCCGGGAGAGCGCGGCAAGGATCAGCTCTCCCAGAAAGCTGAACGCGAAGATGAGCACCACCTGCATGAAGCGGGTCTGAAGCAGGAGCCGCACACTCAGAAGCCGTGCCAGGAAAAACAGGGTAATGTAAATGAAGAGATACGTACCGAAGTGCCTGCCAGAGAATAGATCCAGCAGATAGCCATACGACAGCGCCAACAGGACACCGTCCGCCCCACGTCGGTAGACGCCTCCATGTACCAGAATGACCAGCAACAGCTCCGGCTGAAGGACTCCGTAGGTAATATAGCTAACCACAGTCGATTGCAAGATCAAAATCAGCCAGCCAAGGAGCAGGAACATCACAAAGCCACGCAACTTCATCACGGATCCTCTGCCGGCCGGGGCGGTCCCTCGAGCTCCGCGGCGGGGGGCGGAGGTGACTCGAGCAGTACAACCTCCTCGACCCTGGAGAGGTCTACGGCTGGAACAATCTGAACCTCCTGAAATACACCTGAGGGGCGCTTCCGAAGGTTGCTGACGGTCCCGACCAGCAGGCCGCCCGGAAATACGCTGTCGAACCCGGAAGTGACCACCAGATCGCCCTCCTGCACCTCATCCAGCCGCAACAAATACTTCATGCGAAGGGCCGCGCTGCCCATCCCCTCCACCGTGCCGCGGGCGCGGGTCCGCTGGACGAGGGCATCCACTCCGCTCTGAGGATCCGTGATCAGAAGCACATCGGAATATTGGGACCAGCAGCGCAACACCCGACCGATGACCCCTTGAGCGGTCGCCACGGCCATCCCCTTCACCGCTCCCCCCTCCAGGCCTCGATCGATCCGCAAGGTCCGGTAGTGGGAGGTCGGATCGTAGCCTACCACCCGCGCAGTCCGAAACGGACGGCCCGACTGCTCGGTAAAATCGAGCAGCTTGCGGAGGCGTTGATTCTCGAGATCGACCTCTCGGAGCTGGTTCAGACGATTCTGCATCTGCTGCACGTGGGACCGGAGCTGAGTATTCTCGCGCCCGACGTCCACCAGCGCCACATACTCAAACCATACCCCATCTGCCCAACGAAACGCCTGGGTCGCCATCCGTTGCAGCGGGGCAGACAGGGTTAAGACAGTACGGTCAAAGGCATTCAGATCTTGAGGATGCTTGGCATTGACATAGAAAATCGTAAGGGTACCGCCAATGAGCAGCAGAGCAGACAGTACCCTCAGCCATCGGCGAGGCGCGGGACGGGAGATCGGAGTGAGCATTAAGACGGGCATATACTTGAAGGAACGACGTTTTTCAAGTAGTTTTTTAGCCTTGACACACTTTTCCGATTCGGTAAACTAGTCAGGTTCTGGAATCACCGTCATAGCAAATTGCCCGATGGATCTCTTCCTCCACCGCGGCATGCACGGCATTTTGCCTCCTCCTGTCTGGTTCCATTTCGGGGTTCTCCAAAGATGCTGGACAAGCTCAGAGAGAATAAAAGATCGTTCCTGATCAATTTCGTCGTCGGATTGATCGTGGTGGTGTTCATCCTCTGGGGCAGCAACCAGGGTATGGGACAGCGCGGTGCGATCGTGGCCACGGTAAACGGCAAGCCCGTCACCGACATGCAGATGGCCAAGGCGGTCGGCAATCGGATTGATCAGATGCGCCGCTTTGGTGGCGGTAAGGCGCCTTCCAGTGCGGAGGAGGCCAAGATCCGCCAGGATGTCCTCGATCAGCTGATCGAGACCGAGCTCATGAAGCAGGAAGCGCGCAGGCTTCAACTGGTGGTCAGCGACTATGAGCTTCAGCAGGAGATCCTGCAGAACCGCTATCTCAAAGATGACAACGGTAAGTTCGATCTCAAACGTTATCAGCGGATCGTCAAGAGATATCCCTCCTTTGAGCAGGAGGAACGGGAGCGGCTCCTGTTACAGAAGCTAGAGAAGTTCGTCCGGGGTACAGTCCAGGTGACCGATGCGGACCTTCAGGAGATCTTCGAAGAGCAGAACACCAAGGTAGATCTTGAATACGCCAAGTTCCAGGGCTCGACCTTCTCAAAGGGGATTCAGGTCACCCCAGAGGAGCGGGCAGCGTTCATCAAAGATCGTATGCCTGAGGTCCAGGCACGCTACGAGCGGGATCTCGAGCGGATCTATCGTCAGCCGAAGAAGGTGAAGGCGAGCCACATCCTCCTGAAGCTGGAAGAAAGCGATACTCCGGAGCTGAAGGAGCAGCTCCGCAAGAAGATGGACGAGATCAAAACGCAGACTGCGAGCCGGGATTTCGCGGAGCTGGCACGCCAGTATTCGGAAGATCCGGGCTCTACGGCTCGAGGCGGCGATCTGGGTTTATTCGAGGAGAAGCGCATGGATCCTGCCTTCTCCAAGGTGGCGTTTTCGACCCCGAAGGGGCAGATCAGTGATGTGGTAGAATCCAAGTTCGGGTTCCATCTCATCAAGGTGGAGGACATTCAGGAGCCGAGCGAGAAGAAGCTCGCCGAGGTTCAGGAGGAGATCGCCACCCACCTCATTAATGAGGAGAAAGGCCCCGGACTGGCTCGAGCCGCCGCCGAGAAGGTCAAGGATGCCTGGGTTAAGAAGAGCCCGGAGCTCGAGGGCCTTCTCAAGACGAGCGACGTGACGGTACAGACCACGGGAATGACCAGCCGCATGGGCGACACCCTCCGCGGGCTCGGACGCTCCACGGAGCTGGCGGACGCCGCATTTGCGCTACGGCAGGGCGACCCGGCACCGGATCGGATCTTCACCGTGGGCGAAGGGGGCGCGAAATCTGAAATCCTGATCCGCTTGAAGGAGCGTCAGGAGGCCAATCTGGCAGAGTTTGAGGCACAGAAGGACAAGCTACGTACGCAGGCCCGTCGGCAAAAGGAGCAGTCCGTGATGGAAGCCTGGGTTGATTCCCTCAAAGCAAAGGCCCGAATCAATGTGGAGCAGGAGTATGCGGCGGATGCACCGGCCGCTCCGGCGGCCTGATCTGGGAACACCGGCTCATTCGTATCAGAGGATCCTACCAACACCTTCTGGCTTGCCGAACGCTCCGTTTCCGCCCCTGTCCCACCATGGGCATCTGATCGATCCTTGACTTATCCCTGCTCGACACCTACACTATTTTCCGGCGGATTGAGGTGCTTTGCTCGAAGGAACCGGCGCCTCACGCTGAGTGTCGGCGTAAATTCGCCTCCACGCCAGGCCCGGTGATCGAGCCCTCCTCGTACACCTTACGGCTTTCGGTGAGCAGTCCCCTCCAGGAGACCTTCATGCAGCGACGGACCAAGCTCGCGTTCGGTGTTCTCTTCCTATTCAGCGCCCTGTTCCTGCTCGTGCTGGTCGGGCTCGTCCGATTGGTATCCGGTGGAAATCACGTCCAGGTGCCTGACAACGCACTTCTGGTCCTTCACCTGAACGGGAGCTATGAGGATGCCCCTCCCGGCCCCGATTTCCAGCTGCCTTTTCTGGAGAGCGGACCCAACACCCTTCAGGGCCTCCGGGAAACACTGGATCGTGCTCGAGACGATCGACGCATCCGGGGGGTGGTCGTCAATGTCTGGAATTTGAACGTCGGTTGGGGGGTCGCTCAGGAGCTGCGGGAGGCCCTTCAAGCATTCCGAAGCTCGGGAAAGCCTCTCACCGCGTTCATGGAAACCGCGTCGGATAAGGACTATTACGTCGCCGTGGCCGCCGACAAAGTGTACCTTGCCCCCGAGGGGATGTTGCTGCTCAACGGCCTGTCGATGGATGCCCAGTTCATCAAAGACACGCTCGAGAAACTCGGAGTCGAAGCCGATTACCACAACATCGGCGAGTACAAGACCGCCGTCGAGATGTATACCCGCAGCAACATGTCTCCCGCACACAGGGAGGCGCTGTCCTCCATCCTTGACAGCCTCTATTCGCAGATGCTGGCCGCCATCGGTGAGGGACGGAAGCTCACCCGGGAGGAGGTCGCTGCGTACATCGACGATTTCACCATCTCCGGCTCCAGGCTGGTCGAAGCGAAGATGGTCGACGGGCTCATGTATTATGACGAGGTGCTTGATTCGCTCAAACAGCCCGGGGAGGAGGAGGCCTCCGTCATCGAGCTGGGAGACTATTCAAAGGCCAGCGAAAGCACGATTGACCTCGAGACCGGCCCCAAGATCGCGGTCTTGTACGTGTCCGGCGAGATTCACTCAGGTGAGAGCGGTCGGGGTGGAATGTTTGGGGGCGAGTCGGTCGGTTCGGATACCATCCTCGAGGCCGCACGTGCGATCCGGAAGGACGACGACATCAAGGCTCTGGTGCTCCGCGTCAACTCGCCCGGAGGATCATCGCTGGCCGCAGACCAGATGTGGCGCGAGCTCATGCGCACCAAGAAAAAAATGCCCATCGTCGTGTCGATGTCTGATCTGGCGGCATCCGGAGGTTACTGGATCGCGACCGCTGGCGATACAATCGTCGCTCAGCCGGGAACCATCACAGGCTCCATCGGCGTTTTCATGGGTAAGCTCAACCTTGCGGGACTCATGGACAAAGTGGGAGTGGAGGTCGAGACCGTCTCGAGGGGACGTTACGCCGAGATGTTCAGCCCCTTCAAGAAATTCAATCCCGACGAGCTGAAGAAGGTCGATGCCATGCTTTCCGAAACCTACGAGACCTTCCTGAACAAGGTCTCCGTGGCCCGCAACATGACCCGGGCCGAAGTGGATGCGGTTGCCCGCGGACGGGTGTGGACCGGAGAGCAGGCCCGCGAGCGAAAGCTCGTGGACGAGCTGGGCGGTATGGATCGCGCCATCGCGTTGGCGCGTGAGAAGGCCAATCTGGCGGCAGACTCAGCAGTTCGCGTGGTTGCCTACCCCCGTGATGAGTCCTTTTTCGGACGCATCATGGGCCAGCTCGGCGTCCACTCCTCGCTCGAGCTGCGTTCCGAGTTGCGGCCCCTTCAGACGCTCCTCAAGAGCGAGGAAATGGCGATGGATCCCGGTCCCCAGGCCCTACTCCCCTTCATTCCGAACATCCAATAGAAAGCGTCATCTTCTTCGGTACGCTTTTGAAGGTTGGTGTTCACATCCTGCTATGTTATACTTGATGCTCCCTGGAGGGTCGAAGTTGAGTGCTCGAGGCTTATTCATCTCGTTCGAGGGAATCGAAGGCGCTGGCAAGACCACACAGCTGGCACTTGCCTCGGAGCACCTTTCTCAGCTGGGCCGCACGCCTCTCCTGGTACGGGAGCCCGGGGGAACGCCACTTGGCGATCAGCTGAGGGCGCTGCTGCTCGATCCCGCGAACAGATCGATGCAGCCGCTGCCCGAGTTCTTTCTGTTTTGCGCCAGTCGGGCTCAGCTCGTGGCGACGGTCATCCGTCCGGCGCTCGAGGCAGGGAGGATTGTCCTCTGTGATCGGTTCACGGACTCCTCGATGGCCTACCAGGGGTTCGGGCGCGGTCTCCCGCTCGAGACGGTACAAATGATGAACACGATCGCGACGGGCGGTCTGAAACCGGATCTCACCATTTTGCTGGACCTCTCCGCTGATCACGGAATCGCTCGCTTGAGAGGCCGATACATGCTGGCAGGCAGTGACGATCGCTTCGAGTCCGAACAGCTCGAGTTTCATCGTCGGGTGCGAGAGGGTTTTCTCGCCCTGGCACACCAGGAGCCGACCCGTATCAAGGCAGTGGCGGCCAACCGCTCCCCCCGGGACGTGGCACGGCTCATTCAAAAGTTGATAGATGATGGGCTTTCAGGAAATTCTGGGTCATGAACGGCAGATCACCTTCTTGAGCTCGGCCGCCCGCCGGGGCATGGTGCATCACGCCTATCTGTTTGCCGGACGTCCGGGAATCGGACGCCGTACCGTCGCACTCACCTTTGCGCGCGCGTTGAACTGCGAGCGACAGAACGGTGACGCGTGTGACGTCTGTGCCTCCTGTAGGAAGATTCTCGCAGGAACCCATCCGGACGTTCAGATTGTTGGAGAGGATCGATCGAAGCCTCAGATCGTGATCGACGACATCCGCGAGAAGATCATCCGCTTCGTCTCGTTCAAGGTGTTCGAAGGGCGCATGCGCGTCATTCTGCTGCTCGATGCGGAGCGCATGAACAACAACACCGCCAACGCACTGCTTAAGACGCTCGAGGAGCCCCCTGGACAGACTGTGTTTCTCTTAACCACCGCGAATCTGAATGCCCTGCTCCCCACGATCCGCTCGCGCTGCCAGAAGGTGCGCTTTTCTCCCATCGATGAGAGCCGGATCGCGGACCATCTCGAGCAACATCACCAGATGCCGCCCGAACAGGCCCGGCTGCTGGCCCGGCTCTCTGAGGGAAGCATCGGGCGCGCCCTCGGCCTGACGCCCGAACAATTAACCACCCGGGACACATTCCTGGGAGCCGTCCTTCAGCTCGGCACCGGTCCCGCGCACGATCCGGTGACGGTGGCCGAACAGCTCGCGGGTGACAAGAACATCCTTACTTCCCAGCTGACACTGTTGGAGAGCTTTCTTCGCGATGCCGCAGTGCTTCAACTGGCCCCGACCGCCCCACTCCGCAATCCCGATCAGGCAGACGTCCTCGAGAAGTTCGCAGCCCGGCTCACCGTCACTGCCATACATCGACTGCTCGGACTCGTCCGAGACATCCGCGGTGCCGCCAGGCTCAACATCAATCCCCAGGTCGCACTGGAGCGGCTCTTCCTCGAGCTCGCGCAGGCACAGAAAGCAGTTCATGGAACAACACAGAGCAGAAGCGGTTGAACCACGTGCGCCGTTAGGAGCCTCCCCCTGGGTGGTGGATCTGATCTTTCATCCGGCAGGAAAGTTCCACCCCTATCTCTGTCCCGATTCGGCACCGCCCATTGGCACGCCGATCGTGGTGGACACCGAGCGGGGGATAAGCCTCTCGTGGGTGGGCATTCCTCCCCGCCCGGCAACGCCTGACGAGATCGGCGTACTTCCCATCGTCATCCGACTCGCCACGCCAGACGACCTGCTCCAGGAGGATCGAAACCGGGAGCGGGAAGAGGCAGCCTTTAAGATCTGCCTCCAGCTGGTACAGGAGCACCGGCTCGAGATGAAGCTCGTGAAGGTGCAGTACCTGCTCAACGCCACCAAGGCGGTGTTCTATTTCACCGCCGATGGACGCATCGACTTCCGTGCGCTCGTCAAAGACCTCGCGGCCGAGCTCCGGCTCAGGATCGAGATGCGTCAGATCGGCGTGCGCGATGAAACCAAGATCCTGGGAGGCGTCGGACACTGCGGCCGGGAGCTGTGTTGCTCCACCTGGCTTCGCAGTTTCGTCCCCGTCTCCATTCGCATGGCCAAGGACCAGAACCTGGCCCTCAACCCTCAGAAGGTCTCCGGTGCTTGTGGTCGACTCATGTGCTGCCTGGCCTATGAGCATGAGACCTATGTGGAGATGAAGCGTGGTCTCCCGAAGGTAGGCAAGCGCGTCAACACAACCGCCGGGCTGGGCCGGGTCTCCAACCTCGAGATCCTCAAGCAGCGGTTTGTGATAGAGCTCGATGATGGGGGGCGGATGCTGCTGAGCCCCGACGACCTGCTGCCATTTGCCGAGGGGCAGGAACAGGACGAGCGTCACGAGAGGGAGGCAGGCGAAGGCTCCGATGAGGGTCCCTCCCGCTCCAGCACCTCTCGGAACGGAGAAAACTGGGACATCTGATCAATGGGAGAGTGCCCGTGAGCAAAAAAAAGTCCCCCGCACCCACCTCTCTTGAGCTGCTCAACGCCCCGTTGATCGACAGCCACTGCCACCTTGTGCCCCGCTGCTTTGGGGACGAGATCGATCAAGTCATGCAGCGTGCCTTCGACGGGGGGCTCGAGCGAATGGTGAACATCGGCGCCGGTTATGGGATGGAAGGCAACCTCCAGGCGCTCGAGATGCATAAGCGGGATGCCATCGGCATCCATCCCCACGACGCGGGGCTGCTCACGGAAGACCCCGGGCTCTACGACACGCTCCTAGGGCTCGCCCGCCGGCCGGAAGTGGTGGGTTTCGGGGAGATCGGCCTCGACTTTTACTACGAACACGCACCTCGAGCCGCTCAGTTCGAGGCGCTACGCCGTCAGGTGGAGATCGCTAGAGAAGTAGGAAAGCCGATCATCGTCCACGACCGGGACGCGCACGCAGAAATGCTCGAGACACTAGACGAGTGCCGGGCCTGGGAGCTGGGGGTGGTCATTCACTGTTTCTCCGGGGACCGGACGCTGGCTGAGGCATGCCTGTCTCGAGGCGCTTTCCTCAGCATTCCCGGGGTGGTCACCTTCAAGAACGCCACCCAGCTGCATGAGGTCGCCGCGACCGCACCGCTGGATCGACTGTTCATCGAGACCGATAGCCCCTATCTCGCCCCCGTGCCGTTTCGTGGCAAGCGAAATGAACCGGCCTGGGTGAACGCCGTGGCACGGGAGATCGCACACCTGCGCGATCTCGATCCGGAAGAGGTGGCCTCGGCGACCAGTGAGAACGCACGGCGATTCTTCCGCCTTCCGGGAGGGGCTTAGCTGACCGGTCGCGCGTTCCAGGAAGGGGGTCACGGTCCATGGGACGGAAGTGCGTGGCAGCAGCCCTTGCCCCCAGTGCGAGGCCGTGACCAGGCGAGGAGCTCGACTAGAGGGTGCTTGAGCAACGGTGAGGTCGTACGCCGTGAACAAACGATGCCGTAAACAAAAAAACTGGAGTCGATTCCCGACGATCGCTTTTGAGGCGACTCCAGGATCGAACTCCAGCTTCGTGAACAGCCTGAAGTGCAGATGCTCGAGCATTGATGAGTACCGGTTTCTTGCCAGAACCCAACAATCGCTTGAACGCTCAGCTTTGCTCGCTGGTCTGAGTCGTCGCGGCGGTCTCGGGGTGGATCGGGAACACCGGGGTGGATCCCTGATTCCGAAGTCGGCGACGCCGCTCCTTGCCCTGGGTCCGTCGATGATGCTTGCGAATGCTCTCCGTCTTCTTGGTAGAAGAAGCCATCTCACGCCTCCGAATGGTAATTGAAAGAAGCCAGAGAGTACTCATATCCGTCCGCCCTGTCAAGGAGAATCCATGTTCACCGTTGGATTGGTACAGCTGACCTCCACTGACGATCGGGAGGAGAACCTCCGTCAGGTGACCCGTTGGGTCCGGGAGGCGGCGGCTCGAGGTGCTCAGCTCGTGGCCTTGCCAGAGAACTTCTCGTACATCGGCCCCGAGACCGGGAAGCTCAGCCTGGCGGAGCCGCTCGAGGGACCCCTGATGGACCGCTTACGGGCGCTGGCTCGAGAAACCGGGGTATGGCTGCTGGCGGGAGGCTTTCCTGAGCAGAGCGATGATCCGACGCGCGTGTTTAACACCGCCGCGCTGCTCGATCGGGACGGCAACCTGGTCGCCACCTACCGGAAGATCCACCTCTTCGACATCGATCTCGCCGCAGGCGTCACCCTCCAGGAGTCGCGCACCGTTCGACCCGGATCAACCCCGGTGGTGGCCCAGACCCCGTGGGGCACGGTGGGCCTCTCCATCTGCTACGATCTGCGGTTCCCCGAGCTGTACCGTCGCCTCATCGATGCGGGCGCCAAGGTGCTGTTTGTCCCTTCAGCGTTCACCCTCTACACCGGGAAGGATCACTGGCGCACACTCCTTCAAGCCAGGGCGATCGAAAACACCGCCTATGTGGCCGCCCCCGCTCAGTTTGGCCAACACGGCAACAAGCGTCAGTCTTACGGTCGGAGCCTGCTTGTCGACCCCTGGGGACAGATCATCGCAGAAGCGCCCGATCGGCCGGGAATCCTGTTGGGGGAGATCGACATTGAGCACCTCGAGCAGATCCGCAAGCAGCTGCCCAGCCTTCAACATCGCCGTCTCAGCTGAGCAGCTCGAGACAAAAATGGCCCCGGGAGTCACCCCGAGGCCATGCATTCATAGGTCATTCGCAACGCTGCCCGCTCTCCGCCACGCTGCCCCGCTCACACCGAAGACACCCGTCAGCCGTCCGTCACGGTGATCTGACGGGGCCGGAGCTTGTCATGCTTCGGCAGGTGTACCGTCAAAACGCCATGCTTCAGCTTGGCTGCGATCCGATCCGGATCGATTCCGTTGGGAATCAGGAACGTCCGGCTGAACATGAAACCCGCTTCACCCGACAGCTCAGGGTCCTTGACCGCGCCCTCGAGCGTCAGTTGGTTCTTATCGAGGCGAATGTTCACCGCATCCTTGTTGACGCCCGGCATGTCGGCCATCAACAACAGCTCCTGAGGGTTCTCGTAAACATCCACCCACGGGGCCACCGTACGACGCTGCTCGACCCACTCAGGGGTCTTCTCATGCCGCTTCGCCATGTTTCTCTGAACATTCATATGCAACTCCTCTCACGTCTGGAAGTCCGACACCATTCCATCCAGGGCCTACCGATCCAGGGTCTACTGATCCGGCGCCTACTGCAGGGTCACCGCGATCTGCCGCAGCTGAGCCTCTGCTGCCTTCTCAAGAACCACCGTCAGCACGCCCTCCCGGACCGTCGCCTTGACCTTCTCCGGATCCACCCGTGTCGGCAGCTGAAGCTGCGCGAGAACTTCACCGACGGACGCTCCTGGCGATGCACAGAGAATCCCTCCGGGGCGACCGCACGGCGCTCTCCGACCAGCGTCAGGACATCCTGATTCAAGGTCAGCTGAATCTCCTTTTCACTCAGCCCAGGCACCTCGGCCCGCAGCACAAGCTGACTCCCCCGGTCCATCAGGCGGGTACTCGGCCAGCTTCCCTGACCAGCTTCATACACCGATTGCGTCTGAGACGGATCAAACCACGCCCGTCCCACATCGGAATCCTCAAACGCACGATCCATACGGCGCCGTAGCTCGTTCATCACCGAAAAGGTCGACTCAAGGTCATTCAAACGTGTCCACATAGCGACATCATTGCACAAT
>Ga0163147_10007508_pt1 | contig 12350 bp, 9 predicted proteins | sample OliLakLV19MP6G1_FD_148597 | JGI IMG/M metagenome (GOLD analysis project Ga0163147, IMG submission 148597) | Freshwater microbial mat bacterial communities from Lake Vanda, McMurdo Dry Valleys, Antarctica- Oligotrophic Lake LV.19.MP6.G1 | ecosystem: Environmental > Aquatic > Freshwater > Lake >...
CCGCCGACGCTGCCGATGTCGTCGCGGCCGTCGCCATCGAGGTCGAGCACCGAAAGCCCACGGGGCAGCGCCGCCGCGTTGTAGAGCCGCGGCTGGCCAAACCCGCCGCCGCCATCGGACAGCCGCAGGGACACACCCCCGGCGTCGAACAGCGTGAACACGAGGTCGCGGGCACCGTCGCCGTTGACGTCCGCCGCGACCGCCGAAGCCGACGGTCCGCCGTTCGCGAACACGTACGGCTCACCCACGAGGCCGTCCTCGCCGGCGAGCACCATCACATTCTCGGCGCTGGGGTGCGCGTCGGCGATGGCGAGGTCGTCGAAACCGGCCGCGGGTGTGCCTTGGGCCGACACTCCGCCCGTGCGCGCGCCGACGGTGTCGTCGAGCCGGCGCACGATCGGCAGGTGGGGCACCACGGGCAACACGAGTTCGGGCTCGAAACCAAGGGCGCCGTCCTGCGCAAGCAGCGACACACCGCCAATCGAACTGCCGAAGTTGCCGACCAACCCGACGGCGATGTCGAGCGCTCCATCCGCGCCCGCGTCGATCAGCGCGACGCTGAACGGGCCCATTTCGCCATCGAAACCCGCTGCGGGTTGGATCGAAACGGGCAGCAGGTTGTCGGTGACGAGTTCCTCGAACACCCACACCTCCCGCAGCAGGAGTTGGGGCACGACGACGTGCTCGCGCTCCGATCCGACGACGAGGGGCCCGGCCGCCATATCCAGCGCGGGCACGTCGAGGGCCAAGGTTGAGCGCAGGGAATAGATCCCGTCGCCGTCGGCGCGGAACACCGCAAGTTGCTGGCCCGCGCCCGAGCCCGCCGGCCCGATCGCGCCCGCGAGCGCGGGCAACGAAAAACCACCCGCGCCCACACACAGCACCACGAAGTCGATGGCGCCGGTGCCCGCGAGGTCGGCGGCGACCACGCGCAAGGGCTCACCCGGCGTTTCGAGTTCCTGCCAGGCCACCACCTGGGCGTTGCCGATCCCCAGGCCGATGCGCAACTGCCGTTCGGTGAACGCCGCTTCCACGACGTCGGGGATGCCATCGCCGTTGAGGTCGATCAGCAGGCTGTCCCCGAGCAACGGGTTGCCGAGTTGGTAGTCCGTGCGCAATTCAAAGTCGATCGCGACGGTCCCGGCAGGCGGCGCGCCGCCACCCCCGCTGCCGCCGCCGTCGTCGTCGCAGCACCCACCCAGGGCCCCCAGGGACAGCAGCACAGGCAGCGCCGCCGCGGAACGCCGGAGGAGTCCGCGGGGGGCACAGGGGCGGTTGGCCGACAGAACGGGTTGGCGGTGCATTCGAAGGGCATCCTCTTGGGTGCGTCTCACGGCCAAAGCCTACCCCGCTGGGGCGGCCCATGTCGCCACCGTCCGCCGGCCGGGACGCGCGGCGCGCCCGCACGCGCCGGAGCGCCGCAGCGGTCAGGACAAACGGGTTTGCTCAAAGATAAAGGCGGATCTTTTGAACATACCCCGCGGCGCTGCGCGCGATCGCCTCGATCTCGTCCGCCCGCACCTCGCGCACGATCCGGGCCGGCACCCCGGCGACCAGGGAACGCGGCGGCACGATGAATCCCTCTTTCACTACGGCACCGGCCGCGACGATCGATTCCTCGCCGATCACGGAGCCACCGAGCAAGACGGAGCCCATGCCTATCAGGCAGCGGTCCCCGACGCGTGCGCCGTGCAACACACAGCGGTGGCCAACCGTGACTTCGGCCCCGATCGCGTTCGGCACGCCGGTGTCCGCGTGCACCATCGTGAGGTCCTGGATGTTCGTGCGCGGGCCGATCGACAGCGGGGCGTCGTCCCCGCGCACCACGCAGCCAAACCAGATGCCCACGTCGACGCCGAGCTCGATATCGCCGGTCAGCACCGCGTTGAACGCGCGGAACGCGCCACCTTGTAGAGCTTCAAAAAGTTGCTCGCGCGAAAACGCCGTCATCGCACACCCTCGAGCCGCTCCAGTTCCTCTTGGGATTCCACGAGGAGCGACGCGCCGCGTTCCACGCATTCCGCGGCCTCCTCCAGATAGCCGTCCGCCGTCGCCGACCAGGCGCGGTGCAACTGGCGCTCGGCGGCGGCAAAACGATCCATCAGTGCCGCGTAACCGCCGAGCCCAAAGCGCGCCACCATGCGGTCGCGCCCCGCCGGAAAAGCGGGCAACTGGTCCTCGACGACGATCCCAAGGTCGCTCAGCAGGCCATCTTGGTCCACGGCGCCAGGGCGCTGCAAGCGTGTCCGCACGCGCTCCACACCCGCGCGGATCTCCGCGAGGATGGCGCTCGGTGTGCGCGTCTCTGCGTCGGGCGCGTCGGCGAGCGCGGCCCGCGCGGCGTAGCGCACGATGAATGCGCCCAACCCCAGGCCCAGAACTCCCAGCGCGAACAACCACTTTCCTTCCCAGCGCGCGAGCGCGAACTCCTCCACGCGCACGTGGCGCACGTTCGCACGAGCGAGCGCCTCGACGTGGCCCGCGTCGATCCGCTCACCCCGCTCGAGGAGCACTTGCGTCGACGTGTCGCCGCGCTCGTTCGCTGGCGCCGGCGCCGCGGGCACCGGCACAAGAACGTTCTCGTTGCTCGTCAAACCGAGCAGCACGTCCGGCCCGCGTTCGACGCGCACGAGGTAAGCCGAGCCGGAGCCCACGAGCCCAGCGACGAGGGCCAAAGCCACGATCAAGAATCCGAGCACTTTCACGACGGTCCGACCCCCGTGAGCACGAGTGCGTTGAAGATGAGCGCGAGCACCGCTTCACCGACGATGAGGCCCGCCGCGAAGGGCACACCCCAGTGCTCGCACCAGCGCGCGCCCTTGAAGCGCGACAGCACAATCTGCAGTACGCAGCCGATGCCGTAGGTCGCGATGTAGAAAAACGGCAGGTACATCGAGAGGCCGACGAGAACCCCGAGGCCGGGGAAGCTCCCCAGGCCGAGCAGGATGCCGAGCAGCGATCCAAAGCCGTAGAGCGCATAGGGCATCTCGCCACCCTGCACCCCGAGAATCACCGCCTGCAGCGCCTGGGCCTGGGGCGCAGTGGTGTCGGTGCCCGGTCCGATCGGCACCCCGAAGGTGCCCATGTTCGCCTTCGTGATCACCACGAGCACGGCCATCGTGATGATGGGCCCAAGGCCGGTGGCGATCAGTTCGACGATCTGCTGGCGCCGTGGCTGCGCACCCACGAGGTGGCCCGTTTTCAGGTCCCCCATCATGTCGGCGGCGCACGTGATCGCGACGCATAGCGCGGCTCCGATCAACACCGCTCCGAGCACCGCACCCGATCCGAGCAGCGCCAGGATCAGCACCACCGTCAAAAGCGCCATCCCCGAGATCGGCGACCAGTCGGTCATCCCGGTGCATTGCGCGATGATGATGCCCGCAAACCAGATCCAGCCCGCGCCGATCAGGGCGATCAGGAGCGCGCGTAGGTGCGAGGGCAACCCGGAAAGAAAGCCCGGTTTTGCGTTCTGCTTCGCGAGAAACTGATCGCGCTCGATGTCGCTCCACTGCTCGGCCCACACCCGGCGCGCCTCCTCGGTTGCAAATCCCACGCGGTAGCCGCCGTGCTGGACAGGCTCGACGGCGCGGTCGATCGGCGCGAACTGCGGCGCTGCGGTGACCTCGGCAGGGGCCACTTGGCCCGGCGCGGTTCCTTCGTTCGCCACCCCGTCCGCCACTTCAACGGGGGCTGGCGTGATGGGGCAGCGGGGATTGAAGGCCTGGTTCTCCACGAAGTCGGCGGCGATGAAAAGCAGCAGCAGCGCCGCGAGCGCCGCCCCCACCAGCGTCTTCATGCCGAGCTCGTCGGACCCCAGCTTTGACCGCCCGGACTTCGCGATGCTCCCGAGGGCGGCGCGGATCGCGGGCAGCGACGCAACAACGCCCATCAGCGCGCCCCCAAGGAGCAACCCGATGCCAAGGGGACGGTTGATCGCGTTGAAGGCCGCCGCCGGGATTTCGTGCGCCAACAGCCCCGGCGGCATCCATCCAAGACGCAGGGCAAGGGGATTGAGCACGAAAAACGCGAGGATGCCGCCCGCCAGCACCAGCAAACCTGCTTTGCCCGACAGGAACCCCGCGCCGATCGCAAAAGGCGCGATCGCAAACACCATCTGCATCTCCCCCGGCAGTCCCATCCAGCGACCGACGTCGATGCGATCCTTCGTCATCAACAGGTCGGGCTCCCCGTTGCGGTCCCGGTCGAGCTCCACCGGCAAGCGGCTTGCCCCCGACCCCGAACGCCACACCGTGGCCTCGCGCCCATCGATGTTCGCCGTCGCGCCGGAGCCCAACTCCACGGGCACGTCAAGGCGCCACCCGACATCCCCGTAGCCCTTGCCGCCGAGGTCCGGCAGCCCCGCGGGCAAGTAAATCAGCATCGCGAGCACGATGCCCGCGACCAGCACGAGCGACTTCGCTGTGCCCGCGCCGGGGGACTTGAGGATCACCGCGACGCCGACGGCGCTCGGGAAACGCAGGCGTTCGACCTCGATCATCTGCTTGCGCAGTGGCACGATGAACGCGCCGCCCAGGATCGCTCCCGCCACGCAGGCCAACGTGATGAGCCAAAAGTCGAGGTCTCCCGGCCCCAGGGACCAGCCGAGGAGCCATAACACCGGCACCGTGAAAATCACGCCCGAGTTCGGGGTGTTTACCGCGGACGCGACCGTCTGCGCGATGTTGACCTCAAGGATCGATCCGCGCCGCAGGAGGCCGCGCAGCACTCCGAACCCAAGCACCGCCGCGATCGCGCTGCCCACGATCGTGAATCCGATCTTCAGGCCCGAGTACGCGATGGCCGCATTCATCACGGCACCAAAGAACAGGCCGAAGAGCACGGCCGGCCAGGTGACTTCGGGGTAACGCCCGCCGAAGAGTCCGCCGCCGTGCGCGGTGGGTTGACGAGCCGAAGCGGGGTGTCGCTGGGGTTCTTGCATGCTCGGGGGGGCCGCACGGGGCGCGCGGAGTGGCCGGAGGGTAGGCGCCCGGGGCCCGAACCCGCAAGCGCGACGGCCGCGCCGCCCGTGACGGATGGCTCGCGACACGCCATGCTGCGGACGTGAAACCCTTCGAGACCCTGGCCGAGGCCATCGCGCCCGGCGGCGCGCGCCTTTCCCTCCACCGGCGCGACGCCGACCTGTTCCTGCACGTGGACGGGGCCGAGTTGATGAGCACGCGCCGGCGGGTCTCAGAGGAGCAGCTCGCGGACCTGGCACTGGAGCGCGCTCCCGCAAAAGCCGAGGTGCTGATCGGTGGACTGGGGCTCGGTTTCACCCTGCGACGGGTGCTCGAGCGCACCGGGCCGGTGTCGCACGTCGCCATCGCGGAGCTCGTCCCCGCCGTCGTCGAATGGAATCGGCTGCACCTTGCGGAAACCACCGGCAAGGCACTGCTCGATCCGCGCGTTCAGTTGCATGTTGCCGACGTGCACCAGGTGCTGCTCGCGGCCCGTCCGCGGAGCATCGACGCGCTGCTGCTCGACGTCGACAACGGGCCTGGGCCCCTGGTCAAGGGAACCAACCGCCAACTCTACGACCGGCCGGGACTCCAGCGGCTCAGCCGACTGCTCGCCAAAGGCGGCCGGGCAGTGTTCTGGTCCGCGCGCGCCGAACCGCGCTTCGAAGAGCGCCTGCGCGAGGTTGGTTTCGACGTGCGAATGGAGCGCGCCAAAACCCACGGGGGCGCGCGCCGCTCCAGCCACTCGATCTACGTCGCCGACGCGCCCGCGATGCGCCCCGCATCGGGCGAAGATGCGCTGCCGTAGAGCTTGCGTGGGATGCGGCCCGCGAGAAACGCCTGGCGGCCCGCACGTGCGGCGTCGCGCATCGCCACGGCCATGCGCCGCGGGTCCTTCGCCGCCGCAATCGCGGTGTTCAGCAGCACTCCTTCCACACCCAGTTCCATCGCGAGCGCAACGTCGCTCGCCGTGCCGACACCGGCGTCGACGATGACCGGCACGTCGACCAGCTCCATCAGGATGCGGATCGCATTGGGGTTGAGCACCCCTTGGCCCGATCCGATCGGCGAGCCCGCGGGCATGATCGCCTTCGCGCCCGCCTCCGCGAGGTGCACCCCAAGGCGCGGATCGTCGGACGTATAGACCCACACCTCGAAACCGTCCGCCACGAGTTCGCGTGTGGCTTCAAGGGTTCCGATGGGATCGGGCAATAGCGTGCGTGTGTCCCCGAGGACTTCGAGCTTGATCGCATTCGTTCCGAGCAGGTCACGCGCAAGGCGCGCCGTGCGCACGGCACTCTGTGCGTCGTAACAACCCGCCGTGTTGGGCAGAAAATCGAGCTGCGTGCGATCGAGATGTTCGAGCAGACCCTCCTGCTCGCCACCCGGGCCGATGCGGCGCACCGCAAGCGTTACCAACTGGGCGCCCGAGAGTTGGTGGCAATCGCGCATGACCGCGTGGCTCGGGTATTTGCCCGTGCCGACGATCAAACGCGAAGTGAAGCGCTTTGAGCCCACGACAAGCGGCCCGTCTTCGATCGCCGAACGCTCCAACGCCATCCCGTCCATCAACCGCCCCCGACCAAGGTCACCAACTCCACACGCTCGCCCGCGCCGAGCACACGCTCGGCCCGCCGTGCCCGCGGCACGAGCACCCGTTCGACCTCCGCGGCCACCGCTTCGGGCACGAGACCGAGGCGCGCAATCAGCGCTTCGACGCTGGTCCCCGCCGGCACCCGCTGCACGACGCCGTTGACCCAGATTTCAAGCTCACCGTTCGCCATGGCGTCCGTCAGCGCGCACGCAGGAATGCGCACTTTAAGTACTCGCTCTCGGGCAGGCCCAAGAGCACCGGGTGGTCGGGGCTCGCACCTGCCAGGTCCTCGAGGTACACGTCGCGGCCCGCGTCCCGCGCTGCGAGCGCGAGGAACCCCAGGAACTCTTCGCGGCGCACGTTGTAAGAGCACGACGCGCTGACGAGCAAACCACCCGGTGTGAGCAACTCGAGCGCGCGCAGGTTGAGCTCGCGGTAACCGCGGGCCGCGCCTTCGATCTCCTTCCGATTGCGCGCAAACGCCGGCGGGTCGATGACCACACGCTGCCAGCGGGTGTCGCCAGCGGCGAGCTCCCGCAGGTGCTTCATCGCGTTGGCGCGCTCAAAACGCACTTTGCCACTGACGCCATTGAGTTCGGCGTTGTGCAAGACCCGCGGGCCCGCGGTCGCCGACTGGTCGATGCACAGGACGTCGTCGGCGCCCGCGAGCGCGGCGCGGATGCCAAACAGGCCGTCGTAACAGAATGCGTCGAGCACACGCTCGCCCCCGGCGCCCTGCGCAGCGCGGCGGCGGTTCGCGGACTGATCGAGGTAGTGGCCGGTTTTATGGCCCTGCGCAAGGTCGACGTCGTACACGAGCCCATCCGGTTCCTGGACGCGCACGAGGTCGTCGACGGAACCTTCGATCCACTCGACACGCGGCTCGAGTCCCTCGAGCTTGCGCACCGACGAATCGGAGCGGTCGAGCACGGCGCGCACCTTGAACGGCAGCGCTTCGCGCACGAGCCCCACGAGGAAATCGCGCATCAGGTCCGAACCCTGGCAACCGCTCTGCACGACGAGCACGTCGGCATAACGGTCGACCACAAAGCCCGGCAGACGCTCGGAATCGCCTCCAATCAGGCGGCAGGCCCCCTTGGGGTCAAGCAAACCGAGCCGCGCGCGCTCGGCCACGGCCGCGGAGACGAGGGCCGCCCAGAACTCGCGCGTCGGCTGTTCGGCCGTGCGCGAGACGAGCCGCATGGCGATGCGTGAGCGGCTCGAATAGAGCCCCCACCCCACTACGCCACCCGCGGGGTCGTGCACGGGCACGAGTTCGCCCCCCTGGGCCTCAACGGCCACCAAATCATCCGCGTAGACCCAGGGATGTCCCCCCACGACCCAGCGCCGCCCTTTCCCGCTCAACGTCACTTTTCCCATCGAACCCGGCAGTCTACCGGCGCCAGCCCCCGGCGCGGCCCCCGAACCCCGCGGATTGACCGCAGCAGGCATGTCGCCGGTGCCCCCCCGGAGAGCCAATAGCGTTAGGCTCCGAAATGCGGCCCGCTTTGTGTCCATCCGTGACTTGAATGGGAGGGGGGCGGGGTCAGGAGCTGGTCGAAGGGTTATGCCGACAGACCGCAGTGATAGGAAGAGCGCATGAAGACTTCATTGTCGACGAGCGCCGCCGCCTTGGGCGCCGATTAGCTCGAATCTGCAAAGCCACTCTTTCAAAGCGATCGACCAACTCCGCGCCGACGGCTGCAATGACCGCGCGGTCATGCTCGAGCCCCCCGAGCACTTGCCGAGCACTTGCCGAGCGAATGGAGCTCCCTTGACGTCAGATTGATTAGCATCGAAGGGCCCGACGACAAGACCGCGTACTTCATAAGCTCGCTGTCCACGCAGGACGCGAGCCGTGACGATCTCGCTGGTGTTTACTGCTTACGCTGGGACGCGGAAGACTTTTTTATGCTCCTGAAAAGCGATGACGTCGGGCAAGTATGGCGATGCTGCCCGATGGTAGCGCCACAAAGAACTCGAAATCGTGGAAACATTTTGTGCCGACCTGCTTTTTCCCGAGCTGATCGAAGCCGCCGAGCGCGTGGCAGACGAGAAAGGCTCCGACGGAACCGTCGAAATTCATCCGCCAAAACACCCGAAGCGGCCCGGACGGCGCAAAGACTTCCCGGAGCACTTGCCGCGTGTGCGGACGACCTACGAGCTTCAGGAGGATCAGCTTGGCTGCGGATGCGGAGGTCGACTGAAGCTGCTCGTCGAGCGCTTCGGCTATCACATGCCGTACAACCATGCGCCGCGCCCGCGCCGCACGGCGCTGGGTCAATCGTCGCACTCGACATCGCCAGGTCAAACTCCAGCCGGACACAGATCTTCTGGGCAAAGTTCAAAGTGACGTGTCGCTGACATAACAGGTGGAAAGCTTGTCACCAGCCCCGCGCTCGACCGCCCCGTTCGCCCTCACGGAGGCGTTGTCGTGCGCGTGACTTTGACCGACGGCTTCGTCTTGATGACGCGCGAACCCAGGTATCCCCATTCGTCGCGCAGATCGTAAATCTGAGGGTACTCCTCGAAAGGAAGCCAAACGATCTCGACCTTGTCCGGTCCGACAGCATCACCCCAGCGCGTTGAATAAATTGGGTCGGAAGCGGTCGTTTGGAGCCAATCCCTTACCGAAAAACCATCCGGTCCCTTCGGTGGAGCAGGCACAACTTCGACCAGGCCCAATCGCCTGCGATCGGCGGCCGCGCTGTCAATCTCCTGCTGCATTGCCTGCACCACCGCGAGATGTGCCTCGGCCAGTTCCGCTTGACCCATGTCCGGAGGGTACCGCTGCTCAAACTCGTGCCGGGGGACGGGTTCACGCTGGAGAGAACCAATCAACTTCCAGCCCGCGGTGGTGTACGGCTTCCACTCTGCGTCGCCGACCACGGACGGGACATCCCTCGGCAACTCGGAAACGGGTGGAGCAGGAACTGGCTCGCGGCCCACCAAATCCGCACCCACCCCCGACTTTGGGTCAACCGAGTCAACGGCTTCCGACGACCTTGCCACTTCGCGCTCGGCGAGTTGCGGCCGCAGCGTCCGATTCACGAAGAACCACGCGCTCGCGAGCACACGGAGAGCGATTCCTCCCAACGCCAACTTGCGACTCAACATCCCGTCGTCCCGCACTTCACGACGATCGCCCCAATCGCGACGCCACCTGCTGGGCAGGGGAAGCGTTTTTCGCCGCTTTCGCCACAATCCTTCGAACCGGTTTCAGTATGGGTGGAAGTAACGCTGCCTATGCGCGGGTTCGCCGCGTGTCAACCGCGTTGACGCGACAGCCCCAGGATGCCTCCCCCGGGGCGATCCGCAACGCGCTGCTTGAAGCGTCGCTCCCTGTCGCCGCGCGGGGCGGCGCCCACAATCTCGCCTTCGAGGCCTGCTGAGGATTCACGCGTATTGCGGCCCATGGGCCCATGGGCCCATGGGCCCATCGGACCGTCCTTGATCTCGGGCCACTACTTCGCGTCGGTCGGAACGGTGGTTTGCGAAGCGGTGAGCGCTTCGAAGCGGGGGTGGCCACGCAGGGACGCGAGGTCCGGGTCGTCGCGCGCCCATTCCCGTTGTCGCGCGCGTGCGCCGGACGAGCGCACGGACGATTCGAGCGTGCGCTCGAGGTACTCAAGGGCGCGATCGGTTTCGCCGAGCAGTGCGTAGGTGCAGGCCATGTTGTAGTGCAAGGGCGGAGCGTCGTGGACGTCGACCAGCAGCGCGCGCGCCTCGTCGAAGCGCCCGACACGCGCGCGGTAACACGCGAGCAGCACGACCATGAAGTCCCCCTGGCGCAGCTCGAACGCGCGCTCGAAATGGGCAACCGCGCGTTCTGGATCGTTGGCGCGCACGTTGGCGTTGACCGCGAGCGACACGTAGGCATCCGACAGGAATCCGCGCGTCAGCTCGATCTGCGCTTCGAGCACACGCCGGCGCTCCGCGTCCGGGTCGGAACCCAACATCGGCAAGCCTGCGCCCGCCGCGAGTTCCGCGCGGCGCTGCTCGAGTTCGCGCATCAGCGCGAGGAGGCGCGTGACGGCGCGGTCGAGCTCCGCTTCCGCGACCGTGGGCTCGTCGAGGTCGGTTGATGCCGCGCCGATCGCCATCGCGAGCCGCGCCAGCGTCCATTCGCGCCACAACGCGGTGCCGCGGCCATCGGCCAACGCCGACTGCATGTCGCGGGCCAGCCCGCGCCCCGCTGCGGGATCGCCGTCCCCGCGCAGGTCGAGCGCCAACAGGAGCGCGGCGCTCGCGGGTGTGCGGTAGTTGAGCAGCGCCAGTCGCCCTTCGCTTCCGTCGTCCGCGACCTGCTCCCGCAGGAATTCCAATTGACGCGCCCACAGCCCGCGGTTCGCGGGATCGTCCGCGATGCGGCGCTGCACGAGTTCGATCTCCGCAAGCCGCAGGCCGCGGTAGAGCGCCGCGCGCTCGGGATCCGCAAAGGGATCGTCGGCGCGCGCGCTTTCGTCGGCGTCGAGGAAACCCGGCAGTTCGTGGGGCGCGGCGAGCGCAAGGGCGCGCCCGAGTTCGCGCTGCAACGCGAGCCATCGGGCACGCGGAAGCGCCGCGTGGCGCTCGTCGAGGCCCAACAACCGCCGCGGCGAGTACTCCCCTTCGAGCACGTCGTCGAATCCGCCACTGACACCGCTCGTTTCGAGTTCGAGCGCCACACCGTGCAACTCGAGCAAGCCGCGGTGGACGTCGCGCGCACGGACGCGCAGCGGCTCGTCGAAGGCGTCGCGGCCGCGCGCGAGTTCGAGGCACAGGTCCCACACGTCGACGAGCACCGCGAGCCGCCGCGCTTCGACCGCCGCCTCGGCGTCGGCTCGGGATCCGCGCCCGCCACTGCCCCCGCGCTCGAGCCGCAGGGCGACGAGTTCGTGTGCCTGGGCCCGCGCAGCCGCGAGCGCGGCAGTGCCCGCTTGCGGGTTCCCGACAGCGAGTTCCGCCGCAGCCTCCACGAGGCGCGCGCGCACGACGAGTTCGCGGTCCGAGTCGCCGACCGGAGGGCGAGATTTTGCGCCCACGGTCCGCGCTAGCCGACGCGCTTGCGCCCCGTCGCCCTCTTCGCCGAGCGCGATCCGCGCGGCCCGCACGACCAGCGCCTCACCCGCGAACCCCGCGCGGGCGGCGCGGTCCAAAAAACCGCGCGCGAGGTCCGCCCGCTCGAGCCAAACCCAGCGCGCGAGCGCCGCTTCGACGCCGGCACGGGCCCCGGCGCGCTCCAGGTCCGACGGCGCGGCAAGCGCAGCGAGGAGCGCCCCGTGGCGTGCGGGATCGAGCGCGGCGTCGCCGGCCTCGGCCAGCGCGCTCCCCAGGCCCGCCAGCAACTCGGCGAACGCGGCGGGTGCGATGCGCCCGGCGCCCCGCGCGCGGCGGCCGTGTTCGGCCACCACCAGCGCTTCGAGAGCCGGCCCACCGCGCAGCATCCCCGCAAGGGCCTTCGCGGCGGGCTCCTGTTCCGCGGCGGGCAGATCCTCGATCAGCGCGGCGAGCGCCGCGGCCGCCGGAGCCTGGTCGAGCCGCGCGAGCGCGTCGACCGCTGCGGCACGCACCCAGGGCATGCGGTCGTCCCGCGCGACCGCGGCCAGCGCGTCGACACGCTCCGCCAGGCGCTCGAGCCCAAGACCGAGGCTGCCCAGGAATTCCGCCAGCGCGGCGCGCACGTGCGGGTCGACCGCGGCGAGCCCTTCTAACGCGCGGCCGACGTCTGCGGGGTCCGAATGCCGCAGGAACTCCGCGGCCGCGCCGCGGTCAGGCAGCGCCGTTTCGCGCGGCGGGTCCTGGGACTCGCCGCG
>Ga0163147_10007511_pt1 | contig 12348 bp, 3 predicted proteins | sample OliLakLV19MP6G1_FD_148597 | JGI IMG/M metagenome (GOLD analysis project Ga0163147, IMG submission 148597) | Freshwater microbial mat bacterial communities from Lake Vanda, McMurdo Dry Valleys, Antarctica- Oligotrophic Lake LV.19.MP6.G1 | ecosystem: Environmental > Aquatic > Freshwater > Lake >...
CCCGATCAACCCATATTTGCCAATAGCCTCACGGAGGTTTTGCAAACTGATACTTGCATTAAGTTCCCTGCTCACTTTAAAATTAAGCAAGGCCCTTGAAAAATTATCAACGATCATATAAATGTAAGCTTTGGTATTATCCTCAAGCCGTAGAATAGTTACATCCATGTGTAATTTTTCAAAAGGATGCCTGGCACGTAAAGGCTCATACTTTTTCTTGTGCTTTCTTCTTTTTCTGGAGAGTCCGAGCCATTTCAAGTAATTATAAAAAGTGGAAACAGAAAAGAAAGCCCTCCCATCCCTTAAAATCGTGTAATATACCGAACGTGCAGGCCAGTGTTCGTGTGCTTGGTCACCCATATATTCTTTTATCACCCTCACCGTTTTTTCACTCAACTGATGAGGGTGTCGGATGCGGCACAAGCTTCGTAGAGAAGAATCACATTTACGAAAAGACCTTCTCAGATAATCATATTGCTGTTTAGAGATCCCAAACCGGGAGAGCACTTTTGTTTTCCTCCAGGCGGCAGGCAGACTTTCGATCATATCCACAATTTGCCTGCTGTGAATTTTAAACAAATCCCGTTTCTCTTTAACCGAAGCCAGAAGCGCCTTAAATAACTTCGCAGCTTTAAGGATAGCTTTGTTCACCGGAAATAGAAATGGATCAGCACTTACCGCCATTGCCACTTTTAGTCTATCGTCAAAATCCTTTTCAATATTGAGTCCGAATACTTTTGAAAAATCATAATTATGAGTCCAGTTATTCCGGGTGCTTTTAGGAATCTATTTTATTATTACAGGAGCAAGATTTCCCGTTGCATAAAGGCATTTTATATAAGTATGATAGGTTTTATATTGCATAAATAGAGTTGTTATTTGCCTGGCGCAAAACGTATCGAATAAGACACATAAATGCGAGAAATACCAGTAGAAGTACATTCATAAAACGTGGCATCCATACACCGAAGGAAGGATAAGGGAAATGCTTGAATGTAAAGAGAAATCTCAATTTACGCACTCATTTAAAACGACTTGATAGAAAGACCATTTATTTTTCCAGGAGTGAACTTATGCTGGAAGGGTGATTAAAATTTATTTCCGGGGATAATGCTATTTACTTTCGAGCTCAATGATGCGTTTCAGTTCGTGATGAAGTTCGGGTATGTCATTTTTAATAGTGCTGTACACAACATCATAATCTATTCCAAAATAACCGTGAATAAGTTTATCCCTCATGCCGGCAATTTCTTTCCAATAGATTTGAGGATATTTTAATTTCAATTCTTCGTCTAAATTCTTGACGGCTTCGCCAATGATTTCCAAACTGCGGATTAGTGCCCGGTTTAATGTTTCATCAGCCACAATCGCTTCTTCTGATTTATCATTAGCATACTGGAGGATGAAGTCGCATTCATCGAGGATGTGCTGTAGAAATTCAGGCTGCGAGGGGAACATATTCGACTTCTTTTAAAATATAAGGGCCAATATATTTACTTAAAGACTGTGGAGTAACAATTTCAATTTTTCTTCCGGTAAGTGAGGTGAGAAAATCGTATAGGGATGAGAAGTTTTTGAGTGTTTTATATTCGCGGGGCATCTCCACAAAAAAATCCACATCACTGCTGTCTTTTGCTTCGTCTCTTACAAAAGATCCAAAAATACCCAGCCGATTCACTCCATAGGAACGAATTTGTTCCTGATTTGAAAGCAGTTTTTCAATAAGCTCCTTTTTATTTTTTACGGGGGTAATCATGTGGCTCTATTGCTCAAATATACCTAAAAAAGAAAGAATAGCAAGTTCATATTCAGACACCTTCTTTAAGTGCCCACTGAACCACATGTCCGGGTAATGCTTTTGTCCGTTCTATTTTTACAATTCCCGCTTAATAATTTTCGCCTATTTTTCAAGTAAAATGCCCGATTATAAAAAACAACAAACACGTGGTACAATCTGTTTACTATTTACCCTTCCCCGGAATGTTAAAGAAAGCATTTTAGTGCTACACTTGCCGTAAGTTATCTTGTAAAAACGATATCATCATGCAATCCAAAAGCACCGGCAGTATAATTTTTTTCATATTTCTTTTCTGCGGTTTATTGCGTGCTGGGGTAGAAACATCGGGCAACCGTATTTTTGGCAGCGGGGTTGTGCTGGGGGGAACCGTAGGTGCAAGCGATAATAATCTTAATGTGGCAGGGGCAAAAGTAGCGGCAGCGAGTGGGAAAATTATTTTTAGCATTGATAAGGCAAGCACCTTGTATGTAGGCGCTGATTTTACAGTTAAGGTAGGAGTAAAGATCACTTCTATTGATATAAATAATGTACAGCAGGTAATAAATACGGTATTGGAAGTTAATTACGACAATGCGCTTGCGTACACCGATAAAAGTGTGTACGTAGTAAATGGGAGCCATTACCTTACTGCAGAAATAACATCCATAAAAGATGCAGGCGGTGCCGATATTCCCCCGGCATCCATTCCACAGAACCTGAGCCTGGAAGCTGTGCAAACCACAGAACGCTATTATGAATTTGAGGGTTTAACATTTGAAACGCCCACCGGCCATACTTTTTTGCCTGCTTCTAACGAGATAGATGTTTATTGGGATGTAATACCCGGTGCGGAAGAATATGAATTGGAATGGACGTATGTAAATAATTACGATGGGGATGGAGGAGTATTATTAGATAACCAGATTTTCTGGAACTTCAGAAATAACAGTACCCGTATTCGCTTGAGCGAGAATCACCATCGGATTTCTGTGATCTTTGATCAGGGATATGTAGTGTATAGAGTAAGAGGCGTAGGGCGCTCTTTTACGGATCTGAGTAAAGAATTATTTGGAATGTGGAGCGCGGACGAAACAGGAGATTTTAGTTCCAATTACATATACCCTCCTTTCTATGGAATAACAAGCGGGTACGAAAAAAACAAGAACTGGCAGTACAGCGCCAGCTTTGCAGAGGAAGGAAAAAAGAAAGAAGTAGTTTCTTATTTTGACGGAAGCCTGCGCAATAGGCAATCCGTTACCAAAACAAATACGGAGAACCAAACTATTGTAGGAGAAACAATTTACGATCATCAGGGCAGGGGGGCGATCCAGGTATTGCCAACACCCAATACGGATAATGTTGACTTTACTGCAAAAACAACCATTAAGTTTTTTCCTGATTATAACAAAAGTCTTATTGCAAATTTACCATACAGCCGTTTGGATTTTGACGTGGATGGACCCCAACCCCAACCCCCAATCCCACCCGGACCTATGTGTAATGCACCCACGGGCGGAATGAGGGACGCTAAAGGAAGCTCAAATTATTATTCCTCATGGAATCCTAATTTAAGCGGAGTACAAGGATATGTTCCGGATGCAAAATTATTTCCATTTACGCAAATTGAGTACACACCGGATAACACAGGCCGCATCCGCAGGCAAAGCGGGGTGGGGGAAGATCATAAGCTGGGAACCGGCCGCGAGACAAAATATTTTTACGGACAACCCGAGCAAGTGCAGCTGGATAGAATGTTTGGATCGGAAGTGGGGGATTTTACGCACTACAAAAAAAACATGGTGGTGGATGCAAACGGTCAGATAAGCGTTTCGTATCTCGATCAGCAGGGCAGGGTAATAGCTACCTCACTTGCAGGAAACACCCCCGATAATGTGGTGGCGCTTTCCGCAGGCTCAAGCCCGGTTACTGTTAATTACTTGAAAGCCGATGGAACGGGGGATGCAAAAAATAAGATACAGGACGATGCGCTTATTTTTTCCAAAGAGCTATTGGTGGCTACCGCAGGGCCGTACGAGTTTACCTACGATGTAACGCTGCCGCAATTTACACCCTGTACTACCAATACTGCGCTTTGTTACGATTGTAATTATGATTTGGAAATAAGCGTAAAAGATGAATGCGGGGTAGATAAGTTCACTCCTGTCTTGCAACCCGTAGGTAACTTGGTGAATAATACCGGTACAATACTGGATGGAAAGCTGGATAATGCGTGCAGCGCACCAATTACGTTCAGTAAATTGCCTCCTCTACTTACGGCCACCCTTGCTGTTGGAAATTACACCGTTTATAAAAAATTAAAGATAAGCCAGGCCGCTGCCGATGCGTACGTGGATGATTACATTGCCAGCAGCACTTGCCTGAAGCCCTTTTCCAGCTTTACTGTTGCCGCTATGGCAAACATTGATACCAATGCATGTAACATAGATTGCGATCAGTGTGTGGCGCTTTTAGGAGACTACTCCGCTCATAGTGATGCCAACAAAGCAGATCCTACCCATGAGGATTATGAGCCGGCTTATGATTACATGACCCTGGTAGAATATGACAAAGCAAAAAAAGATTGTAAGGCTCCTTGTCAGCCTGCTAACCTGTGTGAATCACAATATCAAACATTGTTGGCGGATGTAAGTCCGAGTGGGCAATACGCAAAATATGTTTTGGATGCCGATGGCAATGCAACTTCGGAGGACCGTTTGTCATTGTATAATATCAATAATTCACTGCCTGATAAGAATGGGAATATATGTGCAACGGTGTCTTCCTACTGGAGGAACCCGAAAAAAACTGTAGGCACTGCGTCCTCTTATTTTTATTACGATGAAGATGGGATCACTGTTTCTAAGATCCTTGTAACAAAGCTGCCGGATGGTTCCTATTACCCGGCAGTGTATGCAGGCCCGCCTTGCAGTTCGGCAGTTATAAAGACATTACCGGGTGGCACAGAATATATTTATCCGCAGGAATTAAAAAAGGCTTCGGATTTCATAGATCTTTTTTCCAGCCATCCGGAGTGGGCAAAATCATTGGTGGAATACCATCCTGAATATAAATATTACGAGTGGTGCATCAAAAACAACGATCATTTATTTTCGGAGGTGCCGGTTGTACTTACCGGTGTTTCTCCTACCGTATCCTATACCAGCGATGAGTTTGATGACCTGCTGCGTTCAAAAAATACCTATCAGGGTGCCCTGGATGCGGGGTTATTGGACGTGCCTGCCAACTCCGGTGATCTATTAAGCAAAGATCCATATTTTAATTCCGGAACTCCAAGCGCAGGACAAGGGCAGCCGCAGTCTAATGCAATGGCTAACGTGCTGTCATCTTATTTATCTACCGGAAAAACTATAAAGGAAGCAGCCGCTTCAGCCATTCGCTGCGGCACTACGTACTATGGCACCACGTGTAATATTCCGTTTGGCTCGGGAGGTACTTTGCCTGCTGATGTTTTGATCAGAGATAAGGAGTGGGTGCTTTACCGCACTATGTATTTAGCTGAAAAGCAAAAATTCCAGCAAAAGGCTGCGGATGTTTCTGCAAAAGCTGCACCCTCGAGAACAAACGGCTGTATAGGAATAAAAAATGGATTTTTTAATCCCTGGAACTTTGGTTCATTTAACAACTGGCAAAATAATGCTTCCGATCCATGTGGATTTCTTACCTGGCAGTTGTATAAAAATAAAACTAAGCGCTTCAGCAATGGCAGCGATATTATTCCCGGTGTAGATCCATTTGCACAAACGGGGCAAGATGCTTTTAAGAATTATGTGAACTACAATATGTACCTGAAAACCGGACAATGCCCGGCCACGCTGGATATTGGATTTTTACTGGATGATTTGCTAAGAAATAATAACCTGCTGGTAAATACAGACCTTAAAACAGTTGCGGGCTTCACTAAGAATCTGTATGACCTGCTGGATCCTTCCCATGCATCATTTATTAATTTTCATTGGGTTCCAACTATATCTGCATCCGGAACCAGCCTTAGCGCACAATTTAATTCCAATTCTGTGGGGGGAGCAACCGCTGCAACATTAACGCTGAACTTACCTTCCGGTACATGGGCGGATGTGATACGACTTTCCCGGATACGGTATGGGGGAATTGCGGGAAGCAACAGTATTTTTGTTATGGATGCCTTTCTCGCTAATGGCCCCGGCCAGGAGCCCATCAAAGTAACTGTAAACGGAACGATCAGCATCACTACGATTGATCAATGCAGCAAATCGGCTCCCCTTAATTGCGGACCAAGCCAGATGGCATTAAACCTTCAGAATTTATTTAACGCGTTGAAAGGAAACGGGGATTTTGTAAATAATCCTGTAAATCTGTTGGCCACTCCAGCGTATTCACTTTTTGGCAATAATAATTTAGTTCCATACACTACTTTAACGTGGAGCGGATCAACGGGCACCGGTGTAAGTCTTACTGTTGCCACTGGAAATACAGCAACGCTGACCTGCACTTTTAATTTTGCATTTAATAATGCGGGACATACCATGTCTGAGATCCAATTCTTCGCCAATATCCGGCCGCATCCATCAAACCCTAACAATTTCCTTATTGATGCATGGGTGTTGGATGATACCAATGCCGGGGGCCACTTTGAACCCATGACGGTGAGTACTAACGGGTGTTACAATTTTAAAGAATGCGTTCCTACTCCCAATGTATCGTGTACAGGGCCGGAATACAACGTGAATGAAGGATTGCTTGCCGGGTTAAATACGTTTGCAGGGCAGGGACAATTGCTCAATAGTGCGGGAATTTATTTACCCGGGGATTTTGCTGCTGTAATAGCCGGTTCTTCTTGTCCCAACCCCACGTGGAAGATCAAGCCGGGGCATCTGATCGAGGAGATAGCAAAAACAGTTACGGTATCGATACAGTGCAACACCCAGGCATGTACTGAATGTGTGAATGTTACCACGGACCAATGCATTACGATCATGAGTTTTGATACGTACACCACTAGCCCTAAAACCTTTGCTGACATTAGAAGTTTTTCCAGGCTAAGTGTTCCCGGTGGAGGCAATGGCCAGTTTACGCTGATGGCTCATTTTGCGGATGGCACAAGCCACCTTTTAAACTGCAGCACAACGTGCGTGGTTTTGAAACCCTGCGAGCCCTGCGATGTGCCTGTAGTTAATATACAGGCAATAGTTGCTTTCGAATATTTGTTCGATCCTTGCTCCCGTAATGAATCAGACCCCCTGGATCTTCCGGCAATCCCCTATAAGAATCCATGCGTGGAACGGTTGTTAGCCATTGCCGATGCCAATGCAAAAGCATCGTACGCAGCGTATATTAAATCGGAAAAGCAAAAGTTCCGTGAGGCATACCTGGAAAAATGTAAAGAGGCCATTGAGAACTTCAGCATGATGTACATGGATAAAGAATACCATGTAACGCTGTATTATTATGATCAGGCAGGCAGCTTGATAAAAACAGTTCCTCCGGCAGGAGTAGTTTTGGTTACAGATGCAGGCGAGCTTGATCAGATAACCGCTGACCGCAAAGCCAATAAGCAAACCTTTTTTACAAAGCACACGCTGCAAACCAAGTACGAATACAATTCACTGGGGCAGCTGCTGCGCCAGGCAACACCGGATAATGAGCTGATGAATAAATGGGCGCTTAACGGAGCCGCGCTGCTTCCACCGGCATCCAATATTTACGGCATTGCATTTAAGAATGGAGATAATGGTTACGTGGTGGGAGATGATGGATCCGGAAACGGAGTGATCTACACCACTACCGATGGAGGAGCCACATGGTCCCCTGTTTCCAAAGTGGGAATAGGAAATTTAAAAGATGTACAGTTTGTGGGGCCGGTGGGCTATGCAATTTCTGAAGAAGGATATTTGGTGAAGACTGATGGAGGAGCTAACTGGAACACAATTGCCAGTGGAACAAATCAAAAGCTCAATGACCTTTATTTTTCTTCGGCAACCAGTGGAGTAATCATTGGAAACGGAGGAGTTATTTTAAAAACTACGGATGGCTGCAGCACCTGGACACCGGCAGCCGTTCCGCCTTTAAATCCCGTGGTGGATTATTACGACCTGCATTTTCTTGATAATATATTTGGATACATTGCAGGAGATAAGGCTACTGTAATCACCACAGAGGATGGCGGAGCAACCTGGACAAACCTTCCCAATGATGTTATTACAAGCGGAGCACCCAATGCACGCTTGAAGTTTAATGCGATCCATTATGTTCCTATTCCATCGGGCACTATAGATGTGCTGTATGTTGCCGGAGTTGACCCTGCAACTTCAACAGGCTTTATTGCAAAAGCTTCTGTTGACAGAACAATATTTGGTTCGGCAAGTACCACGTGGTCTTACCCCACTGTTTCACCGGCTCCAACCGGTGCGGAGTTCAAAACTATTTTTGCAGTGAATGAAACCACCGTATATGCAGCAGGAACCAACGGTAATATATACAGATCCACCAGTGGAACCACCTTTACAAAACAACCGGTTACGGGCTTAACACCCGCTACGGCAGAGCTTACGGAAATAACTTTTCCGGATGCCGTTAATCCATTGCAGGGGTATGCCACTGCAAAGAACGGACAGTTGGTTAAATCAAATGTTTCCGGCACCACTTGGACAGCATCCAATATTACCCTGGGAACACAAACAAATATTTCTCCCCTTAACGGATTGTATTTTGAATCCGCTGCGAGTGGCTATGCAGCCGGAAACGGAGGCACGATATTAAGCACTACAAATTCAGCGGCTACCTGGACTTCGCTTACCAACACGGTGCTGCCCGAGTTAAAAGCAACGTATATGATCCCCGGCAGTTCGGTGGGATATGCAGTGGGAAAAAATGCAGGCATTGTAAAAACTACAGACGGAGGTTCTTCCTGGACTTCTATTAATACAGGCACCGGGCAATTGAACGGAGTGGTGTTTGAAAATATAAATGATGGAATTGCGGTAGGAGATGCAGGTATTATTTTAAAAATAAACGGTGCAGCAGTAAATCCAATTTTTGAGACTCCGGCAATAGCAGCAAACCTGAATGCAGTTACCGTTACCGCCTCTGGAAATTACATAGCAGTAGGAAACGCAGGAGCCATTGCCATGGGAACGTTTGCAGGTGCATGGACCTCTGCCGTTGCAGCAGGAGCACCGGATTTAAATTCTGTTTATTTTACAGATGATCTTATCGGATATGCTTGTGGAAATAATGGAGTGGTGGTGAAAACAATAAATGGCGGAGCCACCTGGGGGGCTACAGGCGCAACAGGAGTAAGCGCTGCGCTGCATAACATTTATTTTAAGGATCTGCTTACCGGCTATGTGATGGGCGATGCCGGTACTATTTTGAAAACAATTGATGCCGGCCTTAACTGGAGCAACCAGACCAGCCCCGGAACAGGAGCAGGAAATATTTACGCAGCTGCTTTTACCGGTAATGGGCAGGCGCTGCTTGCAGGAACATCTAACGGAGCAGGAACCAATAATTTAGAAGTATTAAAAGACGAAAGCTTTGATTACAGCACCCGCTTTTACTACGACAGATTAGGAAGACTGATAGTATCAGAGAACACCAAACAATTTAACAAAACAACCAAAGCATACAGCTACACAGTATACGATGCGCTGGGAAGAATATCCGAAGTGGGAGAAATTGCCACCGCATCCGACATTGCTGCATTAGCAGGCAAGCACGGAGTGATTGCCAAAGATGCGGACTATGCGGCATGGCTAAGCGCAGGAACAAAAACAGAGATCACCAAAACAGTGTATGACTATTTTGTTACGCTTACTCCCGCACCAAGCCCTGTGTTTGCACAAGAAAACTTACGCACCCGTGTAAGCGCCATTAGTATTGATGAAGATGGGAATGGAACCAATGAGCACTCCACCTATTTTTCTTATGACATACATGGCAATGTAAAAACATTGCTGCAAAATAATCCATCACTGGCAGCCTTGAGCCACCAGTACAAGCGCACGGATTACGAATATGATTTAGTAAGCGGCAATGTAAACGCGGTTCATTATCAGAATGGACAGCAAGATGCATTCCATCACAGGTACGAATACGATGCAGATAACCGCATCACAAATGTATTTACCAGTTCATTGCCGGCTGTCACCCTGAGCGGAGTCGAAGGGTGGGACCAGGATGCAAAATATTTTTACTACTTGCATGGGCCTTTGGCAAGAACAGAACTTGGAGATTTAAAAGTTAATGCAATGGATTACGCTTACACCATACAAGGCTGGATAAAGGGGGTGAATAGCGATGGGCTAAAAGCAACTAATGATATAGGCAAGGATGGAGAAGAAAGTACACTCAATGTAAATAAAAACATTGGCAGAGATGCGTTTGGATATTCACTCAATTATTTTAATACTGATTACGCTGCCATAAAACCTGCTAATAACACAACGGCAGATAATTTTGTGGCATCGGTGACCGCTTCCGCTTATTCTCCCAACCTGTACAATGGAAATATTAGCAGCATGGTAAGCACTATTACCGACCCTACTGTAGGAGCTACTTATGGAACAGTACTTCCGCAGCTTACTGCTTATAAATACGATCAGCTCAACCGCATCAAAGAAATGAAGGCGTACCGTGGATTAGCATCAAACAGCTGGGCCGCAGCAACAAGCAATAGCAGCTACGATGAAAATTTCTCTTACGATGCCAATGGAAATATTTTAACTTTATCACGTAATGGAGTAGCCTCTCAAAACCTAAACATGGATAATCTTACGTACAAATACAAGAACAAAGCAAACGGGTACGATAGAAATACCAATCAGCTTGTGCAGGTGCTGGATGCCGTAGGAAGTTCACCTTACGATGACATTGATAGCCAGGGTGCAGATAACTATACCTATGATGAAATAGGTAATTTGAAAAGCGATGCGCAGGAGGAGATCCGGGAGATTCAATGGACGGTTTATGGAAAGATCAAAAAGGTTATCCGGACAACGGCCAGTACAAAGGATGATCTGGAATTCAGATACGATGCCAGCGGGAACAGAGTGGCAAAAATTGTAAAACTTGATGGCAGCAGCGTTGAAAACGGAGGTACGGATAATCCTGTGTTGTGGACCACCACATATTATGTGCGCGATGCCAGCGGCAACACCATGGCAACTTACCAGGACAAAGAAAACGATGCTAACCTATATTTGCAAGAACAAAATATATTTGGAAGCAGCAGAGTAGGAGTAGTGAACAGGAATTTGAATTTAACCGTTCCTGTGCCAGCCACTAATATATTTACTCATACCGTTGGTAGAAAGAGCTTGGAATTATCAAATCATTTAGGGAATGTACTCACTGTAGTGTCTGATCGCAAATTAGCGGTGGATAACGTGAACAATACTACGGGATTACCGCCTGCGGATGGGTTAGTAGATTTTTATACTGCGGATGTGGTGAGTACTACAGACTACTATGCCTTCGGTTCAAGCATGCCCGGACGAAACTTCACTTCAAACAGTTACAGGTATGGCTTTAATGGAAAAGAGAAAGATGATGAGATGAAGGGCAGTGGGAATAGCTATGATTTTGGAGCAAGGATTTATGACCCAAGAATAGGGCGTTGGTTGGCTTGTGACCCTCTTTCAAAAAAATATCCTGATTTAAGCCCTTATCTGTTTACGGAAAATTGCCCCATTTGGAAAGTTGATAAAGGTGGAGATTCTACTGTGTACTATACAGAAGCAGGTTTATTTCTTTTTGGTTCAAATGATAATCTTTCCAATGCCTTAGTTGTAATTCCTGATAATAATCTTATCGAATTTCAAAATCACATTACTTTAAGTAAGGTACTTGGGACACAAGATGCTGTCCCCTCAAATCTCGTGGGAAGAAGCAAAGGAACAACCTATCCAATTAAATCGTTCAGAGATTTTTACAGTAAATTTCACGGGAAAGCTGCCAAAGAAGATGCACAAAAATATACTGAAGCGGGTAGTGCATTGGAGGCAAAAGGGAATGTGTTAAATCTAAAAGGACCTGTTGCACACGCAAATCCCAAAAACGTAATGAAAACACAACAACAGCAAGTGGAAGCTGGCGACAATCCTCGAATACACACACATCCAGATGCAGTACCTGGTTCGGGTTTTAATCCAGATAAAGGGCCAAGTGGTACAGATAAGAAAAATGCACCGGGCCCGGATGAATCATTTATGAATGTCATGGTAAGACCAGATAATGTGTTTATTTATAACACGAGAATTACTCTCTTAATTAAACCTGATATTTTTAAAAACCCTCCTGCAAATTTAACACCTGCTGGACAGGCGCAGCCTACACAACCAGCTGAAAAACCAGCTTCTAAAACTATACCAGTTCCAGCAAATCAGAAATTTTGAATTTGCAATTGAATATGGCTTTGTTGCACGAATAAGTAACACAAAGATGTGAAAAAAAAGAGAGCATGGTAAGTAAAACCAAAAAGAAAGCGAGGGATTTTTGTTTATGCCTAAACAAAAGAAATCACCCCGCAATCCGTCCCGCAAGTCGGGACGCTACAAAGTTACAAATTGGAAAGA
>Ga0163147_10007519_pt1 | contig 12335 bp, 7 predicted proteins | sample OliLakLV19MP6G1_FD_148597 | JGI IMG/M metagenome (GOLD analysis project Ga0163147, IMG submission 148597) | Freshwater microbial mat bacterial communities from Lake Vanda, McMurdo Dry Valleys, Antarctica- Oligotrophic Lake LV.19.MP6.G1 | ecosystem: Environmental > Aquatic > Freshwater > Lake >...
GAGTCATTCGGGCACGCGTCGCAGGCATTGCCCGCTGAGTCACCGTCTGCGTTCGCCTGGTCAGCGTTCGCCACCGTCGGGCAGTTGTCTACGTCACCGCAGACCCCGTCCGTGTCAGCGTCGTTCGCAGAGTCATTCGGGCACGCGTCGCAGGCATTGCCCGCCGTGTCACCGTCTGCGTTCGCCTGGTCAGCGTTCGCCACCGTCGGGCAGTTGTCTACACCGCCGCAAACGCCGTCGCCATCGGCGTCATTGCTGGTATCCGTAACGCAGACGTCGCAGGCGTTTCCGAAGGAATCACCGTCCGTGTTCGCCTGATCAGCGTTCGCCACCGTCGGGCAGTTGTCCACGTTACCGCAGACTCCGTCCGTATCAGCGTCATTTGCCGAGTCGTTCGGGCACGCGTCGCAGACATCTCCAAACGAGTCACCGTCACTGTTCTCCTGAGAGAAGTTGGCAACATTCGGGCAGTTGTCGTTCGCATCGCAACGGCCGTCACCGTCCGTATCAACTGCGAAGGCATCGTTCGGGCAGGGATCGCAAACATCCCCCAGGCCATCGTTGTCGGCGTCGAGCTGATCAGAGTTATTGCGAGTCGGACAGTTGTCCAGATTACCGCAGACCCCATCACCGTCCGCATCATTGTTCGCGTCGTTCGGGCAGGCATCGCAGGCATCCCCTAGAGTGTCACCATCCGAGTTTGCCTGGTCGCCGTTCGGTACCGTGGGACAGTTGTCAGAGCCGCAGACCCCGTCCCCGTCGCCATCCGGGCTCGCGTCTGTCGGGCACACATCGCAGGCATCACCGAAGGCATCGCCATCGGCGTTCGCCTGGTCTGCGTTCGCGATCGTCTCGCAGTTATCCACGTCGCCGCACCGACCGTCGCCATCCACGTCATTGTCGGGATCGAAGTCACACAGCTCGCACGCATCCCCCAGTCCATCGCCGTCCGAATCGAGCTGAGTAGGATTGGAGATCGAGGGACAGTTGTCTACGTTGCCGCAGATGGTATCCCCGTCGAAATCGTTGTCAGGATCAGCCGGGCAGCTTTCGCAGGCATTACCGACACCATCACCGTCGGTATCGAGTTGATCTGGATTGGAGAGGAACGGACAGTTGTCCAGGTCGGCGCAGTGACCATCCTGATCACCATCATTGTCTCCGTCCAGCGGGCAATCATCGCATTCGTCGCCCTCGAGGTCCCCATCGGAATCCGCCTGAGCCACGTTGTTCTCGAGCGGGCAGTTGTCCACATCTCCGCAGACACCGTCCGCATCGAAGTCATTATCAGGATCGAAGGGACAGTCATCGCAGACATCGCCGATGTCGTCGTTGTCGCCATCTGCCTGGTCGGGATTGTACACGGTCGGGCAGTTGTCGTACGGATCACAGAGGCTGATGTAATCCGGGCTATCCAAATCCGTGTCCGTACAGGGTGTACAATCCGACAGACAGCCGTCCGATTCAATGGTATTGCCGTCGTCGCAGAGCTCAGGCATCGTAGCAATGCCGTTGCCGCAGCGGGTGGTCGTACAGTTGTTGTCGCACCCATCACCATTTACGGTGTTGGCGTCGTCACACTCCTCAGCGGCAGTGACGATCCCGTTACCGCATGCCGTGAGTGTGCAGTCCGAATCACAACCATCGCCATTGGTCAGGTTACCGTCGTCACAGGCTTCTCCCGGCGAAATTTCACCATCGCCGCACTCAACCGCATCGCCGCCGATGCCGTTAAATGCGAAGATGAAGGTATTGGGAGACCCCAGATCCGGACCACCCACCACATTCGGCTGGCCGAGAGAGTAGGCCTCCGCGCTTACCGCCGAGATTGCTCCAACGGCGGCCGACTCAGTCCCTGTAGCCCCGTAGAAGGTACGGAATACACGCGATTCATTCGGCATAAGCAGACCGAAGTTGAAGTCGAACATCGCCCCGTGATCGGACGGGCCAACGTCGGTCACCGGTCCGGGCTGGAAGCTCGTGAACGAGAACGGATTTGCGCTGTTGAAGCCGTTGGTATCCGTGCGGAAAAGGTCCGTCGACGTGCCTTCATAGATTGTGACCCATTCATTGAACGGGGTCGGGTAGATGTCCCAGTCCATCACCCGGCGGTAGAGCGCTTCCACTGGAAGACTGCTCACGTTCTTGATCGTGACTTCGACTTCGTAGAGGTTCGGAGTGTCGGTCGACGGACGATAGTCGTGGGTTACCTCGAACGTGCCGCCGATGTTAACCCGTGAGTTCGCCGTGGTAGCAGTAGATGTGAAGCTTTGGACCGTGGTGTTGACCACGCCGTCGATGCTCACGTTGGAATAGCCGGCCACGCCACTGTCTTGATCAGCGACGCCCCACCCTTCGCACTGACACCCGGGCTCAGTCGAAGCACCGCCAGTCGCCCCATAGCGAAGGCCCATGAAGCCGATTCCAAGCGGATCTCCCGCGTACGGCACGTTCAGATGGCCCTGACAGTTTACACCGAGCGATACCGTGCCATTGCTGATGATCGCGCCGTTGTCACAGGTATCACAGATGTCCCCCTCACCATCGCCATTGCTGTCGGTCTGATCGGGATTGGGAATAAGCGGACAGTTGTCGCAGGCGTCACCCCGTCCGTCAGCGTCAGTATCCGCCTGCGCAGGATCCGGCTCCGACGGACAGATGTCGTTCCCGTCGCAGTAGCCATCGAGGTCGCTGTCATACGCGCCTGTACCATTGCAGGTGTCGCAGGCGTCGCCAACTCCGTCACCATCCGTATCCAGCTGGCTGGTGTTTGCCTGGAAGAGACAGTTGTCGATTTCGTCGCAAACGCCGTCCGAGTCCGAGTCTCCCCCCGGAGAGTAGGGACAGGCGTCCTCTCCGTCGCACAGCCCGTCCGAATCGGAGTCGGCCTCGCCCGCGCCTATGCACGAATCACAGGCATTTCCAAATCCGTCACCGTCGCTGTCAACCTGGTCACTGTTTGGCAGGTAGGGACAGTTGTCCGTTTCATCGCAAGCAAGATCCCCATCCTGATCAGAGCAGCCGCAGTTGTCGCATCCGTCGCCGTTGGTGTTGTTGCCGTCATCGCAGGTCTCACCTGCGGTCACGATGCCGTTGCCGCAGAGCGTCGGCGTGCAGTTTGAGTCGCAGCCGTCGCCGTTGGAGAGATCACCATCGTCGCAGATCTCGCCCGAGCTCACAACACCGTTGCCGCATCCGGTCGGCTTGCAGTTCGAGTCGCAACCGTCGCCATCGACCAGATTGCCATCGTCGCAATCTTCGCCCGGTGTGATGGTGCCATCGCCGCAGACCACCGGATCGCCACCAACTCCAGAGAACGCAAAGATGAAGGTGTTGGGAATACCCAGATCCGGACCACCCGCGACATTGGGTTGACCAAACGAATATGCTTCCGCGCCCACCACCGCGAGGGCACTGTTTGCATCTGCTTCAGAACCGGCCGCACCGTAGTAGGTGAAGAAGGTCTGAGCCTCACCCGGTGCGAGGGTGCCAAAATCGAAGTCGAAGAGTGCACCGTGATCGTTCGGACCGGCGTCGGTCACCGGACCAGGCTCAAAGCTGGAGAAATCGAACGGATCTCCACTATTGAAGCCGTTGGTATCCGTCCGGAAGAGATTGTCGGTGTACCCGAGAAAGCCGTTATAGATGGTGACATACTCGTTGAATGGAGTGGGATAGATGTCCCAGTCCATCACACGACGGTAGAGCGCCTGAACGTTACTCGAGCTGATGTTCTGAACGGTGACCACCACCTCGAACAGGTACGGAGTGAGCGGAGAAGGATGGTAGTCGTGTGTCACGATGAAGGTGGTGCCCACACGAACCGTGGACACCGCAGTATCGCCCGTTGAGCTGAAGCCTACAATCTGAAGGTTGTGAGCGCCGCCGTAGTCTTCGTTTGCATCGCCGGAAATGCCGGTCAATGCATCGCCAACGCCCCAGCCTTCGCACTGACAGCCAGGCTCCGTGGAGGCAGCCCCCGTGGGTATGTAGCGCAAACCCATCCAGCCGATGCCCAGCGGATCATCGTTGTAAGGCACATTGAGGTGGCCTTCACATTGAACGCCCAGCTCAATGGTCCCGTTCGAGATGATAACGCCCTCACCGATGCATTGATCACAGATGTCGCCCAGTCCATCGCCGTCGGCGTCAATCTGATCAGCATTGGCATCGTATGGACAGTTGTCGCACTCATCTCCAGCGCCATCCCCGTCGCCGTCCAGGGCCTGGTCCGGGTTGTAAACGTCTGGACAGTTGTCGATGTCTCCACAGATGCCATCGCCATCGAAATCACCATTAATACAATCGTCGCAGACATCTCCAAACCCGTCACCATCTGTATCACTCTGGTCAGGATCCGTGGTCGTCAAGCAATTGTCACAGCTGTCCCCGACGAAATCCCCGTCACCGTCGAACTGGTCCGGATTGTAATTATTGGAGCAGTTGTCTTCACAGAGCGCACCGAGACCCTCGGAGAAACCGTCGCCGTCGGAATCGCCACCCGCCGAGACTGAGCTCGGATATCCGTAAGTATAAGAATCGCAGACTCCCTGAATCTCACAGTTGCCGCTCGGATCATAAAGGCACTGCGAAAAATCCGGACCAGAGAGCTGGTCGACCTCAACCTTGATGGAACCAAGCAGAAGGCTCCCACCGTTGATGATGTTAACACCGAAGCTCTCGCAGCTTCCGTTGAGAAGTGCGACCGTCGCAGCGTCGTCAATAACCTCTACTTGCGGAGTGCTGTTGCAGTAACAATTGATCGTCGCGTCCACCGTCCGAGCGACGGTGCCGTTGATCACCAACTCGTATGAGGCAGATCCGCAGTCGGCCTCAATGATTTCAAACACCACCGCAGCGCTGCCCTCGCACGCATCACCCGCGCCCATGCCGTCATAGAATCCATCTACGTCGGCCTGGTCCGGATTAAACGTGGAAGGACAGTTGTCGAACAGATCGTCGACACTGTCCCCATCGCTGTCGGCTGCATAGGCAGTCCCAGAACAGCTTAGAGCGACGAGCAGACCCGCCAGGATGGGCGGTCTGAAGACACGTAGCTTCATACTTCCTCCAAATCACGCCAGAGCTTTCTGAGTTTCGGGAGTAAACTGGTACAGGTGTATGAGAAGACCGCGGCAGGGCGCCGGTCGAGAATTGCTCAATACTTCAGCGGATTATATCATACAATGGCGCAGCACTACCCCCTCAGGGCGGGGAGTCGTAGCGAAATGCACGGCTCTTATCGTTAAAGGAGGGAATTCGCTCCTGCCCATTATACAGGTCATAATTCCGCGTTCGTGTCAAGTTGAAGTTGTATAGCCAGGACGGAATCCGTTTGCCAGAATCGGATTACCGATCCCCTTTTATCCATATGAAGATATGATACTTCTTAAGAACACTTTTTTCCTCTTCTCGAGCCCAAAAATCATGCCTCCGCCACTGATTAGCGCTTGACAATTCTGGGGACGTCGAGGTTTAATACGTCATTCACGCATTTTTCGCCACGCTGATGAAGGTCGCCGGACCAACTCACAGGAGGTATTCTCATGAAAGTGTCCTGGATTGTTGCGGTTTCTCTGCTGGTGGCTGCGGCCGCCGGTGGAAACATGGATCTGGCCTCTGCTGCCAACGGTCCTTCAGCCCCGCTCAATGTCGGCGAGCGGAACTACACCACCACGGCGAGCGGGCTGAAGTATGCCTCGACCCGTATAGGTACTGGCGCAGCGGCCAAAGCGGGTCAGAAAGTATCGGTTCATTACACGGGCTGGCTGAAGAACGGGGGCAAGAAGTTCGACAGCAGCCACGATCGGAACCGCCCCTTCGAGTTCGTTCTGGGCCAGGGAAAAGTCATCAAGGGCTGGGATGAAGGTGTCAAGGGCATGAAGGTCGGAGAGACCCGTCAGCTGGTCATCCCCCCCGAGCTCGCCTATGGCGCGCGGGGTACCGGCGCTGACATCCCCCCGAACGCCCCCCTCATCTTTGTGGTCGAGCTGCTCGAGGCCAAGTGATCCGACCTTGAGCCGTGCTCGTCATTACGGCCCGTGGATCTCATTTGATTGAGTCACGTGGTCGGCATCATAGGGCTTGCTTGCTCGCCCTTCAGTACCGCCGCTCATGATTTCCCGTCTCGATCTATATCGTCTCACCGCGCTCAACTTTGCCATGGAGAACATCGGTTCCGGTGTGATATGTTGATTTCGGCACGACGCGCAGGGATTCATATGGTCCCGTTGCCCGCTCCTCCCCTCGTCATCGATGCCTGCCTGCTCGTGGCGAGCAAGCTCGGCCCTCCAGACCTGGTGCTGCCCTGTGAACGGTCGCCTTCCATTGCGCGTGCTGCTCGAGCTGTGCCTCGTCACGTGGCTCCTGTTCTGGTTAAAGCGCCATCACTTCACCACCTTCGACTTTTTCGGCTACGGACCACTCTATTCCGACGAACGGCTTCTGCCGCTGCTTGTGGCCTGGCTGCTTACCGCGCTGAGCATCTGGTGGCTTCCCCCCTCAAGGCGGCCGACGCTGACGCTCGTGGGGGGCCTCGTCACCGGCCTCATGGCGTATCCACTGCTCATGCCAGCCATTCTCGCTCTCACCTGGGGGGGGCATGCGCTCCTTCATGCCGCGAGATTCACGACCCTTCAAAAGCTGACGCTTCTTACCGCGCTGCACGCGGCACTGGGCGCGGCCGCCTGGGAATGGCTCGAGCTTCGTACGCTGGCCCTCGTTTTTGTCAGCCTCACTTTTTTCCGCACGCTCAGGTACTGGCACGAGCTCGCGCGACGTCGGTATCCTCCCATACCGATTGGCGATTTTCTCAGGTATCAGCTGCCCGCAGCCTCGTTTGTCATTCATCCCTACCTGGTAGTCATCCCGCCCTTCAGCCTCATTCCGCCCTCTCGAGACCGCCTCGAGATGCACCGCGAAGGGCTTTCGCACGTCTGGTTCGGCCTCCTGACCCTCATGGCCTCGTATGCGCTCATCGCGGGCCTCCGTTTCGTTTTTCCGGTCACCCCCACCGATCCCCTGCGCTGGCACCTGTGGGCCATGGTCGACCTGCTCTACATTCTGACCTATGCAGCTGCCAATGCGGGCTTTCTGGTCGGACTCATGCTCCTCCAGGGCATGGACGTCAAGCCTGCCTTCAACCATCCCTGGTTCGCGGCCAATCTGTTCGAATACTGGAACCGGTTCATCATTCATTTTAAGGATCTACAGGTGGCGCTCTTCTATTTTCCTACCGTACTGTCGCTCCGACGCCGGCGCCGGGAGATCGCAGTGCTGGCAGGGGTCGCCGTCACCTTCGTGTTTGGCAACAACCTGGTCCATCTGATGGGTCGCTATCTGTACAGCGAGGACCTCATGACCCGGTTTCCCCATGCCGTGCTGCAGAACCTTGCCTTGACCGGTGTGATGAGCGCTGCATTTCTCTGGGAGGAGTACAAGGCGCGGCGCAAAACGGCCGGACGCCCCCTTCGGATGCCACTCAAGGGCCTGCCAGCCCGCATGATCGGGATTTACTTTACGCTGGCGGTGACCAGCTGGATATGGCATCTGTAGATCATCAACCTGTTGGCATTTCAGCACGATTCGGAGCAGGAGCGAACATGGCGCAGGTGGAAGAGCCGCGACTTGAGGATCAAATCAGAGGATTCATCGTGAGCAGTCTCGAACGACCGATCTCCATTTCGGACGGTGATCGACTCATCGATCGCGGTTACGTCCCTTCGATGCAGCTCATCTCTCTGGTCGGTTTCCTTGAGGATCATTTCGGCGTGGAGGTCGAGCCATTCGACGTGACACCCGAGACATTTGAATCAATTGCGACCATCGCGGCCTACATCCGCGACCGACAGAGTCCCCGGTAGTGGGCGCCGATGATTCGGATCTGCGGCTCGAGGGGCTCACCGACTGGGCACGCCTGTTCGGCACGGAGTTCATCTCTCGAGATCGATGCTGGGAGACCTGTGGCGGCGGTTACTGTTGCAAGCCCTTCCGCATTCAGCAGCACTTCGCATTTCTTCGACGCGAAGGAGTCGAGCTCCCTTTACTGCCGGGTGAGTATCACTTCCTTCGACGCGGTGGCCTGCTCCAGACCGGATTCGAAGATGCCATGTCCCGCCATGAGATTCGGCTCCCAAACGGTCTGAGCTTTCCGATATACCGCACCGTTTGCCGCCTGGATGGCATCTGCTCCGATCATTCCCATCGCCCGATGGTATGTCGCATCTACCCGATGGCACCCGTTCCCGACCTGGATGGGCGCCTCGAGCGGCTGGAGCCGACAGCGCTGATCGATCTGCACTGGACCCGGCTTGTGCAAGGCAAGAATCCATGCACCATCACCACCCTGACCCCGGAGGAGATCGATCGGTATCATGAGCTCTCCGCTGAGCTGTTCCGGGACCCGGTGAACATCTTCTATCTGAAGGCTGCCTCCCTCTACAAGATGGCGATCCGTGAGGGGCTCGAGACACGGTACCCCCAGCTGCTCGAGCTGCCTGAGGCCGATTTTTTCCGGGCCTGGGAACGGCTGCTCGTCATGGGCAAACTGTATCGCACCCAGGACGTGCTCGCTCAGCTCGTGGATCTCTCCGATGCGCTGTCCGCCCGGTGGGGGGACGCCTTCTCGCTCGAGGGCCTATGAACCAGGTTGTTACACTAAAAAAGCCCGTGCCGCGTGAGCTGCTGGCCGAAGTCGAGGACAAGCTCCGGTTCGGCGCAGAGGGGCTTCAGGGCTTCCGGATCGATCCCTCCCGCCCGGATCGCCTCGAGCTGCAGATCGCACCAGAGGTCGATGCCCAGGAGGTGGTGCGCAAGGTGACACAGCTGATCGAAGGGATGACCGCCGGCTGGCGCCCTGTCGCACCCCGAATCCGCTACGATCAGCGACACATCTGCCCCCGCTACACCGGCAATGCCTGGCAGGAGCTGCTCGAGCGCGGCTGGGCCCAACCCCTGGCTCCCGGGCAGATCTCCATCACCGGGCCTGCGCTCGCCCTGCTAGAGTACTTCGACAGGCGCTTTGTCGCGCTGGCCGAGGAGCTGAGCGCACAGGAGGTGCGTTACCCGCAGATGATCGCCGTCGAGGCGCTCGAGCGATGCCAGTATTTCAGCTCATTTCCACACCACGTCACCTTTTGTAGTCACCTCAAGGAAGACCTTGACGTCCTCACAGGGTTCGCCAAAGCCCGCCACCTGGAGGCGAACTACCCGTTTGAGCAGGGACTGCGCCCGCCAGGTTATGTGCTGAACCCCGCCATCTGCTTTCATGCCTACCACAGCGTCTCCGGCCAGCATCTCTCAGGCCCGCGGGTCCTGACGACTGCGGGCCGCTGTTTTCGTTACGAGTCGACGGCGATGACCAGCCTCGAGCGGCTGTGGGATTTCACCATGCGGGAGATCATCTTCCTGGGACCGGCGACCTGGGTACGGGCTCAGCGCGAACGTACCCTCGAGGCGCTCATCGGCCTGGTTCAGGAGCTCGAGCTGCAGGCCTGGATCGAGAGCGCCAGCGACGCATTCTTCGTGACCAACTTCGTGGCGAAGAAGTACCATCAGCTGCTCACCGACGCAAAGCTCGAGCTGCGCCTCACCCTGCCCTTTGTCGAGGGCGCCGTGGCCGTTGCTTCGTTCAACTACCATGAGGACTTCTTCGGCCGGGCGTATGATGTCCGGGTGGACGAAGGCCCCCTCCATACCGGTTGCACTGCCTTCGGGCTCGAGCGATGGGTCTATGCCTTCCTCTGTCAATATGGACTGGATCAAACGGTCTGGCCGGCATCCGTGCGGAACGGCTGTGGGTATTCAGGCGCGTAATGGCAGTGTGGCAGCGGAATCGCAGGCGTAACGTAGCTCCGGAGTGGTTGGCCTGAGGGAGCTCAGTAGAAGTCGCGCACGATCTCAACGATGCTCTTGAGCAGATCCGGATCGTCGGTGAGTGGGCTGGCCAGGGCGACCTTGCAAGCGGATTGAGGCGGAATACCACCTGCGATGAGCTTACCGGCATAGATGAGCAGACGGGTGCTGACCCCTTCTTCCAGGCCGTGGGTGGTGAGGTTCCGGATGCGGGCCCCGATCTTCACCAGACGGGCCGCATGCTCCGGCTCCAATCCTGCCTCACGCCCGACCACCTCGCGCTCGAGCTCCTCGGGCGGATAATTGAAGCTCAACGCCAGAAAACGTTGGCGGGTGCTCTGCTTGAGCTCCTTGAGCACGCTCTGGTAGCCCGGGTTGTAGCTGATCACCAGCATGAACTCTGGCGCCGCCTTGAGCACGATCCCCTGTTTCTCGATCGGGAGGATGCGCCGATCGTCTGTCAGGGGATGGATGACCACCACCGTGTCCTTTCGTGCCTCTACCACCTCATCAAGATAGCAGATGGCCCCCTGTTTGACCGCCGTGGTGAGGGGACCATCCACCCACACGGTCTGGTCGTCCTTGAACAGGTAACGGCCCACGAGGTCACTGGCGGTGAGGTCCTCATGGCACGCCACGGTGATGAGCGGCCGTTGGAGCTGGTGCGCCATATGCTCGACGAAGCGGGTCTTTCCGCATCCCGTCGGGCCTTTGAGCAGAACCGGGATCCGGGCGTGGAAAGCCTTCTCAAACAGCCCAACCTCACCACCGACAGGCAGATAAAATGGCTCATGGACCCGATGGGACGTCATGGAAGCAGGGGTGTCTTTCATGGTCTCCTGAAACATGGGTACAAAGGGTTGCTGACGGAGTCACTGCTTCTCTCTAATTCGAGTCCCGACGCATGTCAAGCGGTTACCCCTCAACCCCTCCTTGGAAAGTGTGATTCTTTTTGCAACAATTCTTGCGGATGCGTGTTCTAATCGGTACTTGATGAAGAGTTCATGGAGGAATAGATGGCTATCAGGCATCAGATCGACATTTACTGCTGTGGCTGTGAAACATGCCGCAGTGCGATACAGAAGGTCGTTGAACGGATGGATACCGGTCGGGACGAGCTGCGGGTGTTCGCCTATGAAGAAGATAGGGACGCGCTCATCCGCATGCAGGATTACTTCCATGTTCAGGAAGGGCCGCTCATCGTCATCGACCCGGAGAAAAAGCGCCCGGTGACCATCCACAGCAGGGACATGGAAGTTCTCGCGCGCTCGTTGGACAAGGCGGGCATCTGCCGCCGGACCGGCGAGCCTGCCCGGGTGGCTGGCGCCGCGTAATTCCTCGATCCAGGGCGTTCAGCCCGCCTTTCTTTCGCATCATAGGTATGTCATGCAGCGTCCAAGAGCCTTCCTGGGCAGCGCGTCGCTTCTTTGGCTGTTTCTCTTGCTCCCGTCGCCCCTTGCTGCCACTTCTTCTGGTGGCCGCTCGGATCTCGAGGCGCTCACGCCGGCAGCGACGCTCGAGGGGTTCCGGGTCGAGGCGCTCTACACCGGGGATGAAAGTCAGGTGATGGGAGGCCGGTTCGTTCACCTTCGAAGCGGCTTCACCTTCGATCTGCTCCAGATCGAATCGGTCCCGCAGGCGTTCATGTGGGTCAACTCCTTCCCGGACTCCAACCGGGGCGAGCCCCACACCCAGGAGCATCTGCTGCTCGGGAAGGGAAACAAGGGCCGGAACTCCGCGAGCCTGGAGAACCTTTCGCTGGGTTCCTCGAGCGCCTTCACCATGCAGTGGCGCACATGTTATCACTTCAACACCGCCGGTGGGCCCGAGGTATTTTTCGAGCTGCTCGAGTCACGCATGGACTCGCTTCTACACCCGGACTACACCGACGAAGAGATCCGCCGAGAAGTGCGACACTTCGGCGTCGTCGAGGAGCCCGGCAACGGAGGCCTGCGGTTTGAGGAAAAAGGCACGGTCTATAACGAGATGGTGAGCACCTCCGAGCGCCCCTGGAGCCGCCTGTACCGGGCGCTCGGCGCCTCGGTATACGGCCCGGAACATCCGCTTTCTTTCAACTCGGGCGGCGAGCCGTCGGCCATCCGGGAGATGAAGCCCGAGCACATTCGAGACTTCCATCGGGCGCATTACCAGCTTGGAAACATGGGCATGGTGGCCTCCTTCCCAAAGCAGATGCCCCCGCGATCGGTGTTGAAGCGTGTCAACGGGCTGCTCGAGCGGATGCAGCCGGTCCCTCCCTCGAGTCCCGGACCGTTCTTCACAGAGGCAAACCTCCCCGCGTTTAAGCCCGCAGCCGAAGGCGAGCTTCAGTGGATCGATTACCCCCATGAAAATGCGCAGCAGCCGGGTCCCCTCATGCTGACGTGGGGGGCCATGGCGCCGATGGCCCTCCAGGATCAGCTTCTGCTCCAGCTGTTTCTGCAGAACCTGGCAGGAGATCCGGGCACCAACCTGTACAAGCGGTT
>Ga0163147_10007523_pt1 | contig 12326 bp, 9 predicted proteins | sample OliLakLV19MP6G1_FD_148597 | JGI IMG/M metagenome (GOLD analysis project Ga0163147, IMG submission 148597) | Freshwater microbial mat bacterial communities from Lake Vanda, McMurdo Dry Valleys, Antarctica- Oligotrophic Lake LV.19.MP6.G1 | ecosystem: Environmental > Aquatic > Freshwater > Lake >...
CCGGAAATGTTTTAATAAGGCGGTAGTAAGATAATGGATTGGTTGAAGCAATAACCCGTGCGTCGCCGCTAATAATTTTCTCGTAAAGCAATGAGGCGAGTTCAGAGATTTTAATCACGTTTTCGATGTTCTCTAGAAACAGAATAGATTTTAAGGTATGCGCCTCGGTGAGAATCTTTTGAAAAGCAGTAAGATTGAACAATGAAAGTGGATTTTTGGGCTCCACGATCTTTAGCGCAGAACTGCCTTGGTCCAAATAAGTGCGGGAGGCTGATACAACAATCTTTGGATCCAACCCTGGAGGGATAATTAGCAAGGGAAGACAAGCAGGCGCACGCTGGAAGTATCGAGACAACTGCTGGGCTTGTGGGCCATAAAATGACGACAAAACCGCGTCCACTTCACGGGACAATTCGCTCGTGTGTTTAACGGACGTTGCGGTCGAACGCGGCATTGTCCCTGAATGTAGTGAGTTTTATTAAATGATAAAGGACGAACAATTTAACTTTGAAACACCCCTTGACTCATTCACAAAGAGGCACCTCTTCTGATTTTATAGCCTCAGACGTTCCGGTCTGGGTTTGAAAACTGGGAACACAGACAGGAGTGTCTGTGCTACGCTGGGCTAAGGCAGCCGATTCTCTTGGGCGGTCAACTGCTCCAACAATCTTTCCATCTTGTTGATCCGTGACTGAATGTCGGGAAGCCGATGCAGACAGGCTTCAATTTGGAGCCATTCGCGAATAGGCTTTGCATGAATGCCCATAAATGTTTGGCCTGCCGGAATATCTTTTGCCACACCCGATTGGGCCGTAACGATTGCCTTGTCCCCCACTTCAAGATGCCCCGCAAGTCCCGCTTGCCCAGCAAGAATCACGTTTTCCCCAATGATCGTACTTCCAGCAATTCCTACCTGCGCCACAATAATCGCATTTTTCTTGATCACCACGTTGTGAGCCACCTGTACAAGGTTATCAATCTTTACCCCTGACTGAATCCATGTCCGACCAAATCGTGCGCGATCAATGGCGGTGTTCGCTCCCACTTCGACATCATCATCAATTTGGACAATCCCCACCTGCGCAATTTTTATGGGCGTCGCACTTTCTAAGTCAAATCCAAACCCGTCTGAACCTATCACAGCGCCGCAATGAAGAATCACTCGATTCCCAATCAAAGTCCTCTCACGAACGCTGACGTTAGGATAAATAAAGCAGTCCTGTCCGATCGTCGCTTCAATTCCTATATAAGAATTCGCTCCAACAAATGTGTTATCACCTATGACGGCTCCCTGATCAACCATGACGTGAGGTTGTAAGCTGACGTTCCGTCCAATTTTGGCCGTAGGGTGAATGACAGCCGAGGGATGAATCCCTTTTTCGTAAATGACAGGGGGCAAGGCAAACAGGTTCACCACCTGCGCAAATGACAAAGAAGAATTTTCAACCCGAATGAAAGTTACTCCGGTTTGAGGAGGCTCTTCAAAGGTTGTCGCCACAATGATGACTCGCGCCTTTGATATTTTAACGTGAGGTCGGTACTTTTTGTTAGCGAGAAAGGAAACTTCGCCTGCCACAGCTTCTTTAAGGCTCGCCACGCCGGTGAGAAGCTCAGACGGTGCTGGTCCTTCAACCGTTCCACCGGTTACGGCAAGAATCTCAGAAAAAGACTTTTCCGGCACAACCCAGGTTACTTAGGTTTAGCGCCGGTTTCGGCGGGCTTGGACGCGTTTAATGTCTTAATGATAGCATCAGTGATATCAAGGTTGTCCTGCATGAAAGGCACTGCAGGCGCTCCAATAGCTGTGACGCCTGAACGATCTACGATCATGGTGTACCCCTCGGCTTTACCCTTCTCGGCAATAACCTTTTTGATGTCTTCAAGAAGGCTTGTTAAAATGCGCTTTTCAGAATCAGCCAACTGCACTTTGCGCGTGCGATCGAACTCGTCGAGTTCTTTTTGTTTCATCTGATATTCACTGAACTTAGTGCCAAAGGCTTTTTTCTTTTCGTCTTGGGTCTTTTTGTCGATGGCCTGGTTTTGCGCATCGTTTTGAAGTTTGTTTAATTCTTCAGTAATTTTTTTCAGCCCATCAATATACACCTTACGTTCGTTGGTGTAACTAGCCACGGAGTTTTTAAACTCTTTCTCCGCTTGTTCCTTTTTATAATAACTCTCGAAGATTTTTTTGATATCCACAGCCCCAACTTTAATTTCAGCAGCAGAAGCCGTGAAAAGGGACAACACAAGGCAAAGTAGAACAGCATGTATTTTCATAGTGAATTTGAATTAACTTTATTATTAGAATTGATATCCAACGTTGAAATGGAACTTTCCATTCGAACCGTTGTCGTCATCCGTAGCGAGCGGCACACCGTAATCAAGACGGATAGGACCGATCGGAAGATTTAAGCGTAAACCGACACCGACGTCAGAATTGTAGGAGCCATAGTTCCAATCGAAAGGCTTAGCTGACACAAACCCTGCATCGTAAAATACTGCCCCACGAACGCGATCAATAATTGGGAAAGTGTATTCAACCGTGCCGTTAAGGTATGTGCGACCACCAATGGGTTCCCCTTCGCTATCGCGAGGACCTACATCACGGTAATCAAATCCGCGCAACGAATTCGCGCCACCAAGGAAAAACCGGTCAAATATAGGAACCCGTTTTCCTTTGCCGTAAAAGTCGGTAATTCCAGTGGAGCCATGAATCAAAATAATATTATCTTTAAACACTTCAAAATATTGACTGCTTTCAAGTGTCGCTTTCCACGTGTGCGTGTCGCCCATCAACGGGCCGCCTGCGACTTCGCCGTACAACTCGGTTTTGTTACCTGAATGGGTCAGGAACACGTTATCGCGGGTATCACGCACGATACTTCCAAAGACTGAACTCTTCAGACGATCTCCTGCTTCCTCTTTGATCACGCTCGAGGCACTGTCGCTCACATTAAAGATGTCGATCTGCTCAAGTTTGTATCCCAATTCACCCCGGAAAAACTCGCCTAACCGCTTTTCAAACTTGGTCGAAAATCCCGCATTACTCTGGTCGTACTGTTTACTGAAATAAGTGGCTGTGCGATAGAATGCGTTAAATTGAAGCGCCAATTCTTTGTCTAAGAAATAAGGTTCGCGGAACGAAAGATCCACGTCCTGACGTTTGGCTCCGTACTGAATCCGCATACGGGCTTTTTGTCCCGCCCCTGTAAAGGCTGGAAAATTAAAGAGATCAAAGTTGCCTTGTGAAACTTCAACGAAACCAAGTATCGAATCAACCGAACTGAACCCCGCCCCGAATGTTAATGAACCGGTGCGTTGTTCTTCGACTTGAATGACAATGTTTTTGCGGTCCGGTACGTTAGTATCCTCGGGAGTGATTTCCACTTTGGAGAAATAACCCAAGTTTTTAAGACGATCGCGGCTGGCTTCAACTTTTACTGTATCGTAGATTTCACCAGGTTTGACTGCCAATTCACGACGGATAACTTTGTCTTTGGTACGATCGTTGCCCTGAACCTTGATCTTGTTCACATACGATTGAAGACCTTCTTGCATCTGATAAACGATGTCGATAGTCCCTGATTGAATATTGGGAGTGCGCACGGGGATGGCCCGGGTATCAATGTACCCCACAGTCCCGTAGGTATCTTCAATAGCCTTTTTATCTTCTTCAAGTCCTTTTGGGGAGAAGACTTTACCTTCTGTCATCAACAACTTCTTGCGAAGTTCTTCAGCTTTAAAAATGGAAGCGTTCTGGATAACGACAGATCCGACTTTGTATTGGATACCTTCGAACATATCCATAAATATTTCCACGCGATTCTTGTCTGTGTATTTGTATTCAACGTTCTTAATTTCGGCATCGATAAACCCTTCGTTCTGGGCATATTGAATCACCTTTTTAATATCGTCTTGAAATTGCTCTTCCTTAAGGCGCCCGGCTTGGGTGAAAAATGAAAAAATGTTATCCTTTTTGGTTTTCATCTGCTTCAAGAGTTTCTTTTCTTGAAGTACTTTTAACCCGCGAAAGTGAATGCCTTCAATTACGTACTTTCCACCTTCTGAAATGTTAAACGTTACCATGGAACGGCCGGTCTGATCGTTGGTGTCAATTTTGTAGTCGGCGCGGGCTTTTGGGAAACCCTTCTTCTGATAAAGCTCAACGATCGCGAGTCCATCGGCCGCAATTTGCTTTTCGTCCAGCGTGCTTCCCGGCGTCGTCTTAACGGCTTTACGAATCGCTTTTTCCGAGATAGCGGAGATTCCCTTGATCACTACTTCGCGAACAAGTGGTTTACCCTGAACGATAACGACAACTTTTACGCCATCACGTAGCGGTTCGTCGTAAATACGGAGATTAGTGAAAAACCCTGTCGCGTAAAGGTTTCGGACGTCATCCTCAACGGCTTCCTTCGAAAAGGGCTGGCCCACTGTGGTGCGCATATTTGAAAGAATAACTGTCTTGGACACGGTTTTTGGTCCGGCATATTCCACGGCAATTTCGCGGACCACTGGCCCAGAAAAATCCCGGGCTGCAGGCTTTGTTGTCGTTTGTTGTTGTGAATACGCACTGGGGCACAACGCCATAAGGACGACTGCCGAAAGTAATAAGCAAAATTTTTTCATGTACCGTAAATAATGGGGTTCCTGAATTTCTACTGTCTACACTGTAATAAGTCAACGCCTCATTTTTCAATGGGTTCACCTTATGTAAAGGTCTACTCCACCGAAGGTTCGCCTTAATTTCAGCGCTTTTCTAACTCTTCTCAGCCGGTTTTAACCTGAGGTCGGCCTCACTAAACCAAATGGTTGAATTTTCGTTCCGTGGACAACGGCAAGCGCACTCCAATGTCGCTCTTACCTGTTATTCACCTTTTGACCGGCGCGGCGCATCTCACCGTATCATGGTGTAAGAGTCAACGAGAAATAACCTTAAATTTGCACCCCGCAGGTTCAACGAGAAACGTGAACCGTTCACTCATGTGTCCTCATACGACTAGGGTGACTCTTCGCTATAATGAGTGACTTCCTCTGGAGCCAAGTTTTCGAACCGGGCAAATTGTTCAAGGAATGTGAGCGGAATTAACTTAGTTTCACCGTTCCTATGCTTGACGATATCAAGGAAGGCTTTCCCTCGCAAATCAGCTTTTTTATCCTCATCTGATTCATTTTTCTCGGGACGATTAATCAACCCCACGATATCGGCGTCCTGTTCGATCGCTCCAGATTCCCGCAAGTCGGCCATTTTAGGACGGTTGCCTTCGCGTTCTTCTACCTTACGATTGAGCTGTGCCAGTACGATGATAGGGATATCCAGCTCCTTCGCTAAGGCCTTTATCCCATTGGAAATTTCGCTAATTTCATTCTGCCTATTGTCTCGCGCTTTTGGAGAATTTGATTTGAGGAGCTGAAGGTAATCGATAATGAGAAGCTCAATTTTATATTGTTGATGCATCCTACGCGCGATGGACTGAATATCCGTAATCGAAAGTCCTCCGCTATCATCGATATACATGGGGGCCTTGCTCAGCTGGTATCCCGCTGTAGTCAGTTTTTCAAATTCTTCTTGGGGAACTAAACCTAGGCGCATATCCGAACTGCTGATCCGGGCAATGGAACAAATCAAGCGTTTTACCAATTCCGAAACCGACATTTCCAAGCTAAAGATCCCGACGGGCTTGTTTAAATAAACCGCGACGTGCTCAGCAATATTCATCGCGAGCGCGGTTTTCCCCATACCGGGGCGGGCTGCGAGAACAATCATGTTCGATTTGTGTAAGCCCGAAGTGAGCTCATCCAGTTTCTTAAACCCTGTCTCCAGCGCGATGGTTTTTCCTTTGTTTTCAAACATCGCCTCGAAATCTTCGATGGCTTTCATCACCGTTTCCTTGATGGGCTTCATCTTCGTTTTTACGGCGGCCTGATTGATCGATAGGACTTTCCTTTCAACTTCTCCTAGGAACTCCGTGATGTTATCAGGCGTTTCAAATGATCGTTGAACCATTTCCGTGCCTGCGGCGATCACCTGTCTGAGTAGATATTTTTCACGCACGATCTCTAGGTAATACTCAAGGTTCGCGGCGGTTGGAACAAACGAAACGACGTTGGTTAAGTACGAAGGACCTCCGATTCTTTCGATCAATCCTTTGTCCTTGAGTCGTTGACTTACCGTCAGAAAGTCGATGGGTAGGTTCACCATCTCAGCGAGAATTTCGTACAAAATCTGATGCCGGGGATCGTAAAAATAAGCACTTGTGACCCCTTTAGATTGGCAAATGGCAAGGCCCTCTTTGGATGAGAGCAGGATGGACCCAAGCACACTCATCTCTGCTTCGAGAGATTGCGGCGGAAGCCTGTCCGTGGAAACGGGATTCTGATCAAGATTCGCTTTTGAAAAGTCGGGTGGTCTGGGTGTAAATGTGGACTGTTGGGCCATGAAAACAATGTAATGGGTGAGCGTTGTGCCGCAACTTTAAGTTATTCATCTTATTGGGCGCGCGAAAACCCCACTTGCACGCACGATTCCATCCCTCTGTGCATTTATTCTCAGGTTATCCACATTTTTTCTAGGGCAAGCCGAAGTTCACCGGTGTGGTCATTATGTACGATGCTCGCAAATTTTCGCAACGAATCCCAGGGTTGCGAACCTACCCTAGGCTATCCAACCCCACACCTTGGATCTCGATTCCCCACCCCGACAGGGGTAGGCCGTTGACCGTTATAAAACTTTCATTCTGACAGCGTTTTAGGGGAAATTTCCGTATGTATACGCAAAAAATGGCCTTTGTTGGCTTCCAAAATGAGGGGCTGACACAAATTATCACCATGTTATTCACAATGGATATAAAGGTGAATGAACCGTTAACACCGAGGTCCCATTCCTTCACGAATTGCCCCTTAAACTACCCTAAAAAACCGGTGCGCCTTAGGGTCCGCAAACGTCTCGGAAAATTAAAGCGCCCGCACGACCGACTGAGGGCGCAGATAATCAAAATATGTTTCCGGTCCGAGCACACCCCCGCCACATCCGCTCAGGTTACATCCGCCATAGGGAATACCATGAGCAAATAGATTGTGGGCATTGATCCAACTGTTGCCAGAAACCAAGGCTTCACCGACCCTCTGTGCGCGCTGCAAGTCCTTTGTCCACACACTGTTAGCCAACCCGTAGGATGATGAGTTAACAGCAGCACTGGCCTCCATTTCGTCTTTGAATGGGATGAGGAAAGCCACCGGGCCAAAAATTTCTTCGCGCGCACAAATGTTATCTATTTTTCCGGATAACAAAGCTGGTTTTACAAAATGCCCGTTAGGGTACCCTGAGACATCGAAAGACCCCCCTTCAAGAAGGACTTTCGCCCCCTGTTCCACCCCTTTTTTGAGGTAATCCAACACTCGCAATTTTTGCTTTGAACTGACGAGAGGACCCATCTGGGTTTCGGGGTTTTGACCATGCCCGATTTTAACCGACTGCATGTAGGACCTCGACTTATCCACAAAGGCCTCCCACACTTTTTCATGGATCATCCACCGAGTTGCCGTGCAACACACCTGACCGGCGTTTAACGTGACTGCATCAACCAAAGCCTTGGCCGTTGCATCGATATTGACGTCCTCAAAAACAACTGCCGCGCCTTTACCCCCAAGCTCCAATTTACACGGGACAAGGTTCTTCCCACAGGAAGCCGCAATACGACGTCCCACTTCCGGAGACCCCGTAAAAGCCATTCTATTAATATCAGTGTGTTGAGCAAGGGACGCCCCCGCTGTCTGACCGAAACCTGTGACCACATTGATCACACCGGCAGGCACACCGGCTTGTTCGGCTAATCGCGCGAAGTAAAGAGACGAAAGGGGTGTATCCTCGGCAGGCTTAAGGACGACTGTGTTCCCAGCCGCGAGAGCAGGGGCAAGGTTCCAGCCAATGAGCAAAAAAGGGAAATTCCACGGAATAATAAAACCGCACACCCCGTATGGAGACCGCACCGTATGCGCTTCAAATCCCTTAACCGCAATGGGCTCTTTTCTATGGGACTGAACTGATAAATCAGCATAATACCGAAATGATTGAGCCACATTTGGAATGTCAAAGGCTCTTGCATGCGCCGCGGGTTTCCCCACATCCAACGATTCAATTTGCACCAATATTTCGAGGTTCTGATCAATTAAATCCGCCAGTTTGTTAAGGATCGCAGCCCGCTCCTGGGCCGACATGGTAGCCCAGCCACTGGATTTGAACGCATTCCGAGCTGCTTCCACGGCGAGGTTTATATCGGATGAGTCACCGGCACTGACCAGTGTAAGCACTTCCCCGGTCCCCGGATCGTGCGTCTCAAAAAAACCGCCTTTGATAGGGAGAACCCACTTACCTCCAATAAACATGTGTTGGGGTTCGTTACGAAAAAAATTTTCAACTTCAGGAAGGAACGAAATGGAACTCATAAAGAATTAAATGTACCTCAGGAAGGTAATTCAGTCATGGCCATTTAAAAGAATATATTGTTCTCAAATCCAAAAGCACTTTGGGCACGAAAACAAAGGGTCTTCACCTTCTACCCGAGCACATCGGCTTCTTCCATCGAAACAGGTTCTTCTGTTCCCTTCCGAGATACCTCGGGGACGTAAAAATACTTGGGCTCTGTCTTCTGCCGGTTCACGTGTGGCAATAGTTCTTTCCATGCGGCGACTAACCCATGGGGCGCCGCAGGTAAATCAAACTCAATGGCTTTGCGGAGTTTCGGCAGATTATAAAAGGGCACGGCCGGGTACATATGATGTTCAATATGATACTGCATGTTCCAATATAAAAAACCTATCGGTCGACTGCACGTATACGTCCGACAACACAACCTGAAATCGTTGCTGTTCGGCATTAATCCAGCGTGCTGTGGATACACACATAGTCCGGCTAACCAACCCCCGTAGAATGGAGCTAGGCTCACTAAGACCACCAATGGCCACTGGCCTGTCCCCACAAAGAGTGCCGCAAGTCCTATATGCCCCACCAATACAAACCGGGCCCAGTTCCGATGCTGCAACCTAGTTTCTGCTTTGGCTCCTCCTAGTATTTTCTTTTCCCAATCGCTTACATAAATCCCACGCGCGTGAGACCAAAACATTTTCCACACATTCCAAATGTTCACTGGATGCGGCACAACACTCCATAACCAAGATATAGGTTTAATATGGAACGGAAGCACCACTTCCCCATCGAGGTCCTCGTGAATCGTGACTTGATGGTGCCGAACATGGCTGGCCCGAAATCCGACCCAATTATGAAAACTCAAAAATGAATACACCTTGAGAAAGAACTCATTCCATTTTTTAGATTTAAAAACGGTCTTGTGCGACAACTCATGTATCGGGCCTGCCCCGCCAAAAAAAGCGTAAAACGTCCCGTGTACCAACAGGCACCCGAGAAAAACCGGCACACTCCATTGCCATGTCTTCATCGAAATTAACCCAGAGACCCAGTAGGCTAATGCTCCGGTAAATACGGAGAGTCCGAGTTGGAGGAGCACCTGTTTAAACCCTTGATAATTACTTTGCCTGATTAATTCGCTCATCACTTTGCGATCAATGGGAGAGCGATACCATTTAATTTCCTGTTCTTGAGCCATAATTTTTAATTAATCCGTGAATGTATGATACCACCTTTTTCAACGGTTAAAATGGTGGTAATTCGCTAAAACATGTATTTAAATTGCATTTATGACATCTCCACGCTTCGAAATTCTTGCTGCGGCTGAAGCCGTTTACACCCAAGGCGCTGTCCTTGGGCCTGCACATATCAACTGTTTCGAGTTCGTCTGGATCATCGAGGGTGATGTCATTTGGGAGTGTGATGGCGTCAAACATTCGGTTTCTCCGGGGACTGTGTTCCTCATGCATCCGGGGACTCGCCAAACTTTTTTTTGGGATCCCTCCAAACAAACACGCCATTTATATGTCATGTTTAATATTAAGAGTGGTGCGAAGGGTTATCGGTTTAAAAATATGCCCGCAATTTTGAACCCTTTAGAAAACGATGTGATTCGACCTTTGTTCCGCCATGTGATGTGGCTTGTGAACGAAAAACCGCCGGGATTTGAAGAGGTGCTGACCCGGGCCATCGACACCATGCTCAAGATGTATGAACATAGTCTTACCGAAACTAAACTGGAAATGCGCAGTGGTCTTCCTGAATCGGTCCTGCGTGCGCTTTGGTTCGCACGCTCTCGTAGAGCCAAAAAGATAACAGCCGTCCCAACGATCGCCGAACTCGCCAAGGCGGCTGGATTATCCCAAGCCCAACTTTATCGTCATTTCATAAAAACATTTGGAATAGGTCCGCACAGTGCTTTACGTCTTGAGCTCCTAGACGAAGCGGCATCACTGCTCGCACGCACTCAGCGACCCATTAAAGATATCGCGGCAGACTTGGGTTTCTTTGATCCTTACCACTTCTCCAAAAGCTTTAAAAAAATCTTCGGATCTTCCCCTCGCGCTTTCCGGGGTAACATCAATCAACCTGGTTTTAGTGTTCCACTTCCCGCTCTTCTTCGTCAACGCCATCTCGCTTCTGGCTCTTGGCTCAGGTAAATTAAAAATACCCAGCCAAGTTCAGAGTCGCCTTTTTTGGTGCCAGAAAGGCACCCGCTCGTATGGTCTCTTCCATAAACTTTATGACTTCTCGTTCTGCATTCTTTTCCCAGATACGTATGCGTTTTCCTTAATGTAAAATCGGTACAATGCGTGGGGCTCAACTGGTTTGTCGTATTTTAGACTGATAAGATTAATGCATTGCCCCCCAATGAGGACTGACCCAGTTGTTGCAATGGCCTTAATCCCGTCCTCAAAAAAATCAGGGGGCTGAGCTTTCACCAAAGAGCCTTTGGAAAAAAAGACTTCGGCTTTTGCTTTTTATCAACGGAAGTGATCCAAGCCTTTCTGGCTTGAGCTTTTAATTTGTCATCTGGGGTCACAAGGCCTTCCAAAGATTTTTTGCGAATCAATCATCGTTTATTCTGCGCTTTTTGGAAGTCCGTCATCGAAGCCATATACCAGAAATATACCAAATTTATGAGACTTAATCGAACAGAATATTATGATCAGATAAGTTTTACTGTAACGCAATCCAGCCCCCCTATTTTCGGTTACCTCAAATACCCTTTATTGAACCAAAAGCGCCGCGCCTTCTTCCTCAGCCCCGAATGGCTACGTCATCCAGCCCAGGGTTGCGAGCAGCGAGATACCCTAGGTTTCTGAAGGAATTTACAAGTTTCCAAACGAATTTTGAGAGGTGTCTTACGTCCTAATGATGGACTTGGAATGAGAAAATTAAAAGGTTGGTAGGATGATTGCTATATCAGAGGTATGCAATTTGAAAGGCACTTGATGGCGGCAGAAGGATACTTCGAGCTCGGTATGTTTATCGACGCGTGGAAGGAGCTCGATAAAATAACTTTGAACCTTAAAACGAACCTTCTTGTCATAAGCTTGAGAGTGGCGATTCTCATGCGCCTTAAGCGGTGGCAAGATGCCCTCGAGATTTTGGATCGCTTATCCCGTATCGTGCCCGGTCGCCCTGAGAATTATATTCAAGCGGCTGTGTGTTTGCATGAATTAAATCAAACTGTGGCAGCCAGAGAAAAACTTTTGTCCGGCCCTAAAGCTTTGGAAAGTTATGCCACCTACCATTATAATTTGGCCTGTTACGAAACGGTCATGGGCAACATAAATAACGGCAAAAAACACCTTCGCCGAGCCCTCGATCTTGATCAATCTTTCGCGTCGTACGCTGTCTTAGACCCGGAACTCAAACCGATCATTCAGTGCTGGAAAAAACCAAACGTGATCTAAATGTTTGCTTGAGATCAACACAGTCGGAGACCCAATAAGAGTTTGGTTTAGCTTTTGGGTCGCGTGTACCAGAGGTCGCAGTTTTCGCGTTTTTTGAGTGCTCCTGGAATCGCTAGCCGGAAAATATGGCGGATGGCTTGGCCGGTAGTATACCATTTGAGTTTACGCGCAGAGGTCACAATAGATTGACTCAGAACTCGCACCTTCATCCCATTTTTCCGTGCCCAACGTTTGGCTTTTTGTGAAAAAAAGATTTCCTCCCCTGCATACACGTCGAGATCAAATCCATTAATGGCCTGAAACACATCGGCGCGACAAAAAATATAAGATCCCGCCATGTAATTAAAGGATCGTGAGATTAAACTCCAAAATTCGACCAATGCGGCGCCGAAAAGATTAGCCTGTGGTTCGTCAAATTTGATAAGCGCGCCCCCCGCACATATTTTACCGGAGCGCATGGACACCAGTGTTTCCCTTAGAAC
>Ga0163147_10007526_pt1 | contig 12324 bp, 11 predicted proteins | sample OliLakLV19MP6G1_FD_148597 | JGI IMG/M metagenome (GOLD analysis project Ga0163147, IMG submission 148597) | Freshwater microbial mat bacterial communities from Lake Vanda, McMurdo Dry Valleys, Antarctica- Oligotrophic Lake LV.19.MP6.G1 | ecosystem: Environmental > Aquatic > Freshwater > Lake >...
AGTATGAACCCCTATATTAGCGCCGACATCAAAGACTACATCCCCTACATTTACTAACTTGCGAAACAGTTTCACCATAGGGTATTCAAAATAACCATCTAAGAACACGCACCACTCGATCCAAGACCGAGTATTCAGGGGAAGTACGAACTCCCCATCGTAACGGATCGTAACATTTTTAGGGTATTTCTCACGTAAATGACGAGGATACAGGAATCGATCAATGAAGGATTTTCCGATTCGAATTCCCAACGATCTTCTGGTCCACGCAACAGCACGGGTTAGCTCAAAACGCAGATTATCTTCTAGAGACATGATTACTACTGCGCCACCTTGACTAGGCAACTAAATGCGTTACTAAATGACCATTCCATAAAACAGCTATTTGCGGTGGCGTACACAAAGTGATTTATTCAGCGGTGTTCAATAGCTCTATTTGTTGTAGTACAGTAAAAAGGCGATCTACATATGCATTTTTACCGTTCAGTATACGACGCTTTCCTTCTACTTCCAACTGGGTTCGTATGCCCTCTTCTCGACACAACCAATAAGCTTTGTCAACCAAATTTTCAAGAGAATTAAAGTAGGTAGCAGACACTCCCTCTACTCCTAGGATATCTTGATGCTCTGCTGTGTCCTCGGTGAGCATGCACGCACCCATGGCGGGAGCCTCGAATGTACGCATTACGTGTCCATCGCGGTTAGCTTTACGAACTAAACACAACGTTATTTTCGCACCAGCAACTGCCCAACGAAGTGTTTGAGAATCTGCCATACCGCGTGACACAGAACGTGTTTGAGCATAACGATTCCAGAAACCACCATATAGATGGACTTTGAAACCTAAGTTGATGAGTTTCTCTATATACGGGATACGATCAGAATCTGCACCTCCATAGAACAGTATATCGCACTGGAAACGATCTTGGATTTCGGGTGGTGGCGCTTCTCTAAAGTGAAGTGCAGGATTATAGGCAAAAGGAAGATAAGAAACTTGACAGCCCAAATGCGCTAAATCGTTCAAGTTCCTTTTTCGAGGAGAGAAAATCTGTGAATAATATGGTAACGCCTCAAAAAACCATTTACTGTGGTGATTTGGATTCCAAGGGTCATCGGTGAGGAAATTAACACAGACAATCCCCATATCTCGCAATAATGATATGGTTTGGGCGTTTGGCGGTGTGATGCCTGTTACCAATACAACATCGGGTTTGAAAATAGAACAGTGCTCAAGTAGTTTTTGGCTAAATGTGTCGAGCAGGGTAGGGCGATGACTGCGAACACGCCAGTTGATTTGCCTCAATAGGCGTGGTGCTTTGTAAGCAGCACTCGCATCGAAAAGCTGCACCTCAATTCCAAGTTGAAGAGCGGCTTGGTAGAGGTGGGCGCCGACATGGAAAACAGCTCCGTATCCCACAATGAGCAGACGTTGTTTTCCTAAATTTAGCGTTGCAGTAGTTTGATCCATACATCTGCCTGTTGTCTTATGCTGAGGCTCGTTTGCGCTCGCTCATATGCCTTCTCGCGGACTCGGTCTAGTTCTTTTGCGGGCGTGTTCAGCAATTTCTCTAACATGGTTGCTAACTGGTTTACATCGCCTTCCGAGACAATAAATCCTGCGTCACCTATCAATTCGGGTATTGTGCCACTACTGCTACCAACCACAACTTTCCCACAAGCCATCGCTTCAGGGATGACTTTTCCATACTGTTCGACCCAGCGTTTTGTTGAAACTGAGGCAAGAACAACGATGTCTGCGGCATTCATATAGGTAGGCATTTCATCGTGATGTGCTTCAAAGAAGACGGTTCTTATTTTGATGCCATACTCATCGAGGAGTTGGTCGATCTGTTGCTCATAGGGTGAACGATAGTCAGAAAAAGAATCGATCAGAAACTGCCATTCGAGATGTTGGAGTTTTCCTAGCGCTTGTATGAGATTCTCAACACCCTTTTCGGGGACAAGTCGTCCAAAATAGGCGATAGTTGTTTTTGTCAGACCTAAACGGTTACGGGTAGTTTGAATACTGTCAGGCGATTGAATATTAAATAACAGAGGATCAAAGCCTAAAGGAATTTGTGTGACTTGTCCGTGATAGCCGAGGGCTTGAACAGCCTGCGTGCCTGCCTTTGAAATGCTGAAAATATGATTAATACGGTGCACATTGCGCCACGCGAACCACTGTGCAATTACGCCACCAACAGCAATGCGCAAATCACGCTCAAACAACGCCTTCCAAGCCTCTGCTATAAAGCGGCGCTGCATGTTCTCGATACTTACCAACCAAACATGAGTTGAGCGATTCACCGCTCCCAAAATATCGGATGTTAGCAGTGAAGCGATATCAGTTTCAGAAATGATGTGCGTAGGTTGAAATTCGCGGATCAGTTCTTTTAAACCTAGAACCCGTATTAAGCGACTGTGGGGTCCATGGCTAGTGAGAAAGCTAACGGGAAAAGGCTCTTGATCTATTGGATCGGGAGAACCGGGAATACTAGAGTGGAGAGGTACAACAAGGTGCAAACTTGTGTTGTCATCGATGAGCAACCTATAGACGCGACGATTCACTGATCGAAGACAAGAATGGGCAATCACCAACACACGGTTTTTCTTGGAGATGGAGTTCATTAGTTACCCGCCAATAGGCGAAAAATATTAAAGGCTTCAGTGCTGAATTGATCGCTAAGGTCATAAGACAGAAAAGAGCGAACGTGTTCGCTTTTGATCGAAAGCGGTTCAGGCGGGGGTGTAGTGTCATCTTGATTGACATGAATAGGTACATGTAAACCAGCGAACATCGTATACGCCGCTTGAACTTCATGAGCGATATCCAACATACTCCATGTGCGTTCCCGGCTGATATTGAGGGTCATATTTGTTGCCTGAGGAAGTTGCAGTAAGCCAAGGACTATTCGGGAGAGATCATCTTTCCACAAAAAATCACGCTGTGCTAAACCATTGGATTGAAGTTTTATCTCTTGAGAGGAGTATACAGAACGGGCGAGATCGTTGAGGATTAAGTGCCACTTTGATGAATCGGGATAGTAGGGTGATCCGTAGATATTGCTAAGGCGAAGGATACTATATTGTAATCCTTTGATAACCTGATATTTATGAATGTACTGTTCCGCAAAATAATGTGTCAAGGCATAATCACTGCGTGGGGCGGGGGAAGTGTTTTCGTCGATAATCCCCTGTAAACGACCATAAACATGAAAGGTCGAAAAGTAGATAAAGTGGGTTGTGAGAGGCAAATATTCTAAAAGATTACGTGTGCTCCACGCATTCGTTAAAAGCGCTTCATAGGCATAATGTTCGTTAGAACCTTCATTCAAACTGGCAAGATGCAATACTGCATCGAACTGACAACCCGCCAAAACACGTTGACAATCTACCTGATTGGTAAGATCACACTCTATAAGTTCAATTTGCTGTTCAATTGGGTAATTTCTGGATTTTCGGGAAATGATGGTGACTGCATAATCAGCTTGAAGACAAGCAGAAGTCAACCAAAGTCCCAAGTAACCTAGACCGCCAGTGATCAGGATTTTACGACCAGACATAATCACTAAACTGGGGATCTGTAAGCGGTGCATTCACCTGTTCTGCGGGATCGTGTGGAATACTCGCTATATTGATGAGGATATTTTCGGGAGAGTCTAGACCTTGAAATGCCATCCAAATACCCGGTGATACGGTCAAGCGATAGTAATTCTCAGGATGCAAATCCACTTGAAAATAGCGGGTAGATATACCTGTTGGTACTTGCTCATCACAGATGACAAAACGGACATTTCCAATAACAACGGCAAGGTTGAGTGTCATGTATAGATGTTTTTTCCACCCCTTGACCGCGCCAAATTTCACAGTCGAGAAATACGCTTCACCAAAACCTGCAAAACCTGTATCAGAGGATTTTAAGCAATGATAAACACTGCCAAGCTCCTCCTCAATTCGGCGTAGAGGAGTTAGAGTTACCCCGTGTGGCATTATATCGCCCATATTCTCCCTCCCAGCGCTCCTTCAGTGGTGTATTCCTCAATTTGATGCAAGGTTAAGTCGAGAAGTCCATTTTCACCCTGTTCATAGTAGTGTCGATACCATTCCGCAGTTAAGCGGGTGAGCAAGGGGAATTCTAAAGTCGGCATCCAGTTTAACTCAATAAAGGCTTTGTCACAGTTTAATTTGAGCAAGTCAGCTTCATGAAACTCACCTTCTTCTAGACGGAAAGGTGGAATAGTGCCTAAATCCCAGTGACGTGCAAGCTCTTGGAGTAAAAGCGCAACCGAATGGTTTTGATCAGCACGCGGACCAAAATTATAGGACTCGCCGCTCAGTTTAGGCTGTTGTGCTAGGGTAACGCCAAGTTGGAGATAGCCGCTTAATGCCTCTAGAACATGCTGCCAAGGGCGGGTTGAATGTGGTGAGCGGATGGTAACAGATTGCTGTTGCGACCATGCCCGGAAGCAATCGGGTACTAGTCGCTTATCAGCCCAATCACCACCACCGATCACATTACCAGCCCGACACGAAACCACCCGGCATTGGTCTGTTCGATCTTTGAAATAGGAGTAGTAGTAACTACGGATAGCAATTTCTGCTGCGCCTTTTGAACCACTATAGGGGTCTTTACCACCCAAACGGTCATTTTCACGATAGCCCCATAGCCATTCTACGTTGTCATAGCACTTATCACTGGTGATAAGCAAGACATGGCAGGGAGTAGCAAGGTTTCTGACACTTTCCAAAACATGGATAGTCCCCATAACATTGGTTGAGAAGGTTTCTACAGGGTTTGCGTAGGAACGTCCGACAAGCGGTTGGGCCGCCAAATGAAATATAAAATCTGGTTGGGTAGTGTGAATTGCTGAACTTAAACTGGGTAGATCTCGAATGTCCCCATAAATTTGCTTAATCTGATTATGAAGCTGGAGCGCCTCATACATAGAAGGTTGAGAGGGAACATTGAGGGAAAAGCCAACGACTTCTGCTCCCAAGGAAAGTAACCAGAGAGATAACCAACTCCCTTTGAAACCTGTGTTTCCCGTGATGAAGACTTTTTTTCCTTGATAGATGCCCTGGAACATACTCAATCAAAAACCTTCCATTTCGCTTCACCCGCTTCCCACATCTGATTCAGTTGGGTTTTATCGCGTAAGGTATCCATGGGCTTCCAAAAACCAATGTGCTTGAAACTGACGAGTTGCCCTTCGCTGGCAAGTTTTTCCAATGGTGCTTGCTCAAATACAGTGTCATTATCAGAAATGTAGTTTAACACCTCTGGTTCACAGACAAAGAAACCGCCGTTGACCCAAGTACCATCCCCTTTAGGTTTTTCGTTAAAGCGTAGAACCTGATGATCGGTGTCGATTTCCACTGCGCCAAATCGTCCTTCGGGTTGAACAGAAGTAATGGTTGCCAACTTTTTATGAGTGCAATGAAAATCGAGTAACGATTTAATATTTACATCTGCTACACCGTCGCCATAGGTAAGCATAAATCTCTCCCCAGCTATATGCTCAGCAGCTTGTTTTACTCTGCCACCGGTCATAGAGTGCAGTCCAGTATCTAAGATCGTCACCCGCCAAGGTTCAGTCTTAGTGCGGTGAAACGTGGCTGAATTATTGGCTAAATCGAAGGTGATATCGCTTTGATGCAGGAAATAATTGGCAAAATATTCCTTGATGTAATAACCCTTATACCCTGTTAGAACAACAAAATCATTGAACCCATAATGAGAATATATTTTCATTATGTGCCAAAGGATAGGGCGTCCTCCAATTTCGACCATTGGTTTGGGGCGCACGTCGGTTTCTTCGCTTAGGCGAGTACCGTAACCTCCGGCAAGAATAAGCACCTTCATTCAGTCAAACCTTTCATTGCTTAGGTAGGTGATTAAGTTAAAAGCTATTTTTTAGAACTGAATGAAATTTCTAAAAGTAAGAGGAATATACTTCACAAGTCAAATTTCTAGAAAAGATTGACCGATGTTGTCAAAAGTGAAGTGTACAACTCCAGCATATCATGGGCGACATCGACCATCGTTCTAGGGGGCTGGATACCCGCTTTTAGCCTAGTGTGCAAGGTGTTGTCCTCCAAGATTCGGGTAAAGGCCTCTGTCCAGCGGGCTGGAGAGCCTGATTCAACGAGCAAACCATCAACATTGTGCTTAACTAACTCGGCAATCCCACCAAGATCCGAACCAATAACTGGGGTACCAGCGGCAAACGCTTCTAGGACGACCAAAGGCCCCGTTTCTAGCCCTTGTGACGGCACGACCAAGAAATGATACTCTCGTAACTGTGTGATGATTTGGTGATTAGGAATAGGGTCCCGAAAGACAACCCGTTCGTCATCCGCGACCAAGTGGACCAGTTCGTCCCTGTATGCTTCCATACCCGGCTGGGTGACGCCGTAAATATCCAGCGAGAGCGGCGCGGTGGTTAATCCACGCAGAGCACGAATCACGATGTCAATACCCTTGACCGGATCAATGCGTCCGAAAAACGCGAGCTTGATGGGAGTGGGCGGAAGAGCAAACGGTGTAACTACCGGAGCATCAACCGTTAAGCCGTGCGGTGACAGAACCATTTTTGCTGGCGGAATACCATTGCCTGCAAGCAGATCTTGTGTCCATCTGCACAGCACCACGATCCGATCCATTTCCGTGAGAAAATGGCGGGTTGCCTCGTGCTTCACATGGATAAGACTGCGCATACGAAGAGCAGTCCATATGCCGCCCTGATGCTGATTCCCCAAGGCGCTTACTGTCGGGGGCAGAGCAGCCAACAACGCATTGATAGGGTAGCCAACCCCATGTTTGTCAAGCAGGCATTGGGTACACAATCGTTCATCAAGTTTGCCGTCGCAGATTTCTTTGCCTAAGCGCATGAGTGTTCCACGAGCACAGGTGACAGTTGGCGTGTGATAAGTGAAAACAAGGGGGATACCGCGTCGTTTGATGGCTAAGGCGGTTCTTAGGGAGATGGCGCTGGTGAAAGCGTGAAGGTGGACAATATCGGGTTGCTCACGGGCAAGCAGAGCATCGAAGGAGGCAGCGGCGACGGGATCGCCTTCACCGTATAAAGCATCTAAATTGGTGAGATGAGGATCAATAGCATAGCGAATAACGTTTAAGGCATTATGTTGATAGGTAGTTTCGTTGATATGTGGCGCAGCGATGGTATTGTCTATACCTAAGCGTTTTAGCTCTTGGGCTAAAGCTTCAACATAAACCTCAGTTCCTCCTACCGCCTCTGGATAAAACCCAAAAGGTACATGAAGCACTTTCACAAGGTTATATAGCTTTCTCACGATACTTTGAAACTCTGTAAAAAGTATACAACCAAGGGACATAAATCACCGTGAAAACTTTCAAGGCTTGGCTGAAGCTCATTCGTCCGCCATTCGGCAAAGTAAGGTACTGCCGAAAGTACGCTTTCGCCTCAGCATCTTGACCTGCTTTCTTGAGTTCGCGTGCCAGCATTCCATAATATTTTCGCAAATTCAAATGCTCAGCGTAACGGTATTGAAAGTGCTGATTAAGAGCGCTAAACGATTTGATGTTATTGAGGATCATGGTGATCGTGTTCGCACCTGAATACACCCCTTGATTGTGGCGACGATAAACCGCCATCACATCATCAAAATATTTAAGCGAACCACCCTGACATGCAAATACAAATGTGATGAAATCAAGATGTATTAGCTGTTTTACCCATTCCGGTAGTTGAAAACCGGTAGAGCGAAACACAACTGAACAAGTCCTAGGAAAAATAGTCTGCTTCATCAAATCGTCAAGCGTGTAGATACTTGTGTTTGAAGCGACTCCATCGACTGCGACAAATTGCTGTTCAATTTGCGAATAGACTTGAACAGAATGAAAACAGAGGGCAAATTCAGGATTCCTGTCAAGGAATGCCACTTGGGTTTTTAGTTTATGGGGGGAAGTCCAATAATCATCGCCTTCCAAGATAGCGATATACTCGCCTTGACAGCTATTCAGAACACTATAGATGTTTCCTCCAACTCCTTGTTTTGTTTCATAGAACAGTAGCCTAATCTTGTCAGGATGCTTAGCTTGGTAATCTAGCAAGATTTCCCTAGTTCGATCCTGTGATAAATCATCACCGATGACAATTTCATAGGTGAAATCGACCTGCTGTTCGAAAATACTATCCAACGCCTGTTGGATATATAGTTCATGATTATAAGTTAGCATTAGAACACTGAGCTTCACGATGCTTTGGGCAAATGCGGCACTTGTTGGAGTCTCTTTCGCCACCAAAGCACAACCTCTTTCAACCCTGAGCGAAGATGAGGGAGATAAAGTGACAAGATTACGTTGATAAACTGAAACAAACTCACATGCCCACCATGTGGGGTGTAAAGAAATTTCCTAAAATAAAGATTAGATTCAGGTATTTTGCTGACGTTCCGATACGCTTGTGCAACACCAGCATATCTCATTCTCAGTTTGAATTCATCGGCATAACGAAATTGATAATGCCGATTGAGGTGTTCAAAAGTTGGAAGTGGGTACACATGTCGATCTAAGACACTTGAACCGGACCAGATACCGCCATTATGAATGCGATAAACTGACATCACTTGATCGACATATTTAAATAAACCATTTTGAGCAAGAAGGCTGAAGATCACCACGTCTACAATGCGCAGTCCGCGTACCCATTGAGGAAGATTTAGAGCACTGCGCCTGTAAACGACGCTACAGGTAACAGGGAAAACCCCGTCATCGGTTAAATCAGCCCAGCTAAATACCGTTCCACTTAATGAATTGAGTCCTGTGCGGAGACCCGAATCCCGATTTTCTTCTTCGGAATAGAGTTTGGCCGTATGAAAGGATAAAACGAAATCAGGGTTAGCTTCAAGAAAGTCGATTTGGAGCTGTAATTTATCGGACGCAATCCAATAGTCATCCCCCTCGAGCAGTGCAATATACTCCCCTTGACATGAGGTCAAAACCTCACAGATGTTTCCTCCAACTCCTTGTTTTGTTTCATAGAACAGTAGCCTAATCTTCTCAGGATACTGCGCTTGGTAATCTAGCAAGATTTCCCTAGTTCGATCCTGTGATAAATCATCACCGATGACGATCTCGTAGTCAAAATCAACTTCTTGCATCAAGACACTATCGAGCGCCTGCACAATGAATTTCTCGTGATTGTAGGTGATCATCGCTACACTAAGCTTCATGCGTGTACATCTCCGTTGCAATGGCAGCACTGTTCTCGACGATGAACCGGATAAGCTGGCAAACTCTCAAAACATCATCTTCACTTACAGCAGTTCCACTAGGCAATGACATAACTTTCTGCGTGAGCTTTTCGGTTTCGGGCAACAGTAACCCTGCGTGTGGGAAATAGGAGCGGTAGGGTTCCATCTGATGGCAGCCGGGGTAGAAGTAGCGCCGGGCAAGCACGTTCTCGGCGTGCAAAATTTTGACCACTAGGTCACGGTCAATTCCCGCTGCTTGTTCATCGACCTCAACAATGATGTATTGATAGTTCCGTTTCTCGGTTTCCGCGTAGGAGAACAGCTTAATCCCCGGAATACCGCTCAAGCCAGATTGATAGGCTTTATAGTTACGATAATTCGCCGCAATAATCTCATCCATACTTTCCAGCGAAGTAATTCCCATTGCTGCGGAGACTTCGGACATTTTCCCATTCGTGCCTATATAGTCGACGTTGTCGTATCCAGCGAAGCCGAAGTTTCGCATATCACGCAGCTTCTTAGCAAGCTGATCATCATTGGTGGTGACTGCCCCACCCTCAAACGCATTGATGAATTTCGTAGCATGGAAGCTAAACACTTCTGCATCGCCAAATTGACCGATCATCTGTCCGTGATGTGAGCAAGCTAACGCATGAGCGGCATCGAAGATAAGTCGCAGCCCACGCCGTTCAGCGATTTCGGAGAGCGCTTCTATATCACAGGGATTACCCCACACATGCACTCCAATGATACCGGTGGTTCTTGGAGTAATCATATCTTCGATGCGATTCGGGTCAAGGGTATGAGTCTTGGGATCAATATCGCAGAATACAGGCGTAATTTCTTGCCATTGAAGAGCGTGAGCGGTCGCAATAAACGTGAACGAGGGGACAATCACCTCGCCTTTCAACCCCAATGCCCGTGTGGTGATTTCCAGAGCAATCGTCGCATTGCACATGGCGATGCAATGCTTTGTACCTGTCAAATCTACCAAATGGCGTTCAAACTCTTGCACGACGGGTCCGTTATTGGTGAACCAGCGTCGATCCAAAATATCGTTGATACGCTGCATGAGCCGTTCACGGTTACCAATATTAGGACGCCCAACATGCAATAGTTCTTGAAAGGCGGGTGTTCCCCCCAAGATTGCAAAGTCTTTGAGTGAGGTTTTCATTCGGTACTCATAGTCTCAAGCTTAATGGAGAAACGGACGCCCCCTAGCTCAAGTTCCATCCCTGAATAGTCGGGAAAGGTCATGCAGCGAATAAGATCTAGCAACTGGGAGGAACTCATCTCACGCCAATTTGTGGAAGTCTTTAACTTCACAAATTCACTTTTGGGGTGATACGTTCCAGTGCCGACTTGGGGGTGGGTTGGTAGTTCTTCTCCGCGAAGAAGCTGGGCGATATAGGTGTTGAAGATTAACTTTTCGGCTTCTCTGACCCGGGTAAAAAGCGTGTATCCGGTATCACAATTGGAATACTCAACCTGCACCTGCTCAACAATGGCTCCCTTGTCGAGTTCGAGCGTGATTTCGTGCAGGGTTGCACCCGCTGGCGTATTTTCCCAGAGCGCCCAAAAAACCGGATAATAGCCGCGCCCCCAAGGTAAATAACCCGGATGCAAGTTATACATTTTGCGGTAGCGCTTCAGTAGCGGTTGCTTAATGAGCCGGGGGTAATGAACAGATAAGCCAATTTCAGCCGGGTTAAAATCGACTTCATTTGCATTCACCTCGAAGGCGGTTAAATCTCTGGAGCGTGCTTGGGCGAGGATTGACGCATCGAGTGTAAGAACAGCGTTGATGGTAGTGTCGGGCAATTGCTCAAGTGCCCATGTGCCAATACTCCCCCCTAAGTATAGATCGATCATAGCCCACTACACCTTTGTAAGTTCGTCAATACAAAAACATCACCCGAGATTCGTAACTACTACGCCAATGTCACATTAGAGACTGTTTATAAAGTCCAATGTTTCACGGGCAAATCCACCTGCACCAAGGATGACAAGAGGATTAGTTGCCATGATTCACAACAGATTCTTGAATCGTAGCAGCACAAAAGGTTGATTTCTTACTATCCATCTTTCGTTGCCAAAATTGGTTGGCAGGAAGAGTACAGCGCATCATCAGTTATTACCCTACGATTTCTCTCGTATCAATTTCGGCAGTTTCCCATTGAATGCGCGGATGCAATACACCGGGCCATTTGCCATACCAAGTAGATACTCCTCGCGTTTCTGGCGCTTCTCCAACGTCAAATACTAGAGCAGTATTTATCGCATAGAGGATGTAAGCTGTATTCTCAACGAACAATACCTCAACCCGATAAGTTCCACTATTGAGAAGATAACCCGGTATTGTACAAGCAGATCGGTAAAGCCCGTTCGAATAAGCTTTACCCATCCACTCTGTATCATGTACCGGTGCGGTATTGAACGCCATAATGTTATCTTGCGTGTAGATATGTAGGCTAAGATTCAGGCGTGTATTTGGCTTCAAATTCCAGTATTCAAACTCAAGTTGGATGGGTATTATCATTGTGATAGGTTCTAATGGGTCACCTTCAGCAGGAACAACACGCATACAACGGATACGAATTCGGTCATTGCCAAGAGCATCTTCCATATTTTCAAATTTTTGCTCAGTGAGTGTTGCTAGCGAACTGTTTAAATAACCCGAGATTACACTATCGGTCTCTCCGGTTTCTTTAACGTTTCCTTGGTGTAAGCAGAGAGCTCTACTGCATAGAGATTTCACTGCCGCCATATTGTGACTAACAAACAAAATCGTGCGTCCTTGACCAGCAACATCACTCATCTTACTTAGGCACTTTTTCTGGAACTCGGCGTCACCGACGGCGAGGACTTCATCGACGATGAGAATTTCGGGTTCAAGGTGAGCAGCAACACCAAAGCCGAGACGAAGCCCCATACCGCTCGAATACCGTTTGACAGGTGTGTCAATGAACTGCTCCACGCCAGCAAAATCAACGATTTCGTCGAATTTACGGGTGACTTCGGCGCGGGTCATACCTAAGATGGTGCCGCTAAGGTAGATATTCTCGCGTCCGGTGAGTTCAGGATGGA
>Ga0163147_10007533_pt1 | contig 12317 bp, 11 predicted proteins | sample OliLakLV19MP6G1_FD_148597 | JGI IMG/M metagenome (GOLD analysis project Ga0163147, IMG submission 148597) | Freshwater microbial mat bacterial communities from Lake Vanda, McMurdo Dry Valleys, Antarctica- Oligotrophic Lake LV.19.MP6.G1 | ecosystem: Environmental > Aquatic > Freshwater > Lake >...
ATCCCTCCGTGTTTTCTCTGAGCACGGTAATGTGTAAATCTTGAACGAGGGGATTAAGCTGGGGCCAAGACTCCACAGGCCTGACGTTCGCGAAAAGTTTAAAGTTTCTGCGAATGAATCCACTGGGATGCCCGCGGTAGGGATCATCCTTAGGATACTCACCTGCGTAAGTAGGCCCCAAAATCAAGCCCTCGCTCTCCTTAAGGGCCTTTAAGGTGGCATCAGGAAGCGTTGTTTTGTATTTCTTGTACGGAACCCATCCAACCAACGCAGGCTTCAGCGCCAGCTTCACCCCAGCGAATGAAGTAGCCGCCTTTAACACCTTGGTCATCGCTGCGGTAATTTCCGGACCAATGCCGTCACCAGCTAATACCACGATCTTGATTTCATTCTTATTTGCCATTTTTGACCTCATTTGTTCTTAAAGGTGGTTACTGTTCGCCCACGTCTGTGAACCACGGCTCGCGCTCAGCTGCATAAGGTGTCCGCCGTATTACCCAAGCTTGCCTCGGGCGACCATACATTCTGTTTCTAATACAGAAAAGGGACACCCCGAATGGACCCACTTAATCGGCAATACGCCTATCGTAGTAAGAACCTTCCATACAATCAAAGGCTATAATCACATACTCACATAACAAAAACGCATGTCACCAATGAAGTTGAACCAAGTCCGCTTTTTGTGCGAAATCGTTGACCGAGATCTAAATATATCGGCAGCAGCGGCGGCCCTGCGCACGTCGCAACCGGGCGTTAGTAGGCACATGCAGTCCCTTGAGCAGGAGATAGGGACCAGACTTTTCGTAAGACGGAACAGACGAATCGTGGGACTCACAAAAGCGGGGCAAGCGATATTGGTAGTAGCGCGCCGAATTGTCGCAGACGTGGAAAGCGCCCAAAGAATCGCCAACGAGTTCTCTTCCAGGGACTCGGGAACTCTCCTTATCGCCACGACCCCCACGCACGCACGTTACGCTTTGCCGCGTACTATTCAGACATTCGTCAAGCGCTATCCCAAAGTGCGGCTAAGCTTACGGCAGGGCAACCCCACTGAGATAGCGGGGTGGGTGGCTTCCGGGACGGTTGACCTATCGATCGCTGCCGCACCTCTGGCCCCCGCGCCTGATCTGGTTCTCCTACACTGCTATGACCTGCAACGGATACTGTTGACGCGACCGTCGCACCCGTTACACAAGCTAAAGAAACCCTTGCTGTCGGAAATCGCTCAATACCCGATGATTACCTATGATGCGTTGTTCACCGGGCGCAGCAAAATTGCGGAAGATTTCAAACGATTAGGTCTGAATCCTCATATCGTGTTAAGTGCCACGGACGCAGATGTCATGAAAGCTTATGTCAAACTGGGCCTCGGGATCGCGATTCTCGGCTCGATTGCTTTTGATCCTGCACAGGATAAAGATCTTCGTTCCATTGACGTCGGGCATCTATTCAAGCCCAACCCCATCTACGTCGGATTGCGTAAAGACACCTACCTTCGCACCTATGCGCTCGATTTCGTTGAAATATTTGCCCCTAAACTGACTCGCACAAAAATCGAAAAAGCAATGACGGCAAGTAATCAGCGTAGAACAGGATAACGCTTCTGTTGCAACACCCATTTGTCCGGCCTTTATCGGGAGTCAGGCATTTGTAATCTTGAAGACGATAGGATGAAGTCTGGCTTTCTCACTATGAAGTAAATCCGCGAATGCACTTGGAGAAGATCCAATAGGCTCTATTCCATGCTGCTTGAATATCGCCTTGACACCGGGATCTCTAATTGCTTCACGGACGCCGTCCTGATAAGCATTAGCCACAGCCTCAGGCGTGTTTGCGGGAGCCACCAACCCTAACCAATTGGTAAGCTCATAGCGCGGCAATCCTGCCTCTGCCATTGTGGGCAAGTCTGGTAACAGAGCACAACGCTCGGCGCCAGTTACGGCGAGCCCTCTTAACTTTTTATTTTTAATACATCCAGTCATCGACATCACATTATTGAAACTCATGACAATGCGACCCGCCGTTAGATCCTCAAATAGTTGTTTGGTCTGTTCATAGCGTTGATGTTTTAGAGAAACATCTGCGATCGCCTGGAATAGCTCGCCGGCCAAGTGTGGCGCTCCACCGATCGCCGATGTTCCATACGTCAGTTGTCCAGGCATGCTGCGCGCCAAGGCAATCAGTTCATGTAGGTTTGATGCCTGCAATGACGGATGAACTGCGAGAATCAGCGGCGCTCGCGCGATCAAAGACAGCGGCACGAAATCGGCGATCGGATCATATTGCTGGAGGCCAGCTAGATAGGGGGCGACTGCGTGCGTCCCAAGGGTCGCCATAAATACCACGCTGCCGTCTGGCGCACTACTCGCAACAATCTTTGCAGCAACCGCGCCATCTTCCCCGAGATGGCGTTGAATCTCGACCGACTGGCCCAGCGCCGTGGATAAATGTGGCGCGATGGTTTCCGCCATGAAATCAGAAGCGCTACTCGGGGAAAACCCGATGACCAGCCGGACTTTTCCTGCCGGGCGCCATCGGATCATTCCACAATCGCCCCGGACTGTTTGACCACTTTCGCCCACTTACCGATTTCGCTGACGATATAGGCAGAAAACTCGCTGGGGGTGCTGGTTAATGGATCCGCGCCTAGGCTCTTTAGGCGCGAGCGCACGTCGGGCATAACGAGAACCTGGGCGACCTCTTTATTGAGACGGTCTACGATGTCTTGCGGAACACCTTTGGGTGCAACCACACCAATCCACGTGACCGCCTCGAATCCTGGAAAACCAGATTCTGCAATCGAAGGAATTTCCGGAGCGGCATCGGATCGCTTAAGACTGGTGACGCCAAGGGGCATTAACCTGCGAGAGCGGACATGTGGGAGCGAGGCCGGCATGCTACCAAAATACATTGTGACCTCTCCCGATATGAGGTTGATCAGCGCGGGCCCGCCACCTTTATAGGGCACATGAATCAGTTTGATCCCTGCCATGCCCTGAAATAACTCCGCTGAAAGATGGGTAGTGCTTCCGTTACCGGCAGAAGCATAGGTTAGCGCGCCCGGTCTCGCCTTGGCGAAGTCCACTAACTGCCTCGTGGATTTCACCGGCAATGATGGGTGAACTACCAACATGTTAGGAAACGTCACGAGAAGCGCAATTGGCGAAAAGTCTTTTACCGGGTCATAGGCGAGTTTTTTGTGCAAGCTGACGTTTATGGCCATCGGCGCGACGTTTGCCATGAGAATGGTATAGCCGTCTGATGGGGCTTGCGACGCAATCTCCGTTCCGAGACTCCCGCCTGCGCCGGCTCGATTGTCGACGGCAACATTCTGTCCGAGCCGTTCGCTTAATTTCGCAGCCACAGTCCTGACTACGATGTCCCCTCCGCCACCAGCAGAGAACGGAACAATAAATCGAATGGGCTTGCTCGGGTATGTCTGCGCGTATACCGAGAAACTCATCCCGATAAGAAGTGCAATCGCGATGGTGACACTTGAACATCTAAACTTCATGCCCTGCCCCGTCAGTCTCAATTAATAGATATGCCGGCAGTTTTAATGACTTTGGCCCACTTTGCGATCTCGACCTTGATGTATGCGCCAAACTCTTCCGGTGAGCTACCGATCACTTGGAACCCGCCCCGCGCCAACAGGGACCGCACATCCGGTGCTGACAGTGCACCAACAAATGATTTGTGCAAACGATTGATCACCGGTTTAGAGGTTCCCGCGGGAACCAATACGCCGAACCACGTGCTCACCTCAAAGCCGCTTATTCCCGACTCTTTAAATGTTGGAATTGTCGACGCTTGTGGTACGCGTTCTGCACTGGCAATCGCTACCGCCTTCAACTTGCCAGACGAAAGATGTGTTCGGGCCGCGGAGAGCGTGAAAAACATCATGTTGACACGGCCGGCCACGACATCAATCGCTGCTGGTCCAGCACCTTTATAAGGCACATGAGTAATATTGGTGCTAGTCGCAGTCTTGAACAGCTCCATCGCCATATGACTAGGTCCGCCTGCTCCAGAGGACGCATAGGTAAGTCCACCAGCCTTTGATTTTTCTAGGGAGATTAAGTCTGGGACAGAGTTAACCGGTAGCGAAGGGGTTACAAGTAATATGAAGGGTATAGACGCGAGCTGAGTTACCGGTGAGAAGTCCTTCACGAAATCGTAGTTGAGTTTCCGATATAGCGTTCTGCTAATGGTATGCGCAACGTTCCCCTGCAAAAGGGTATATCCATTGGGATCAGCCTGCGCCGCTAGCTCGGCCGCTATATTCCCCCCAGCACCGCCACGATTATCAATCACTACCTGCTGGTCCAGCAGATCACCTACTTTTTGGCCAACCACTCTAGCAAGATTATCGGCACCGCCGCCAGGCGGAAATGGAATCACGAACCGCAGGGGTCGGTTTGGAAACTCTTCCGCACCCACATGATTCGGTATCGCTTGAACCGCGAGCAGCGCTCCACCAAGAATAAGATAGGTAATTTTCATCACGCCTCCAACGTTCTTTTCAGGACTAAACTCCAAAAACCGTGACGTATGGTCGAGCTAGAAAATCCTCTTTACGGGATGCATGAATCGATGAACGTCTAGAACTACAATTTTGGAAACCGCTTGAGCCTACCGCGGGAGGACGCTTTAAATCAAAACACATTTCCGCATGTCCTCATACAGTTTCAGCATATTCGAGGCTAATTTAAACTGGGCTTACTCGATTTCGACATTGCTACTGGTTTGGCATTGAGGTTCGCAACGGTACTCCGCCGGCAATCCTTGCCCAACTCGACAGGAACTAGTGCAGATCCTGAAGAATAAGCAGATGCAGGAGAGGCTGCTGAGCTATGGGAGCGACTCACCATCTATTTAATCCACGAAGGAGTGCGCGGACTTCCTGCAGACTGACATCCGGCACTGGACCAAACTGGCGAGCGCGGCGGGTTTTCAGCGCTCAACCTTGGCGCGGCTCAAAAGCGGGGATGGAATTGAACCGCCGACACAAGGATTTGCGTGACCATAATCTCCATTCAAACATTTAAAAAGTCCCCTGTTTTCTATGCGGATTAGCGTATATTTGATATTTATACCTTAAGGCGTATATTAATACTTTATACGTTATTGCGTATAATTTTATTTATGCGCCTAAGAGCATTGATAAATAAGGACGCCCATGAACCAGATCGCAAGAACCCCCAAGCAGATTGGCGAAATCGTCCGCCGGCGCCGCCAAGCCCAGAAGCAGACACAGGTGCAGATGGGCAAACAGGTCAGGTTGCGACAAGCCACGATCTCGAAACTGGAAACCGGCGAGCCTGGAACACGCCTGAGCACACTGTTTGACGTGTTGACGGCGCTTGACCTTGAACTGGTGATTAGATCGCGTACGAAATCATCTCCGCGCGACATTGAAGAGAACTTCTGATGGCTCGGCGTAAAACAAGTATCGCACTCAGTATATTTCTGAACAGCCGTCTGGTTGGCCGCCTAGATCGGGCCGCAAGCGGTGCGGTCTGCTTGCGCTACGATTTTTCCTGGCTTGCGTGGGAAAGCGCCCTGCCCATCTCGTTATCACTCCCCTTGCGAGAAAGTAAACTGACAGGGGCCGCTGTTACAGCGTATTTCGACAATCTTTTACCCGATAACGAACCGATCCGGCGCCAAATCGCTGATCGCATACGCGCAGATGGTTATGACGCAACCAGTCTGCTGGCAGCGATTGGTCGCGATTGCGTGGGTGCACTTCAGTTTTTGCCCGAAGGACAAGACCCCGGCCCGTCCGGTGCACTATCCAGCCGCCCGATTAACAACGACGAGATTGCGCGCAGGCTGGCAAATCTTGCGCGCGCACCGCTAGGCCTGGACGAAAACGACGACTTCCGCATCTCGATCGCGGGCGCACAGGAAAAAACCGCCCTCCTGCGACTGAACGGACAGTGGCACCTCCCTCATGGCACTACGGCAACGACGCATATTCTGAAGCCGCAGTTGGGCCTGCTGCCCAACGGGATTGATATGAGTCAAAGTGTCGAGAATGAGCATTTCTGCATGCGGTTTCTCGCCATGCTCGACATGCCTGCCGCCAAGACCGAAATCATCGATTTCAATGACCAGCGCGCACTCAGCATCGAGCGCTTTGACCGGTTGTGGACCAAGAATGGACGCCTGCTGCGATTGCCGCAGGAAGACTGCTGCCAAGCGCTGGCAACACATCCGTCAACGAAATATGAAACCGACGGGGGACCCGGTATCGCGCAGATTCTCGATATTCTGAAAGGAAGCGACGATGCGATGACGGACCGCATACGTTTCCTGAAAGCCCAAATCGTTTACTGGTTACTGGGTGCGACAGACGGACATGCCAAAAATTTCAGTCTGAGTCTGATGCCTGGCACCCGATTCCACCTTACGCCCCTATACGACGTTATGTCCGCACAGCCCGCTGTAGATGCCGGACAACTCCGCCATAATAAAATGAAATTTGCCATGGCAGTCGGCTCGAGCCGCCATTATGGCGTCGGTGACATTCTGCCGCGTCATTTCCGCCAAATCGCCGATAGCAGCGGAATTCCTGATTCATCGGTGGAGAACATCTTTACAGAGCTGAGATGCGATGTGCCCGGCGCACTGGAAAAAGCAGCGGACCTGATGCCGCCGGGTTTTCCTCAAACATTGCTCGATTCAATTACGCAGGGAGTGCTGCATCGACTGAGGCTGCTTGAACAGGCTGTACAGAAGAATGCCTGAATTCAAGATTCTTTTGATGAGATTCCCGGGATCGTATCGAAAGAGGTTATTCAGTGCCGCAATCAGTGCTCGAGCAATCCTGGCAATGTGCATGATGGGCACAAAATCGCCACTAATTTACCCGTGGCTAACTTCTGCTTCCGCTACTCGACCACCTTTTTCTAAGCATCACAAGAAACTCTTCCACAGCGGGCGATAGGGAGGCACCCCGCCTGCGGATCACCGCAATCGTTCGTACGACTTGCGGCTCTATCAGGGGCCTGCTGACTAGCTTTGGATGCCGCCCGCCGGATAATGCTAGCGCGGGAACTGCGATGACACCAATTCCTGCCTCTGCCATGCCAAGACCGGTCCAGGTCGAATGCTGTACCTCGTAAGCCCAGCGTTGCTTGACGTTCTGAGCCGGAAAACCGAAGTCCAATGTAGACCGATTCCCGCTTAGTCGACCCACCGCAATCACCCGGTGTGATTCTAAATCTGACCATTTGACCTTTTTCAGCGCCGCAAGCGGATGATCCTTGCGGCAAGCCAGCACGAACGCTTCGTCGAATAGAGGTTCGGTCTCGATTTCTGGTTCATCATCGGTACCGATGTGGGTAATACCGAACTCCGCCTCTCCACGGACTACTGCCTGCAAGACCTCGTTGGCATGCCCATCAAGGATGCGAATTTGGTTGTCAGGATGCTTCGCGCTGTACTGACTGATAACCGGGGGGAGAAGGTGTATTGCCGGCGTCGGCACACAGGCGAGCGTCACATGACCACTACCACTACGCCCCATGTCTCGTAGGCCATCCATCAGACTGCCAAGCTCTCCAATCAAGCGACGAGCCCTAGGCAAGAAATCCCTGCCAACAGTGGTGAGCGTTACGCGACGAGTTGTCCTGTTGAGCAGACGAACCCCTAGATTGCCTTCGAGTTTGCTAATCCGCATCGAAAGGGCCGATTGCGACAATGAGAGCACTTCGGCAGCTTGGTGAAATGTGCCTCGATCTGCGATTTCAACAAAAGCTTGCAGGCCGCCTGTATCTATACTCATCATCTATACTCATCAACAAAATAGAACAATTATTTAAATAATATCATTATACTAATCAGTAGGCTCGTCGGATAATTATTCAGCAGCCAGCTTTACCATTAACCAGCAATGATTAATTGTTGCAGCATCTACTTTCTCAAAAAAATAATAACCACTCACGCGGAGGATATCCACAATGCCCATCTTTGGAAATGTAGTCACATTAATAGCGCTAGGGAGTCTGTTTACAGCACCCACTGTGGGTATCGCAGCAGATAAATATCCTAGTAGACCCATACGCTTCATTGTGCCCTTTGTTGCTGGCGCTGGGACCGACATTACTGCACGCACCATTGCCGCGAAAATGACTGACTCCTTCGGCCAGCAGGTCATCGTCGACAACCGGCCGGGGGCCGCCGGCAACATAGGCATGGATCTCAATGCAAAAGCCGCGCCTGACGGCTACACCATAGCCTTGGTGTCCGCATCTCACTCAGTCAATCCGGCCTTGCGTAAAAACATGCCTTACAACCTTGAGCGGGACCTCGCACCGATCTCTCAAGTTACTGCCCAGCCTTATTCCCTCACAGTCAACTTATCGATCCCTGCGAAGACGGTTAAGGAAATGATTGCGCTGATGCAAGCGAAACCCGATTTTTACACGTACGGTTCTTCCGGAACCGGAGGACTCAGCCATCTTGCCGGTGTGCTCTTTGGTTCGATGGCCAAAGTAAATTGGGTACATGTGCCATTCAGGGGAGGCGCTGCCGGAATCACCGCCATGCTCGGTGGTCAAATTCACTCCCAGTTCGCGACCATCATTGGGACGCTGCCTCACGTCAAGGCGGGGAAACTGCGGTGGATTGCCGTCAGCACGCCCAAACGATCGGCCGCGGCACCCGATCTACCAACGATCAGTGAAGCTGGATTACCCGGATATGACATCTCTGGTTGGTACGGCGTACTCGCGCCTGCAAAAACGCCAAAACAAATAATTAATCGCCTGAATCAAAGTATCTTAGACGCGCTCAAATCACCCGATGTCGGTCCGCGCTTTGCGGCTGACGGCTCAGAACCTGTCGGCAGTTCACCTGCTGAGTTCGCAGCGCACATCAAACGTGAAATCGCCAAAAATGCGGAAATCGTAAAAGCCGCAGGTATGACGGCTGAATGACCGTGATGGCGAACCAAACCGCCACTGACCAAGTAAAGGAATCGGATATGTCGATCGCACTGGAAATCGCCAAAAAAGCTTGCGCAATACGCTACGAAACGTTGCCGCCCGAGGCTGTGCATTGGGCCAAAATCGGCATACTCGACACCGTTGCCGTGACGATACTGGGCAGTCGCGACAACTCCACACGCATGGTAGAGCAAATCACGGACTTCGATTCTTCAGGTCCAAGTCTGCTTTTCGGCTTCGACCGTGGTACCGACCCACTCACTGCCGCACTGGTCAACGGTACTGCCGCCCATGCGCTGGATTTTGATGACTGTAACAATACGTTCTGCGGCCATCCCTCGGTGCCCATCCTGCCAGGATTGTTCGCTCTCGCTGATCAAGTCGGGGCAACGGGACGCGATTTCATCGCCGCCTACGTGGCGGGCTTCGAAACCGAATGCAAGATTTCAATGGGGGTCAACCTTCATCAGTACGTGAAGGGCTGGCACCCGACAGTCACTGTCGGGATTTTCGGTGGAGCCGTCGCAGCAGCTCATTTGATGCGGTTGACAGAGGAACAAACTGCCACCGCCCTTGCCATCGCCACATCGATGGCGGCTGGCATCAAATCCAACCTGGGCACCATGACCAAGCCGCTGCATGTGGGCAATTGCGCGCGCAATGCCCTGTTTGCCGCGATGCTCGCGCGCCAAGGTTTTACGGCTAATCCGATGGCATTCGAACATAAACACGGTTATTTCAATGTCTTCAATGGCGAAGGCAATTTCGATATCGCCAGAATTCTCCCGCACTGGGCTGACCCGCTCGACATCGTGTCGCCCGGCATCGCGGTCAAGCAATATCCCTGTTGCGCAAGCACGCATCCGGCCATAGACGCCATGCTTGAACTCATCAGCGAGCACGGTCTTACACCGGAGAATGTTGAAAAAATCGAGTCGTACACTCACTCGCGCCGCCTCGAACATACCAACCGGCCCGATCCGGTGAGTTCGGTTGATGCCAAATTCAGCGTCTATTACGCCGTATCCCGCGCGCTGGTCGAAAAACGCGTCGTTGCCGAGCACTTCGAAGGCGATGCCTATCTTGATCCCAAGGTACGTTCCATCATGGCACGCATGACCGCCACACCCTATACAACGGCGCAATTTCCCGCCGAGAACCATTTCGGCGCCGAATTGCGCGTGACCCTCAAGGACGGTACGCTGCTCACCAAAAAAGTTGATCAACCGCACGGGCGCACATCAGCCAATCCGCTGTCAACGGCACAGCTCAGGGAAAAGTTCGACAACTGCGTCCAAGATATCATCCATAACGACAACATCGAACCGCTGTACCAAGCGATACAAAGATTCGAAAATCTCGCAGATACGCGCTTGATGACAACGCTAATTTCATCGCGCAAGATGGCAACCCGCGATATGGCGGCATAAAACCTCTTTCCCAAACACAAAGCAGAAAGGCGAAACACAACATGGAGCAGTTTGACGTAATCGTAGTAGGCAAAGGCAATGCAGCGCTCTGCGCAGCACTTGCCGCACACGATCAAGGCGCTAGCGTCGCGGTATTGGAAGCTGCCAATGAGGACGAGTCCGGCGGCAACACCCGTTTTGCCGGTGGCGTGATGCGCTTCGCCTACTCGGGTGTAGAGGATTTGAAGAAGGTCACCGATATCACAGACGACGAAGTCGTGAATAGCGATTTCGGCACGAATACGCGTGAAGAATTTCTCGACAAAATTCATCAGCTGACTAGCTACCGCACCGATCCCGACCTGTCCGAGATGCTGGTCAACAACAGTCTAGATATCATGGTGTGGTTAAGATCAAAGGGGGTGCGCTTCATCCCCAACTGGGGGCGTCAATCTGCTGTGGTAGACGGCAAGCGTAGATTTTTTGGCAACATGCCAATCGAGGTCTCTGGCGGCGGATCCGGACTGGTACAGTTCCTCGACAAGGCAGCTCAAAAAGCTGGCATCAAGGTATTGTACGAAACTCGTGCTATCAAGCTACTCTACGACGGCGCAATCGTCAGTGGCGTGCAAGTACGCCAACAAGGTAAGTCCTTTGAAATGAAAGCCAAATCGGTAATACTTGCCTGTGGAGGCTTTGAAGCTAATCCCGAAATGCGCGCGCGTTATCTCGGGCCAGGCTGGGAACTGGCAAAAGTGCGTGGCACTCGCTTCAATGTTGGCGACGGCATCCAAATGGCACTAAACATTGGTGCGGCACCCTACGGCAACTGGTCAGGCTGCCACGCCACTGGGTGGGACCGTTACGCGCCGGAGTTCGGCGATGTCAACGTCGGTGACCAATTCCAGAAGCATAGTTACATTTTCGGACTGCTGATCAATGCCAACGGCAAACGCTTTGTTGACGAAGCAGCGGATTTTCATGCGTTTACCTATGCCAAGTACGGTGCCGAAGTACTGAAACAACCGGGCCAGTTCGCTTGGCAGGTGTTTGATTCCAAAGTTACTAAGTTGCTGCGTTCTGAATACCGCATCAAGTTCGTAACCAAGGTCAGCGCGAATTCTCTGGAAGAACTCGCACCGCAACTCGAAGGCGTAAACGCTGAGCAATTTCTGAAAACCGTACGCGAGTACAACGCCGCGGTGAAGAAAAATGTGACGTTCAACCATGTAATCAAGGACGGCAAAGGTACGGTCGGCATCGAACCTCCGAAATCGAACTGGGCGCAGGCACTCGACACTCCGCCGTTCGACGCCTATGCCACGACCTGCGGTATCACGTTTACCTTTGGCGGACTGCGCATAGACAAGGAATCGGGCCAAGTGCTCGACACCAACCATTTGCCGATCCCTGGGCTATATTGCGCAGGCGAGATGGTCGGTGGTCTATTTTATTTCAACTACCCCAGTGGCACCGGCTTGGTCTCCGGCGCAGTATTCGGAAAACTGGCCGGCACTTCTGCCGGACAGAACGCGAAATAGTAATCGCATCGCATGTCTACACAAAAGCTGTCGTTTCTCAACTAAACCACGCGCAGCTTCGCGAGTTTTGGCGTTGTAATGAAATACGGTTATACCGTTGCCACAGTCAACAGCTTTAAACATTGACGAATATCGGCGCCATTATGCCGCCGCTGAGCGCCGCGGCCCGCATATCTGAGTAGCATCGCAATAAATTAGATCACAAATTTATATTAATTGACTCTCTACCGGAATCATCACCATGGCCAAACAATCCACCAGCGACAATCCCTACACCCGCGGCATAGCCGCCTTCGTTTCCGGACTGACCTACGAGCAGATTCCGGAAGAAGTCCGCCATCGCAACAAGCTGCTGATGCTGGATTCGCTGGGTTGCGCGTTGTATGGCGCGGACCTGCAGTGGAGCCGCATCC